>ERZ827363.227-NODE-227-length-60208-cov-4.183499_pt1 | contig 60208 bp, 53 predicted proteins | sample MGYA00519776_ERZ827363 | MGnify/ENA primary metagenome ERZ827363 (study PRJEB31778, sample SAMEA3449288) | human gut metagenome | biome: human gut; feature: human-associated habitat; material: faeces | place: United Kingdom | collected 2010/2012 ... | reverse complement strand
TCCAGAGTTATGCCCTGTACCCCCATATGACGGTGTACGGGAACATGGCCTTCTCCCTGAAGCTGAAGAAGGTACCCAAGGACGAGATCGACCGGCGAGTGCGTCAGGCGGCGGAGATTTTGGACATCACCCAGTATCTGGACCGTAAGCCCAAGGCCCTGTCCGGCGGCCAGCGCCAGCGTGTGGCCATCGGCCGTGCCATCGTCCGTGACCCCGCCGTGTTCCTGATGGATGAGCCCCTGTCCAATCTGGACGCCAAGCTCCGCAATCAGATGCGGGCCGAACTCATCAAGCTGCGGGAGCGTATCGACACCACGTTTATCTACGTCACCCACGATCAGACTGAGGCCATGACACTGGGCGACCGCATCGTCATCATGAAGGACGGATTCATCCAGCAGATCGGCACGCCGCAGGAGGTGTTCGACCACCCGGCCAACCTGTTCGTGGCGGGCTTCATCGGCACGCCCCAGATGAACCTCTTTGACGCACATCTGGCCCGTAAGGACGGCAAGTACACCGTCACCGTGGGCAGCGTCACCGTGGAGCTGTCGGAGGAGAAGCAGCAGCGTCTGGCCGCCAAAGATGTGGCGGAGCAGGATGTGGTGCTGGGCGTGCGTCCGGATCACATCATGCTGTGCGCCGACGGCGTGAAGGGCAAGGTGGATGTGTCCGAGATGATGGGCTCGTCGGTCCACCTCCATGTTGCGGCGGAGGGCAAGGACGTCATCGTCATCGTCCCCACCAACGGCGCAGCGGCCCATTTCCCCGCCGGCAGCGAGGTCAATATGATCTTCGGCGGCAATGTGGCCCATGTGTTCAGCAAGGAGACGGAGAAGAATCTGGAGTGGTAACGCCGCTTTGTCTATGACGGGAGGGGCCGCAGCGTGGCTGCGGCCCCCTCTTTTTGTATTCCGAAAACCACTCGCTGGGCGAGTGGTTCAAAAGAGGCTGCTGCCGATGAGGGAAAATAAAACTCCCGCTGTTATAGTAGAGATGCGGTCTGGCAACTGCAAACTACAAAACAAAGGGAGGTCACTCAAGAATGAATGACATAAACAGTTTGGCGCATACGAAGTGGAATTGCAAATACCACATCGTATTTGGGCCGAAATATCGGCGCAAAGTATTCTTTGGCGAAAAACGCAGGGAGATAGGGAAAATCCTGCGGCAGTTGTGCGAATGGAAAAAGGTAGCGATTGTAGAGGCGGAGGTATGTCCGGATCACATACACATGCTTCTTAAGATCCCGCCCAAAATCGCGGTTTCGAGCTTTGTGGGATACCTGAAAGGCAAAAGCTCGCTAATGATTTACGAGCAGCTTCCAAATCTGAAGTGCAAGTATAAAAATCGCGAATTTTGGTGTCGAGAGTACTATGTAGATACCGTGGGAAAGAATGCGAAGAAAATAGAGAAGTACATCCGAAATCAGTTAGAAGAAGATAAGGCCGGAGAACAGCTGACGATGGGGAACTTCTAAGCCCGTTTACAGGCGGCAAGCAGCAATTTTACGCACGTGTCAGACCGTACCGATGCGACGTGATGCATGGCTAGTAACAGAGGGCTTGACCCGTCTATGAAAAACCCCCGGCTCAGCCGGGGGTCATGACTGCCGCTCGCGGGTATTTTACAGCTGAAACAGGGCGGCAGAATTGGAAAAGAGAATTTTTTTTCGTTCCGCGGGAAGAATATTGGCTTCATCAACTTCACCTTTGATAAAAATGGGATCGATGAGAGCGTAATCCGAACCAAAAAGCACCCGGTCCGCTCCGGCAGCGTGGACGATTTTTTCTACCCGGCCCCGGCCTATATAACCGCAGCTCAGGTCAAAATAGACATTTTCGTTAGTTTCCCGGGCAGCCTGGCAGGCAAGGTCCGGAAAAGAGCCGCCGGTGTGGGCACCGATGAGACGAAGGGCGGGATAGCGATGGTTCACGGGAATCATCCGAAGGGGGGAACAGGTAGTATTCCCCATGGCGTGAACCAGGACGGGAAGCTGCATCTCCTGAGCAACGGCGTAGATAGGATCCATTTCCGGGGAATCAATGGTGAGATTCGCATAGCAGGGATGATACTTGATCCCCTTGAATCGGGGGTGACAGCTGTACCGGCGGATTTCCTCAAGGGACTGCTCTAAGAAGTTGGGATTTACCGTCACATAGCCATAGAGGCGCGAGTCTGCTTCTAAGAAGGCGAACAGCTCCCGGTTGCCCTCTTCCATGTCGTACTGAATCGCTTTGGAGGAGGAAAACAGCATGGCGGAGATGTCATACCGGTCCAGCATCGCGCAAAGCCTCTCTACGGTCTGAGGCTTGCAGCCAAAGGGCCATTCTCCCCAGTGAGCATGCATGTCAATCAGCGGCATTGGTGCAGCCTCCTTTTTCATTCAAAAAAATCTGCCGGGCGTTTTTGTCTAAAATCCGTTCTTTGTCCTCCTGAAGAAGATGGCTGTACTCCACAATATTGCGGGTGGGCAGAAGGTAGTCCATAGGGGCACGACTGCCGAACAGAAGGCGTCCGCTTCCGGTGTGATCCGTCAGGTATTCCAGAATATCCGGACTGGTGAAGCCACGAATTTCCAGATATAGATTTTTTCGTTCTCGCATGGCGCCCAGGACATCATAATTGTCATAAGCGCTCTGGCTCAGCAGAATGATCGGCACCGTCAGCGGACCCATGGGTCGTAAGGCGGCGGATACCATTCCGGCAGGTGCATCGGCGAGGAGCGGGAACTGGAGCACTTCTGCCGCAGCGGCAAGTTCACGGAACAGCGGGGTATCCAGTGAGATATGGTTGATTCCCGTAAAGAACCGGGCGGCTACAAACCCGGCGGATTTCAACCGGAAAACCGTTTCCTCTGGAGAGAAGTTGTTTCGCAGGTCAATTCCGGCCACCGGAAGGAGCTTAGGATGTTTCCGGCAGACGGCAAGAACCTCCGCTTCACTTTCGGGGCCGCTGTAATAGGCGGCTTTCAAGGAGCTGATCAGCGCATAATCAACGTCGAAACGTTCCATTCCCTGCAGCACGGATTCAAAGAAATAGTTCTGGCCATAGGGAGTCTTCCCATATAGAGTATGAATGTCGATCATCAAGGAACCTTCTTTCGCAGTATTTTCAGGAAATGCCGTCGTTCCGGTATTTTGAGGAGGCAACACCCTGGTTTGTGCGGAACCGGGAGACAGAATGGGTCGGATTTTCAACTCCAACCTTGAGGACGATGCGGAGACAGGTCCCTAGTGTTTGCCGGCATCTGGCTAGCAAGCTCCAGTCGCCTGGCGGTGATGTATTCTTTGAAGCCGACACAATTTGGTTTTTGAACAGACGGTTGACCATGGAGAAATAAAAAGGTTGAGAGACACGACTTATCGTCAAACCGTGATGGAAACTTTTCACGGGCGCCGACTCATTCCAGCGTAAACCGGTGCGCACCATTATAGAGCCAGAGGTTCAGCATCCCATTGGAAAATTCTGCACAAGCTCCCAGTAAGCGGCTGTCCGCCAGGATTTCCCGCTTCTTCTCATCAAAAATCCGGGACGGGCCTTCTAGCCCGATCTGAACGCTGGCGTCTGTCTCCAGGCTGGATACGGAGAGCTCCCCGCCTCCCAAGATCACAAATACCGGAACATCGGAGGATACGATCTTCCTTCCGCCAGCCTTCAACTCGGTCCCGTTGGCCAGGAGGAACAAATCCGGCCCCGTCAGAACCGCCGCACCCTGAAAGAAGACATCCTCTGCTGCACAGAAGCCGTTACCATCCAGGTTAACGTACAGGGTCATCCCGCCGGGAAGCCGCAGAATCTGACAGTTCCCCTGAATCTCCCCGGTGATCTTCCGCCCCGGTGTCTTGGAGGAGTGAATGTCCAAGGTCGTCACCATCCGGGTCTCCCGAACGCACTCCGTCTGGAACCAGACCCGCTTCTGAACCGGCCAGCGGGCGTGACCCTCATAGACCGGATAGTGCGGAACGCCGTCAGTCCCGGCAAAATCCTGACTCCTGAAGCCCTGTACATCCGGATACTGCACCCGCACATCCAAGGCGGCCCGTCCATTGACTGCCCGGCAGCCTCGGCCGTCTCCGTCTAAATCCAGATACTTCTGAGCGTTGAGCCAGAACTCAAAGGTGGTCTCCTCTTCTTTTTTCGCTGCCAGATCGTCAACAATCACAACCAAATCCGGCCTCAGGTAAAGCAGATACCGAACCGCCCGGTCCAGGCCGCCTCGATAAGCCTCTGCCGCATTCCCAGCAGTAAGCACCGCCCGGGAGTTCCCGGCAAAGCCCAAAATCTTGCCCTTGGCGAGGATGTCCATGGCCGGCTGGCCCTGGCCGTTCGCATAGGTGACGGCGTTATGGGCGTAGGTCTTCCGGGTATAGGCTGCGTCAAAGGGATAGTTATACAGATCATAATAGCCGCTGTCAATGGCCAGCGGTTCGCCGTAGGCCTGAATAATAAAGGAATTCTGGTCCGGGTGGGAGTGATTAAAGGAGCCGTACCAGCTGGATTTGAAAAAGACCGACACCCGTTCCGGGTCCGCCAAATCAGAGTGGGCGGCTACCCAGCCAATATCCGGGAAGAAATGCTCCTTGGGAGTTCCCTCCGGCAGATAGGCCTCCTCCGGCGGATAGAGCCGGTCGTGGCAGCAGACACCTGGGTCGGGATCATCGGTATGGCCGTAGGCGGTCATGTAGCCCAACTGGTTGCGCAGCCATTTGCTTTCTGGAGTCCCGATGCGGTAGGCCAGCATAGAAGCCTGTGTCGCGTTTTTTCCGGTGGGAAGGATGTAACTGTTGTCCCCGAAGGCTCCTACGGAACCCTCCGGCCAGCAGTAAAGCGGATAAAGGGGTTCGTTCTGCTGCCAGGTCTTCCGGTAGAGATCGATGACCCCTGCACTGAGCATCGCTTCCAGCGCCTTTTTGCCGAAGAAGCCGCAGGACCAGTAGTAAGTTCCCTGGGCCCAGCCGCCGTCCTCGTTGCTGAAGGGCTCAAAAAAATTGATAAACAATGGCAGCGCATAGCGCAGCCATTCCTCCGCCTCCGGGACGTCCCCGTAAAGAGCCAGACCAATGAGGCAGACGTAGCCGATGGCGGTCCCGCCGTGGGAGTCAAAGGGGCTGCGGTCCAGCTGATTGATGTTGAATTCATCGGAACGGCAGATGATTGCCGTACGGTCCCGGATCATGGAAACGACTCTTTTCCGCTCCTCCTCCGACAGCAGGGGGAAAATCCAGTCGTAAGCCAGCGCCGAGTAAACTGCGATCCGCCGGTGAGCCTGATCATTTAAAGAATAGGTAGTTACGCCGTCCGGGTCCCACGCAGCCAGCCGGAGCAGACAATCCACTGCATATCGGCCGATGGCCTCGTCCTCCGTCACCAGATAGGCAAAGGCGCTGAAGGTCACCCGGTCGCAGGCGGCTTTGGTGGTGTCCGCAGCGTGTTGGAACAGCCCGAACATTGTGTAGGGATTTGCGTCTAAGGGGTCGGCGTCTTTCTCCTCAGGGAAGGGCTCCGCCATAAAGCCGGACAGGGCCCGCATCACCATGGGAAAATAGGTGTTGTCCGGCGAGAGCATTTCCTTCCGAAAATCCGCCAGTTCCTGCGCATTGGTGTAAATCCGCGGGTGGCCCGACGCAATCCGGGAGAGCAGAACCTCCACGTCCGGCACCGGAAACGGCTGGGCGGCCGGGTCCAGCAGGAAGCGTCGGGCGGGTTCCCAGGCGGAGGGCTTTCCATCCCGGTGATGCCGCACGCTCCAGTAATACATCCCCGGCTCAAAAATCTCCGGGAAATTGTAGTAGTTCACACGGTTGCCATAGCGGCTGTAGGCAATATCCTTCAGCTCTCGATCGCGGCAGACGATGAGGTCATAGCTCTCCGCATTTTCCACCCAGGGCCAGGAAAAATCCGGAGGATTCTGAAAAGTGTGGTAGTTATCAAAGGGACGAAAACGCATTTCCAACCCCGGTTTTACAGCATTCTGTTTCATTTTAAGCCAAACCGCCTTTCAAAGGATGTCCTGATTGCAGCATCTGTTTTTAAAGGTGAAATGAATTTATTTCTCTCTTTAGAAACAGCCCCAGCATGATCTGCCGGGGCTGTGCCAAGGATTATTTCTTATATTTTTTCAGGAGCTCGCCGTGGCGGCCTTCCCACCATTCCCTGGACTGATCCGCGCCCGCTTTGTTAAAGGACTGGATGGTATCCGCTTTCAATTTTGCGAAGGAGTCGTCGTCCCCGGCCATGATCAGCGTGGGAATGGCCTTGAGCGCCATATCCAAGAGCTTGGTGTCAATGCGCTGAATGTCCTCCGGAGCCGTGCCGTAACCGCTGGCGATCCGCATATCCAAATTGGCGAAGTCTTTGGTGCCCTTGTCCAGAAGAACCTGGTTGGGATAGGCGTAATCGCCGTAATAGCTGCAGAAATCCTTGTCAATAGCGTCCAGATCCTTAACAAAATAGCCTTCGCTGCGGTAAAGATCCGTCGGCGCTCCATCGTCCAGCAGCACGCCTCGCGCCATGCCGACCATGCCGTAAAGAGCGGCGTTGCTGATGCCGGATTTTGTCCAGGCATCACCGCTTTCCTTCTTCATCTGAATTGCGGAATCCAGAGGCTGTGCCACGCCGTCGATCACATCCCAGTGTTCTCCCTTGACGCCGCTGAAGATGGTTCGTGCGCCTTCCGGGCTGTAGATATAGTTGAGGAACTGCATCACCCGCTCCGGATTTTTACAGGTTTTCGCGATGGAAGCGCTGAAAGCTCCTCCTACAACAGCATTTTTGTTTTCAACGATGTAGGTTCCTTCCATGGGAAGGATTGCATAGCCCCGGGGATTTTCCGGATCTTCTGCCAGCCACTCCGCCTGAATGGTCTTGATGTGATCCCGCCACATGGGGGCCAGCACCTGTCCGTTGGCAGCCTTGGCATATTCATCCTCACTCTTCTGGGTAAAGGAGTCCGGATCCAGAAGGCCCAAATTGTAGGCTTTGCGGAAAAAGTCCAGGCTCTTCCAGAAGGGGCTGTCCTCTTCGGTGTAGGCGTAGCAGAAAGAGTTATCGTCGACTCTGGTGTCGATCCACTCATTGTATCCCTGCGTGCCGAAGCAGCGCATATACATGGTTACGGGATACAACGCATTGTCCGCATTGTAGAGGCTGAAGCCGTAGACCGGCAGGCCGTCATCCGTAGTGGGGTGGTTTTTCTGCATCTGGGACAGCAGGTTCAGGTAATCGTCCGGATTTTTGATTTCCGGGCAGCCCAGTTCTTTGTAGTAATCCCAACGGGTCAGCAACAGGGAGTTCGTCGCTTTGGAGTTGCCGCCCTCCGCTCCGGCGGAATATGGCAGGCAGTAGACGGTTTTTCCGTCTGGGGCCATTTCCTTTACGAAGTCCAGCCGTTCCGGACAGTTCTTGGTGATCCACTCTCCGTACTGGTTGATCAGGTCGTCCAGCGGGAGAATCAGTTCCCCGTCGATAAGCGTCGTCAGGTAATCAGCGTGAGGATACATTAGCAAGTCCGTGGTGTCGCCGCCCGCTAGGATAACGTTCCACTTGTCTGCATCCACAGGCGTCAGCGTCAGGTTGACGTTGGTCTGATTTTGGATTTCCTCCAATACCGGGGTTCCCTCAGCGTCTTTAAAGTACGCAAAATTTCCGTTGACTGCGATGATGTTGACGTCGATCCGCTCGTCTGTTACCGCCCCACCGGAAGAGGAAACCGGTTGGGAGGAGTTGGCGGGTGTGCTTCCGCTGCTTTCGCTGTTTCCGCCGCATCCGCCGGCCAGCAGCGCTGCTGCCAGCAGGAGGCTTGTCAAGGATGCCAGTCTGGTACGCCGGTGCCATGTTTTCATAGTGATCCACCTTTCTGAAAATAAAATATAGGGATTCGATTAGCCTTTTACCGCCCCGAGCATGATGCCCTTGACGAAATAGCGCTGCATAAAAGGATATACCAGCATGATCGGAATCGTGGAAATGGCCGTAATGGTCATCCGCACGGTGTTAGGGGTCATTCGGACGCCCTCTGCCTCCAGGCCGTCCGCCATGGCAGAGGCAGTCCGCTGGGCTTCCTGAAGATAGTTGTAAAGGATGTACTGGAGCGGGTAATACTCTGGACGGGTCATGTAAATATGGGTGTCAAACCAGCTGTTCCACTGCCCGACCATGGCAAAGAGGGCAATAGTCGCCAGGATCGGCTTGGATAGGGGCAGGACGATCTTGGTGTAGCAGATGAAGATCCCTGCGCCCTCCATCTTGGCCGCCTCCTCCAGAGAGGGCGGCAATTGTTCGATAAAGGTTTTAATGAGAATGACATAATACGCTGAAACCGCCCCGGGCAGGATATAGACCAGCAGTGTGTTCCGCAGTCCGTAAGCCCGCATAACCAGATAGGTGGGGATCAGCCCGCCGCTGACATACATCGTGATGATGACGAACCGATAAATCAATTTTCGGAAGTACATCTCCTGTTTGGATACCAGATATCCGAAAAAGCTGCAGCAAATCAGCGTGACCGCCGATCCGGCTACGGTGCGGAAAATGGAGATAAAGACTGCCCGAGGAATGGTTCCCAGTTCTGCTACCGCCCGAAAATTTTCCAGTGTGAAGCGCCGGGGCAGTAGGGAAATGCCTTTCATCGCCTCGCCGGGATCACTGAAGGCATAACAGAGCATATAGTAGAAGGGGTAAACGCAGATCAGCGCGAACAGCGTCAGAATCAGTCCGTTGCACCAGTCAAATGCCACCGCCCCGAGGGTTCGTTTGCACTTCATATGATGCTCTCCCCCCTCACTCGTTTTGCCAGCGCGTTGACGCTGAACAGCATCAGCAGGCTGACCACCGATTTTACAATGCCCACCGCTACCGCAAAAGAATAATCCTGGGTCCCGATTCCGATACGGTAGGTGTAGAGATCCAGAACCTCCAGTCGACTGGAGATCATGGCGTTGTTGAAGACTAAGTACTGGTCAAAGCCCACGGACAGCAGATTGCCTACCTTCAGCAGGAGCAGAACGATGAAGGTTGGCATAAGACCCGGCACCGTGATGTGCCAAATGCACCGGAACCGTCCGGCGCCGTCCACCCGGGCTGCATCATAATACTCCTCATCGATGCCGGTGATGGCGGCTAGATAGATGATGGAATTCCAGCCTAATTCTTTCCAAATTCCCAGCAGCGTCATAAAAAGCCAGGCCGTGGAAGCGTTAGTCATCAGCATCAGCGGCTTATTCGTCAACCCCAGCGTCATCAGCACCTGGCTAACCATTCCGTTGCTGGAAAAAAGGGCAAAGCAGAGGGCATACACGATGATCCAGCTGACGAAATGCGGCAGGGTCACTACCGTCTGAATAACCTTTCGCATCCGGCTGTGCCGCAGTTCTGTCAGCAGAATGGCGAAAACGATGGGCAGCACCGACACTGCCATGGAAAGAAAGCTCAGAACCAGCGTGTTCAGCAGTGCGTTCAAAATGTCCTCCTTGTAGAAGAACATCAACTGAAAGTACTTAAACCCTACGAACTTGATTTTATCCAGCGAGAGTCCCGGCTTATAGTCGAAAAATGCAAGCCCCCAACCCAGCAGCGGCACATAGGAGAACAGAAAGACAAACACAACAAAGGGAAGTGCCAGCAACGTTAGTTTTAGCCGGTACGGCTGAATCGGCGCACGTTTTTTGGAATTTTTACACACAAATTGTTCGTCCCTTTCTGCATTTATATTCGTTTTTCTAATTTTATTATAAAGAGAAAGACGGCAAAAGTAAATCTTGAAAATCTACTCTTTGCCGTCTGATTCAACAATGAAATTGAGAGAGGAACGAAAAAAATATCCTAATTCCAAGATTACTGTCCGGATTCCACACTCCTTGGAATCTCCTCCAAAGGAAGCGTCAACACCGCGCACAGTCCGCCGCCTGAATTGTGGAACAGCTGCACTCCGCAGGGCGGGCCGTAATGAAGCGCCAGCCGCCGGCTGGTGTTCAGCAGCCCGATTCCCCCTCCTTCTCCGGAAAGAAGCCTTTGGTTCAGCTCCGAAAGCTCCCGGTCCGAAAGCCCCTGTCCGTCGTCTAGAACCTGGATCCGCAATAAGCCTCCGTCCCGCGAGGCCCGTAAGCAGATGACGCCATGATGGTTTCGCTCCCGAAAGCCATGGGAAATGGCGTTTTCAAAGATCGGTTGAAGAATAAACCGCAGCACAGGCCGCGCCTTCAGTCCTTCCTCCACTTCTTCCTCGTAAACGATCCCGTTCTCGTAGCGGATGTTCATAATTTGGAGGTAGAGCCGCACCGACTGCAGCTCCTCCTCCAGGCTGCACAGCGGATCGTCGGTCCGGAACATGGGCTGGATGATCCCACCCAAAGCGGTGATACACTCCGCTACCTGGGAGGAGCCGGACAGCAGTCCCATCCACTTGATGTTGTTGAGGGTGTTGAACAGAAAGTGTGGGTTGATCTGGTTGCGCAGCGCCCGCAGCTCGCTCCGGCGCTTTTCTTCCTCGGTCTGCTTCTGCCTTTGAGTCAGTTCCTGCAGATCCCGAAGCATCCGATTGAAATGCCGAATCAGCTGAGTCAGTTCATCCTCCCGCCGGGATGGCACCGGCAGCACCTGATCGTACGCTCCGGTCTCACCGACCCGGCGCATTCCGGCGCTGAGCTGCCCCAGGGGAGCCAAAACTCGATTCATCCAGAGCATGAAGAAGGCACAGAGCAAAATCAGTCCTGCCAAAAAAGTAATCAGCACCGTTCCCACTACATCGGAAAGATCCTTCCAGTAGACGTTCAGTTCAATTTCATTGGCAATCCAGATTCGGGCGCCGGACAAATAAAACCAGAGCACCTGCATGCCGGCGTCCCAATCGGTCAGCTGGCCGTTGGCAGCCGGCGAGGGCAGTTCGTTAAAATACGCATATTGTCGGCCCAAATCCTCCTTATTCCATGAGGAAAGCACGTTTCCATCCGCTCCGACCAGACGGATGATGCTGCTGTCATTCTCTGCAATTCCAAGATACAGGGTACTGAAATGCTCCTCAAACAGGTTGATGACCAGCCTTCCGCCCTTAGCTGTCCGAATGGCGGAAATCAGATTCTGCTCCGGCTGCTGTGCCAAAGGCGCCAGGGGATAATCGCGATCCGTCAGTCCACCCACCAGCGCCATGTGCCGCCCTTGGTAGGTCAAAACCTGCTCCACTACTGTGTCGGAAGGACGGGGACTCCAGTCGTAGATGAAGCGGCGCATATTGCTGGCCGTGGCGCATAAGGCCCTTCCGTCATCTAGGAATAGATAGACCGAATGAACGTAGGGAAAATTGGAGATTATATTGGTCACGGATTTGGAAAAATCACTGATCGCATAAATGATGTCCAGCTCCTTTTGCTCGTCATAGCGCAGAAGCATCTGGGTCTCCTCCCGGAACAGCAGCGCATCGATCTGTCGGTTGATGTTGTCATACAGGCTCTGCAGGTTGACGGAAATCTGTGCGAATTCAGAGTTGGCTGTCCGTTCGTTGATCCGCTGCACCGAGCCGGCCATGACCCGATAACTCAGCAGCGACGCCAAGGACAGCAATAAAACTGTGCCGATGATAAAGTAGACCAGGAATTTTCCGCGGATACCTCCGGCCGCCTGTCTCAGCCTCCGTAAACCATTACCTTGCTTCATACCTGCCCCCGCTCCGATATTCGTTAGGCGTCAATCCGGTATGTTTTTTGAAGACCCGAATGAAATAGGAAGGATTGAAGATCCCCACGGCCTCCGCTACTTCATAGATTTTGCGGGCGGGATCCGCCAGAAGCCTTTTTGCGGCCTCCACTCGGATTTCGCCCAGGAAATCGGTGAACGGCCTCTCCAAAAACCGGACAAAAAGGTGGCCGAGGTAGTTTGGCGTTACGTTTAGGCGATCGGCCACCGACTGAAGGGAAATATTTTCGGCGTAGTGCTCCTGCAGGTAACGCACTGCTTCCGCAACCTTGGGTTGCACATCCACAGAGCCTTCTTCCTCCCGAAGCAATTCCCACGCCTCTCTCTGAAGGTCAGGAAGTTCGTCAAACCCGCTGCCAAAGGAACTGATTCCAAAAACCGGTTCGGCTCCAAAAGACTTCAGAAAGGCCTTCCGCACAGCCTCAAGCACTTCCCCGGTCCGGCATTCTGCCTCTGCCGAGTTCAATTCCGGAAAGCTCAGAAGCAAGCAATAACCCGACTGGGAATTGCCGCAGCATTCGCCAGTGGGGAACTGCGCCAGCACCTGTCCCAGCAGATCCAGCACAAACCGGCGCAGCGGCCTTCCGGACTGTTCCTGATGGCATTGGGACAGCCGGTTGCTGTTTGGAAGCCGGAGCATAATGACCCGTAGATTTTTCGGAGTCAGCCGCAGCGGGAACTGCCGGGCGCAGCTTTCAAAAGCTGCCGCCGGAAGTGTCTGATCAAGCAGATAATTTTCCAGCACCTGTTCCCGGACAAGGGATAGATTCAGCCATTCCAGTGGGGCAGTGGCCTGCGCTTCCTTATCTAACACGGCCTTAACGTTCCGGACCACTTGCTCGATTTCAGCAATCCCGGCCGTCAACTTGAGGATATAGCTGGAAACTCCCAACTCCATCGCCTGCTGCACGAGCCGGAACTCGTCCAGACAGGAAAGAATGATAATCTTAATCCGGGAATCCGACGCACGGATTTTCCGGATCAGTTCGATTCCGTCCATGCCAGGCATCCGGATGTCAGTGATCAGGATGTCCGGCCGCAGCTCCTGGTACATTGCGTAGGCCTCTCGACCATCCGCTGCGTCTCCTGCAACCTGCATGTCCAGCTTTTCCCAATCCGGCATGGTTTTCAGCCCCATCCGGACCAGTGCTTCGTCTTCTGCAATGAGCACCCGATACATAAGCTGTCTCCCCCTGACGCTGTGTTCTATTTGACCGCTCTTCTTCTATCATATCGGCACGTAAAAAATTTGTCAACTGTGTTCCCGTTAAAATCAATAAAAAACTTCTTGTATTTGAACAGGAGATATGTCAAATGGCAAAAGCGGTTTTTGTCCAACTTTTAAAGAATTGATTTCAAAATGTAGGTTTGCCAAACCTATTGGGAACTTCCTCAATGAAGGAATCTATAAGATCGTTCGGGAAAACCGCAAGCAGACAAAAGAGCGCTGCGATTTTTGCAACTATCGTAACAGGTACGATTTCATCATCTATTCCAAAGCGGTGAATAACGATGAGGGGCAGACGAATGACAATGAAACGTCTGAGCTGAGAGATTTAAAAATCGAGAAATTGGGCAACAAAAATCAAATTTCATGAATCAAACATAACTGCGCCAGTTTGTTTTTGGCAGATGTCATCTTTCGGAAAAATAGCCGGAAATCCCCACTCAAACCAATCCCTGTGAGAACAAGAAAGAAGTTTGCAGAAACGATAATCAACTCCGGTAGGATGCTCATTTCCGCCGTGCATCACGAAAACGGCGAAGAGAAGCTCCACTTGCTGATGGTCGATTCTCAGATTCCGGCAGGCGCAAAAAAGCTGTATTGATTGTTTAAGAGAATAAGAAAAAGCCCGCTGATTTGATTTCAGCAGGCTTTTTTGTATGCGGTTTACCGGTCGATCTGATCGGTGACAAAGAGTTTTTCGCCGTCGTAATCGACCACCAGCGTAGAGTTGGGCTTCACCTCGTCGGCGATGATCATGCGGCCGATCAGGGTCTCCACCTTCCGCTGGAGGAAGCGCTTCAGAGGACGGGCGCCGTAGATGGGATCGTAGCCCTGATCCACAATGTAGTTCTTGGCTGCATCAGTGAGGGTTACGTCCAGCTGCTGCTCTTCCAGACGCTTGCGGAGATCCTTCATCAGCAGATCCACGATGGAGAAGATGTTCTCCCGGGTAAGGGGTTTATAGAAGACGATCTCGTCTAAGCGGTTCAGAAATTCGGGACGGAAGGACTGCTTCAGCAGAGCCTCCACCTTGCCGCGGGCTTCGGGGGTGATGTCACCGTGCTCATCAATGCCGTCCAGCAGGTACTGGGAACCCAGATTGCTGGTCAGGATGATGATGGTGTTCTTAAAGTCGATGGTGCGGCCCTGAGAATCGGTGACACGGCCGTCGTCCAGCACCTGGAGCAGGATGTTGAATACATCGGGGTGAGCCTTTTCCACTTCGTCAAAGAGGATGACGGAGTAGGGTTTGCGGCGGACGGCTTCGGTCAACTGGCCGCCTTCCTCATAGCCGACGTATCCGGGAGGCGCTCCGATCAGGCGGGACACGGAGAACTTCTCCATGTATTCGCTCATATCGATGCGGATCAGGTTCTTTTCGTCGTCAAAGAGGGTCTCGGCCAGAGCCTTGGCAAGCTCGGTCTTGCCGACACCGGTGGGTCCTAGGAACAGGAAGGAGCCAATGGGACGGTTGGGGTTTGCGATACCCGCACGGGAGCGGATGATGGCTTCCGTGACCTTTTCCACGGCCTCGTCCTGACCCACGACCCGCTGATGCAACACATCGTCCAGATGGAGCAGCTTCTCACGCTCGCCCTCCATCAGGCGGGCAACGGGGATGCCGGTCCAGCGTTCGATGATCCGGGCGATCTCCTCGTCGGTGACCTTATCCCGGAGCAGGGAGGAGTGCTTCTTGCTTTCTTCGGCAAGGGCTTCTTCCTCGGACAGCTCTTTCTGCAGGGCAGGCAGGCGGCCGTATTTTAACTCGGCGGCCTTATTGAGGTCGTATTCCCGCTGAGCCTTTTCGATCTGGGCGTTGACCTGTTCGATCTCTTCCCGGAGCTTCTGAACTTTGGTAATGGCAGACTTTTCGTTCTCCCATTTGGACTTCATTTCCTTGAATTTGTCCCGTTCCTCGGCAAGCTCCTTCTGGATGTCGGAAAGATGCTCTTTGGAGAGCTGGTCGGTCTCCTTCTTCAGGGCGGCCTCCTCGATCTCCAGCTGGATGATCTTCCGGGAGATGTCGTCCAGCTCGCTGGGCATGGAGTCGATCTCGGTGCGGATCATGGCGCAGGCTTCATCCACAAGGTCGATGGCCTTATCGGGGAGGAACCGGTCGGTGATGTAGCGGTTGGAGAGGGTAGCGGCGGCGATGAGAGCCTGGTCGGTGATCTTCACGCCGTGGAAGACCTCGTAGCGTTCCTTTAAGCCGCGAAGGATGGTAATGGTGTCCTCAACGGTGGGTTCGGGAACCAGAACCGGCTGAAACCGGCGTTCCAGAGCAGCGTCCTTTTCGATGTACTGGCGGTACTCGTTTAAGGTCGTTGCGCCGATGCAGTGGAGCTCGCCCCGGGCCAGCAGCGGCTTCAAGAGGTTTCCGGCGTCCATGGAGCCTTCGGTTTTGCCGGCGCCTACGATGGTGTGAAGCTCGTCGATGAAGAGGATGATCTTGCCCTCGCTCTTCTTGACTTCGCCTAAGACGGCTTTCAGACGCTCCTCAAACTCGCCCCGGAACTTGGCGCCTGCAATCAGGGCGCCCATATCCAGGGAGAAGATGATGCGGTCTTTTAAGGAATCCGGGACGTCGCCCCGGACGATCCGCTGGGCCAGACCTTCGGCGATGGCCGTCTTGCCAACGCCGGGTTCACCGATCAGGCAGGGGTTATTCTTCGTTTTCCGGGACAGAATCCGAATGACATTCCGGATCTCGGCGTCACGTCCGATGACCGGATCCAGCTTGTTCTGACGGGCTTCCTCCACCAGATCGTGGCCGTACTTTTTCAGCACGTCGTAGGTGGATTCGGGGCTGTCAGAGGTAACGCGGGTGTTTCCCCGGACGCTCTGGAGTACTTTTAGGAAGGCGTCCTTCTTTAAGCCGAAGGCGTCGAAGGTGGCTTTCAGCTCACCGGAGGCGTGATCCAAAATCGAGAGGAAGATGTGCTCCACCGAAACGTACTCGTCCTGCATCTGCTCCGCCAGCTTTTCAGAGGCGGTAAGGATCTTGTCCACTTCCTGAGAGACGTAGACTTTGTCCGGTTCCCGGCCGGGGCCGGTAACTTTTGGAAGCTTTTCGACGACCGTCTTCAGAGACTGGAGCAGGGCGTCGGCATCGATGTTCATCTTTGACAGCAGCTGGGGGATCAGCCCCTCCGGCTGGGCGATCAGGACGCAGGCCAGATGAGGCGTTTCGATCTGCAGGTTACTGTACTCGATTGCCAGATTCTGTGCTGCCTTGATGGCTTCCAGAGATTTTTGCGTGCATTTTTGCATATCCATAAAGAATCCCTCCGTTTGAGTGGATTGGTTTTACTTGAATTAGCACTCTTTGTCTTTGAGTGCTAATATTATTTTATAGCAGGATAAAATTCTTGTCAATGCACGAAAATCACAAATATAAAAATAAATTTCAATATGTTTCTATACATATTCTCTGCGCTTTTGAAGCCTATCAATCAACAAAGAAAAACCTTAAGCCGAAGCGTAACTCCGAAGAAAGACTTTGGAGTTACGCTTCGACTTAAGGTTTCTTGCGGGGTTTCACGTTATCAGGCCTCGGAAGGAAGAACTTTCTGCTGCTGGAGGCGGAGAGGGTGGGGGGAGGAGGGCTGGTCGTCGTATTCGTCTTCGATGTTGCCGACGATGGACTCCAGAAGATCCTCCATGGTCACGATGCCCTCGGTGCCGCCGTATTCGTCCACCACCACGGCCATGTGGACTCGCTGCTCCTGAAACTGCTTCAGGAGCTTGCTGCAGTGGATCGTTTCCGGGACATAGAGGATGGGGCGCATCAGGTCTTTTGCCGTCTTCTGCTGCTGGGCAGGGTCGGCGGCCAGAGGGAGCAGGTCTTTCACGTTGATCACGCCTAAAATGTTGTCGATGGTCTCTTCATAAACGGGGATACGGGAGTATTTTTCCTCCGTAACCACGTTCAAAAGGTCGGGAAGGCTGACCCCGGCTTCCACGGCGCAGACCTCCGTGCGGTGGGTCATATGCTCGGAGACCCGCATGTCGTCAAATTCAAAGATGTGCTCGATCATGTCTTTTTCGTCAGAGGCGATGGTGCCGGTTTCTTCGCCGGCTTCCACCATCAGGCGGATCTCCTCCTCGGTGACGGCTTCCTCTTCATCCTCCGGGTCGATGTGCAGGAGGCGGAGGATGCCGTTGGTGCTGGCGGAAACAAGGCGGATAAAAGGACGGCAGACCTTATAAAGTCCCCAGATGAAGCCCACCACCTTCAGCGCCAGTTGATCCGGATACTTCATGGCCACCCGTTTGGGGGTAATCTCGCCCAGCACCAGGCTGAAGTAGGCGAGGATGATGTTTAAGATCACCAGTACGATGCCGTGGAGCAGGGATTTGTTCACCGGCAGGAAGCTGAGCCACCGGTCAAAATAGACGGCAAAATTGTCCGCCGCCACGGTGGACGCAAGGAAGCCGGACAGGGTGACGCCTACCTGAATGGTGGAAAGGAAATTGGCAGGCTCGTCGGTGATGGTGAGAAGGAGGGTGGCTTTTTTGTTGCCTTCCTCCGACAGCTTTTTCATGCGGTTGGGGTTGACGGAAATGACGGCGATCTCGCTGGCGGCGAAAAAGGCGTTGACTCCAATCAGGACAAAGAGCAAAAGAAGACTGGGGATGACGTTCATAGGGGAAAACTCCTTTACGGTCGCAGATTTACGGCTTCAATCCATGTTTTTTCCCCGGCGGAGCTTTCGATTCCCCGTTTTGGCAGCAAAAAAACGCAACCCCATGAAAACAGGCGAAAAAAAGCCCGTTTGGGTCTTGCGTACCAATAAAAAGATTCAGTTGGCTGACCCTTCGTCGGGGCCCGGTCGCAGGAGCGTCTCCCACGGCTGATTCCTCCTTTGAAAATGAAATTATTTATCATTATAGCAGGCAGTAAGCGGTTTGTCAAAGAAGCTCTGGGAAGCGGAAACGGTGATTCAGCTTAAAAAGGTGCCCTTTTGACCGGTGGACTTCGGAAGCGGAGAAAATCGCCGGCTTTTTCGGGAAATCGTCGGTTTTCCGGGGAAAAGAAAAAACTCCTGGATCGGAGGATTCAGGAGTCATTGGAGTCACTTGACGGAAATGGTGAGGGTGTAGGTCTCGCTCTGTCCCGGCTGCAGGATGCGGCAGCCCCGTTTATGGCGGAAGTCATCATCTTCGTCGCTGCAGGCGGAAAGCCCCTGCCAAGGCTCAATGCAGAGGAAGGGGGCGTGGGGCGTCCAGAAAGCGATGTAGTCGAAGGGGGTAAAGCTGACCCGGACGCTTCGGCCGGTGTTCCGATCTCTCAGATCCACCCAGCCGGAGTTCAAGTGGTCAAAAATGATGGTGTCCACTTCGTCGTAATCGCTGTACCGCAGGGGCAGGGTCTGGGAGTCGGAGAGAAAGGGACGGCGGGCGTTCACGTCGATCTGTCCGGCTTTTTCGTCATAGAGGGGGCAGCTGTTTTCTTCCGGCTTCTCAAATTTCACTTCGTAGTCTTCAAACCGGCTGCCGGGGGAATTCTGAAAGGGAACCCGGATGGCAGGATGGGTGCCGAAGCAGTAGGGCATCTCCCCGTCGCCATCGTTTTTCACCTCCATGGTGAGGGAAACGCTGTCTTTCAGGACGGTGTAGGCGGCACGAAGGGTGAAGCGGAAGGGATACAGTTGCAGGGTCTCCTCGTTCTGGGAGAAGGTGAGGACGGCGGTGTTGCCTTCGGCTTTTTCCACTGTCCATTCGTAGTTTCGGGCGAAGCCGTGGGCATCCATGCAGTAGGGCTTGCCGTCAAAGTAGGTGGTTCCGTTCCGCAGGTTGCTGGGGAAGGGGAAAAGGAAGGGGGAAACGCCAGCCCAATAAGCTGGGTCGCCGTTCCAGAGGTAGTCGTATCCGCCGGAGGAGAAGCCCCGCAGCTCTGCCCCGTGGGTGGAGATCACGGCGGAGGCACCGTGGCTTTCTTTGATCGTGAGGTTCATAACGTCGCTCCTTTTTTGAATTCTTTTTTCATCATACAGCAAGAAGGGCTTCTTGTCAATCGAGCGGGAGCACCATATCGTACCAGACGGCGCCGCCGTGGACAGAGCCGGAAACGCCTTTGTTTTCAAAGCCGAAGCGCCGATAGTAGCCGAGCTTTTCCTCCTTACAGGTGAGAACGACGGATTTTCGGCCGGCGGTGCGGCTTTCTTCAATGAAACGGGAAAGGAGGGCGCTGCCGATGCCCTTTCCCTGAAAAGCCGGGTCAACGGCAAGGGAGAAGACCATCTGGTTCTTTCCGTTTGGGTCATGGAGAGAAGCGTCTTCAAAAAGACGGTCCTCGATCCTTGGAAGATCGGTGGCGCAGCCGTTGACGAGCCCCACGGCGTTCCCGTTGGCAAAAGCGATCAGAAAGCAGTCGGGGAAGGCGGCGAGCCGCTCTCGGATGGAGCTTTCGGAAGCCGCTTCCTCCGGAGGGAAGCAGGCGGATTCAATGCGGGAAAGCTCCGGCAAATCGGGACATGCTGCCGGACGGATGAAAAGTTCCATAGTAGTCTCCTCAGAAGTTCAGCACACCCAGGTGCTCCAGAATGATCTTCAGACCGATGAGAATGAGAATGATGCCGCCTGCCAGCTCCGCTTTTGAACGGTAGCGGCTGCCGAAGACGTTTCCCACCTTGACGCCAATCATGGAGAGGACGAAGGTGGTCGCCCCGATGAAGGAAATAGCGGGGACGATCTTTACCTGAAGGAAGGCGAAGGAAACGCCCACCGCCAAGGCGTCGATGCTGGTGGCGATGGCGAGGACGAACATTTCCTTGAACTTGACGCTGTCGCTGCACTTTTCGCCTTCGCCGAAGGATTCCCAGATCATGTTGATGCCGATGAGCACCAGCAGCAGGAAAGCGATCCAGGGGGCAAAGGTGGTGATGAAGCGCTCAAACTGCTGACCCAAAAGATAGCCGATCAGAGGCATCAACGCCTGAAATCCGCCGAAGTAAAGGCCCACTACCGCCGCTTTTTTCCAGCTCATCCGGCTCATGGACAGCCCCTTACAGATAGCCACCGCAAAAGCGTCCATGGAAAGCCCTACCGCAAGAAGAAAAAGTTCCATCAATGACATAAAACGCCGCTCCTTCTTTTCCGGGAGCATAAAAAACGAGACTTATCCTGCAGCGAATGCAAGATAAGTCTCGTTATTTCAAGCAAAGCCAGAATCAAATCAGCATGTTGACTTTACTGCGTCGGAAAGACGCCAACTACTCCCTTATCAGTTCCTTCATTATAAGACAGAAGCGGGCGTTTGTCAACGTTTTTTTGAGAAAATCCGAAGAAATCAGAGTGAGCTGAGGGTAACTGACGGAATTCTCCTTATTTCGAGAGATTTCGACGGTTTTAAATGACCTGCCGGTTTTTCCACTTGCCGCTGAAAAAGCGCCAGAGGAAGAGGGTGGTCCGGCCGATCCAGTCGCAGTACATGGCCAGCCACACACCCATGAGCCCCATGTTCATCCATTTTCCGAAGACGTAGCTTAAGCCGATGCGGCTGACCCACATGGAGATGATGGAGACGATCATGGTGAATTTTACGTCGTTGGCTGCCCGAAGGGCATTGGGCATGGTGAAGGAGCAGGGCCAGATCGCCATGGCCCACAGGGCGTAGGACTGGGCTACCTCCACCGCCAGCTTCATGGTGGGTTCCGAAAGGTGGAAGAAGCCCACCACCGTGGGTGTCAGGAAAAACATGACCGAACAGATCGCCCCCATGCAGATATAGGTGGTTAGCATCAGCTTTCCGGTGTACTTTTTTGCCTGTGCGTAGTCTTCTGCGCCGACGCAGCGGCCGACGACGGTGATCATGGCAAGGCCGATGGCGGAGCCGGGGAGCACCTCTACGGAGGAGATGTTGTTGGCAACGGCATTGGCGGCGATGGCGATGGTTCCGAAGGAGGCGACCAGGCTGGCTACCAGGATCTTTCCAATCTGGAACATTCCGTTTTCCAGACCGTTGGGGATGCCGATCTTTAAGATACTTTTAATAAGGCTCAGCCGCAGTTCGGGGTGGAGCAGCCGCTCGATGTGGATCAGGTTGTTATGGTTATGCAGAAGGACTACCATGATGACCGCCCCGGCGGCACGGGAGACGAGGGAGGCAAAAGCAGCTCCGGCCACGCCCCATTTGAGACCGTAGATGGTAATGGCGTTGCCGCAGATGTTGATGAGGTTCATTAGAAGGGAGGTGAACATGGAGACTTTGGAATTTCCCATGGCACGGAAAAGGGCAGCGCCGGAGTTATAAGCCGCTAAAAAAGGATAGGAGAGGGCAGAGAGGATCAGATAGGTGCGGCAGTTTTCGTAAACGTCCGTGTCCACCTTGCCGAAGATGCTCAGGCAGGGGCGCTGAAAAAGGAGAGCCGCCGACATGACCGTCAAAGCGATCAGGGTGGTGATGTAGAGCAGCTGCTTTGCGGCGGAGCAGGCGTTTTTCAGATCCTGACGGCCGATGTATTGGGAGGCGATGACAGCGCCGCCGGTGGCGAGAGCCGAAAAAATGTTGATGAAAAGAATGTTTAAGGAATCCACCAGCGAAACGCCGGAAACGGCGGCTTCTCCTACGGAGGAAACCATGACAGAGTCCGCCATACCGATGGTCACGCCCAGAATCTGCTCGATGACCAGAGGGATGATAAGGCGGATCAGATCCCGGCGGGTGAAAAGGGGTGCCTTTGTTTGTTCCATGCTGCATCTCCGATCTTTTTGTGGTGTCCTTTTTATTGTGCAACTTTTTGCGGAATTTTGCAACCTTTTTTTGCGCTTTGTTTCCGGTTTTGAAAAAAGCGGAGCGGCATTTTTCCTGAAAAGAAGGGCGTTTTCCGATTTTTATGCTGGAGGATAGGTGTTTTTTTGCAGAATCTTCATAAGCTGTTTGTATGAAATTAGGTGCATAAATACATTTATATTCAACATTTATTGTATATAAGCGGAATTAAGCTGGATTATTTTTCTGTTTTTCAAGTTTTCTTGTATAATCATACAAATCGTTGGAAAACCCCTTGAAAAATCCGCTTGATGGTGTATAATGAAACCATACCAAATGAAAACCTGTGGCGGCTTCCTCCAAACGGACTGCCTCCCTTAAGAAAGGACGAGAATTATGAGTGAAATCAAAAAAGTAGTGCTGGCTTACTCCGGCGGCCTGGATACCTCCATCATCATTCCCTGGCTGAAGGAGAACTACGGCTGCGAAGTGATCTGCGTTGCAGGCAACGTGGGTCAGGACGCCGAACTTGAGGGGCTGGAGGAACGCGCCAAAAAGACCGGCGCTTCCAAGCTCTACATCGAAGACCTGCAGGACGAATTCGTCAACGACTATGTGTTCCCCACTCTGAAGGCAGGCGCCGTTTACGAGGGTAAATACTTGCTGGGCACCTCTTTTGCCCGGCCGGTCATCGCAAAGCGGATCGTTGAAATCGCCAAGAAGGAAGGTGCCGATGCCATCTGCCACGGCTGCACCGGCAAGGGCAACGATCAGGTCCGGTTCGAGCTGGCCATCAAGGCGCTGGCTCCCAATATGACCATTATCGCTCCGTGGCGGATCTGGGACATCAAGTCCCGGGAGCAGGAGATCGAATATGCCGAAGCTCACAACATCCCTCTTAAGATTAACCGGGAGACCAACTACTCCAAGGATATGAACCTGTGGCATCTGTCTCATGAGGGCCTGGATCTGGAAGATCCCGCCAATGAGCCCCAGTACAACAAGCCCGGCTTCCTCGAACTGGGCGTTTCCCCCGAAATGGCTCCCGACAAGCCCACCTACGTCACCATTTCCTTCGAGAAGGGCGTTCCCGTGGCGCTGGACGGCGAGAAGATGGACGGAGTTTCCATGATTAAGAAGCTCAACAAGATCGGCGGCGAGAACGGCGTGGGTCTTGCGGATCTGGTGGAGAACCGGCTGGTGGGCATGAAGTCCCGGGGCGTTTATGAGACCCCTGGCGGCACCATTCTTTATCACGCCCACGATGTGCTGGAGACCATCTGCCTGGACAAAGAGACCCAGCACTACAAGCAGCAGGTGGCTCTGAAGTTTGCAGACCTGGTCTACAACGGACAGTGGTTCACCCCCTTGCGGGAAGCCCTTTCCGCCTTTGTGGACAAGACCTCCGAGACTGTCACCGGCGACGTGAAGCTGAAGCTCTACAAGGGCAACATCATCAATGCCGGCGTCACCTCTCCCTACACCCTCTACGACGAGGAAGTGGCGACCTTCAGCGAGGATCACGTCTACAATCAGGCCGACGCCACCGGCTTCATCAACCTCTTCGGCCTGCCTATCCATGTGAAGGCTGTGCTGGACGAAAAGAGAGGCAAATAATCCCGATACCGACGGGAATTTTCCCGGATGCGGGGCGAGGCTTGACCTTGCCCCGCTCCTGTGTTATTTTTAAGTAAAGAGGGGCTTGGGCGTTATGGCAAAAATGTGGGCGGGACGCTTCAAAAAGGAAGCGGACAGCAAGGTGAACGACTTCAATTCCTCCATTTCCTTTGACGCACGGATGTACAAGCAGGACATCATGGGCAGCATCGCTCACGCTGCTATGCTGGGGAAGACCGGCATCATCGGGCAGATGGAAGCGGATAAGATCATGGCGGGGCTTTCGGATCTTTTAGCGGATCTGGAAAGCGGCAGCCTTTCTTTTGACCCGGATGCGGAAGACATCCATATGTTTGTGGAAGCGGAGCTGACCAAGCGGCTGGGGGATACCGGCAAGCGGCTTCACACCGCCCGCAGCCGGAACGATCAGGTGGCGCTGGACATTCGGCTTTACCTGCGGGACGCTATGGCGGGGGTCTCCGCCAATGTAAAAGAATTGGCGGAAACGCTCTGCACCATGGCTTCGGAGCATCTGGACACCATCATGCCCGGTTATACCCATCTGCAGCGGGCTCAGCCCATCACCTTTGCGCACCATCTGATGGCGTATACCAGCATGCTGATCCGGGACTTAGGGCGGATCTCTGACGCCGTGAAGCGGATGAACCGGAACCCCTTGGGCAGCGGTGCTCTGGCGGGAACCACCTATCCCATCGACCGGCAGCTGACCAGCAGCCTTTTAGGCTTCGACGGACCAGTGATGAACAGTTTGGACGGGGTCTCCGATCGGGATTTCTGCATCGAGCTGGGGGCGGCCATTTCTACGATCATGATGCACCTGTCCCGGTTCTCAGAGGAAATCATCCTTTGGTGCTCGTGGGAGTTTAAGTTCATCGAACTGGACGACGCCTTTGCCACCGGCTCCTCCATTATGCCCCAGAAGAAGAACCCTGACGTGGCGGAGCTGGTCCGGGGCAAGACCGGACGGGTCTACGGTGACCTTGTGACGCTTCTCTCCATGATGAAGTCCCTGCCCCTTGCTTACAATAAGGATATGCAGGAGGACAAGGAAGCCATCTTCGACGCCATTGATACGGTGAACCTCTGCCTGACCACCTTTATCCCCATGCTGAAGACCGCCCGGGTGCTGAAAGGGAATATGCGGGCGGCAGCGGCCAAGGGGTTCATCAACGCCACCGATTGCGCCGACTATCTGGTGAAGAAGGGAATGCCCTTCCGGGATGCGTATAAGATCACCGGCACACTGGTTGGCATCTGCGTGGACAGCGGGAAGACGCTGGAAACGCTGCCGCTCAGTCAGTATAAGGAGCTTTCAGAGCTGTTTGAGAAGGATGTGTACGACGCCATCCGGCTGGAGACCTGCGCCATGACCCGGAATTCCATCGGCGGCCCCGCAAAAGAAAGCGTAGAGCAGCAGATCGCCTGGGCAAAAGAGCAGCTGGCGGCCTATTAAGGAGGAACCTCATGAAAACGAAAATTTTCATCGACGGCAGCGAAGGGACCACCGGTCTTCGGATTAACGAGCGGTTTAAAGGCCGGGAGGATCTGGAGATCCTCTCTATCGACCCGGCTCTCCGGAAGGACCCGGCGGAGCGGAAAAAGCTCATCAATGCCTCTGACGTGACCATCCTCTGTCTCCCCGATGCGGCGGCAAAAGAGGCGGTCTCTTTGGTGGAAAATGATTGCGTTCGGATCATCGATACTTCCACCGCCCACCGGACGGCTTCCGGCTGGGCTTACGGGTTTCCGGAGCTTTCGCCGGAATTCCGGAAAAAGATCCGGGAAGGGAAGCGGATTGCCAATCCCGGATGCCATGCATCGGGGTTCGTGGCGCTTGTTTACCCGCTGATCCGGGAAGGGATCCTGCCGGCGGACTATCCGGTCAGCAGCTTTTCCCTCACCGGCTACAGCGGCGGCGGAAAGAAAATGATCGCCCAGTATGAAGCGGAGGAACGGTCGGAGGAACTGGATGCTCCCCGGGAATATGGGCTGAATCAGCAGCACAAGCATCTGAAAGAAATGACAGCGATCACCGGCCTTGCGGCGCCGCCGCTTTTCACCCCTATCGTAGCGGATTATTACAGCGGCATGGTCGTCAGCGTCCCACTGTACACCGGGATGCTGAAAAAATCCCTTGCGCCGGAAGAACTGCGGGACTTTTTTGCGGAATATTACGGCAGGGAGAAATTTTTGACGGTGGCTCCCTTCGGCAGCGAAGCGGAGAGCGGAGGGTTCCTGAGCGGGAACGCCGCATCCGGATGGGACGGGATGGAGATCCATGTCACCGGCTGCGAGGAGCGGGTGCTGCTTTCCGCACGGTTCGATAATCTGGGGAAGGGCGCTTCCGGCGCTGCAGTGCAGTGCCTCAATATCCTTCTGGGATGCGAAGAAGACAAAGGACTTTGCCTGTAACGAAAGAGGAGAGAAGACATGAATCTGGTAGCTTTTGACGGATTTCCCTTTGTTGAGGGAGGCGTGACCGCTGCGAAGGGCTTTTCGGCCGGCGGCGTTCACTGCGGGATCCGTGCCAACAAGTCGAAAAAGGATCTTGGGATGATCTTAGCGGATACGCCCTGCGCCGCCGCCGCCATGTACACCCAGAATAAGGTGAAGGGCGCACCCTTGCTGGTGACCAAAGCCCATCTGGAAAACGGGACCGCCCGGGCGGTCATCGTCAATTCCGGCATCGCCAACACCTGCAACGCCGACGGACTGGAAAAGGCGGAAGGAATGTGCGTCATCGCTTCGGCGGCGCTGGACATTCCCGCCTCCGATGTGATCGTGGCTTCCACCGGCGTGATCGGGCAGCCGCTGCCCTTAGAACCCATTCAGGGCAGCATCGGGGAATTAAAGGCCGCTCTTTCCCCGGAGAACCATGCAGATTTCGCCGACGCCATCATGACCACCGACACCGTTCGGAAGGAGGTGGCTGTAGAGTTCACCGTAGGCGGGAAAACCTGCCACGTCGGCGGATGCAGCAAGGGTTCCGGCATGATCATGCCTAACATGGCCACTATGCTCTGCTTCCTGACCACCGACGCCGCCATTGAGCCGGAGCTTCTACAGGCAGCGCTGAAGCAGGTGGTGGACGAGACCTTCAACATGGTCAGCGTGGACGGGGACACCTCCACCAACGACATGGTCTCGATCCTTGCTTCCGGTGCGGCGGGAAATGCGCCGATCAGAAGCCAGAATGAGGATTTCTCAGTCTTCGTGAACGCCCTGTACGTTGTCTTGATGAACCTGTCCCGGAAGATCGCCGGCGACGGCGAAGGGGCGACCAAGCTCTTGGAGTGCGTGGTTACCGATGCGGAGAGCAAGGAGCAGGCGAAGATCGTCGCCAAATCCGTCATCAACTCCTCTCTGTTGAAGGCTGCCATGTTTGGGGCGGACGCCAACTGGGGCCGGGTGCTCTGCGCCATCGGCTACGCCCAGACCGACGTGGACGTGAACCGGGTGGATGTGGCCTTTGCCTCCCAGAACGGGGCGGTGGCTGTCTGCAAGGATGGGGCAGGCATCGACTTCTCCGAGGAAACAGCGAAAAAAGTCCTGACTACCGATGAGGTGAAGATCCTGGTGGATCTGAACGCCGGGGACGCCGCTGCAACGGCGTGGGGCTGCGATCTCACTTATGATTACGTCCGGATCAACGGCGATTATCGCTCGTAAGAAGGAGCCTGAACGATGGAAAGCATTTCAAATGTTGTAAAAGCGCAGGTGCTAAACGATGCGCTTCCTTACATCCAGAAATACCACGACAAAGTGGTCGTCATCAAATACGGCGGCAACGCCATGACCAGCGAAGAGCTGAAAAACGCCGTCATGAGCGACATCGTGCTGCTCTCTCTGGTCGGGATCAAGGCCGTATTGGTTCACGGCGGCGGCCCGGAGATCAACGAAGCCTTAAAACGGATGAACATCGAGAGCCGCTTCATCGGGGGGCTTCGCTATACCGATGCGGATACGGCGGAAGTGGTCCGGATGGTGCTGGCGGGGAAGATCAACAAGGCGCTGGTTTCCCTTCTGGAGCAGCACGGCGGCCGGGCGCTGGGACTTTGCGGCTCCGATGGAGGGATGCTGCAGGTGAAAAAGCTGGAAGGTCCCAACGATTTGGGCTTTGTAGGCGAAATCACCGACGTGAACGTCCGGCCCATCCGGGACGCTCTGGATAACGGCTACATTCCTGTGATCGCTACGGTCTCCACCGACGCTTCCGGTCAGGTCTACAATATCAACGCCGACACGGCGGCCTCCCGGATCGCAGCGGCGCTGCAGGCGGAGAACCTGATTCTCATGACCGATATCCGGGGCCTGCTCCGGGACAAGGACGACGAGACCACCCTGATTCCGGAAGTACAGGTCAGCGAGGTGCCTTATCTGGTGAAGCAGGGCATCATTTCCGGCGGCATGATCCCGAAGATCGAGTGCTGTGTGGAAGCCGTTCGCCGGGGCGTGGCAAAGACCTGCATCATTGACGGACGGATCCGTCATTCCATCCTTATCGAGATGCTTTCCAACGAAGGCATCGGCACCCTGTTCAAATAAGAAGGAGGTACCGACATGGCAGATATGCTGGTGAAGCTCTACGATTTAAAAGACGATCCGGCGCTTTATGAGCGGCTGGAAGCGGAGGGTATCAAGATCAAGCAGGCGCTATCCCCCGACAAGCACCGGGTGCTTGCCTTTATCCGGGAAAATTTCGGAGAAGGCTGGGCTAGTGAGTGCGATGCCGCCTTTGCCAATCAGCCGGTGAGCTGCTACATCGCCGTGAAAGACCGGGAAGTGGTGGGCTTTGGCTGCTATGAGGCCACGGCGCGGGATTATTTCGGCCCCACCGGCGTCCGGGAGGATATGCGCCGCAAGGGCATCGGCAAGGCCATCCTCCTGAAGTGCATGTTCGGGCTGTCCCATATGGGCTACGCCTATGCGATCATCGGATCGGCGGCGGAGTCGGCGGTGAAGTTTTATGAAGAAACCACCGGCGCCGTGAAGATCGAAGGCTCTGAACGGGGCGTGTACGGCCGGATGATCGCTTATGATTAAGTGAGGGGATCACTATGAATTTCAATCAGATCAAGGAGCGGGATCAGGAATACATCCTTCCCACCTACAAGCGGTTCGACGTCTGCATCGAAAAGGGCAGAGGAGCGACCTGCACCGGCTCCGACGGAAAAAAGTACATCGATTTCACCAGCGGCATCGGCGTAAACTCCTTAGGCTATGCCGACCCCGACTGGGTCCGGGCGGTATCGGAACAGGCAGGGAAGCTGGCCCACATCTCGAACCTCTATTATTCCCTTCCCGATGGGGAACTGGCGGAGCGGCTCTGCAAACGCACCGGTTACAGCCGGGTCTTCTTCGGGAACTCCGGCGCAGAAGCCAACGAGGGCGCCATCAAGACCGCCCGGAAGTACAGTTTCGACAAATACGGTGCCGGGCGGAACACCATTGTTACGTTGGTCAACTCCTTCCACGGGCGGACGGTGACCACCCTTTCCGCCACGGGTCAGGACGTGTTTCACCAGTATTTCGGGCCGTTTACGGAAGGGTTCAAGTACGCAAACGCCAATGACATTCTTTCTGTGGCGGAAGCGGTGGACGACAGCGTCTGCGCCGTTATGCTGGAATTTATCCAGGGCGAAGGCGGCGTGATCCCGCTGGAGGAAGGCTTTGTCAAGGAGCTCTTTGAACTCTGCAGGGAGCGGGATATTTTAATCATCGCCGACGAGGTGCAGACCGGCGTGGGTCGAACGGGAAAATTCCTCGCCTCCGAGCATTTTGGGGTCAAGCCGGATATCACGACACTGGCGAAAGGCTTAGGCGGCGGCCTGCCCATCGGGGCCGTACTGGTCAGCGAGGAGCTGAAAAGCGTCATGGGTCCCTCCAGCCACGGTTCCACCTTCGGCGGGAACCCCATCGTCTGCGCCGGGGCAAACGAGGTCATGAAAAAGGTGGCGGACGACAGTTTCCTCCGGCTGGTTGCGGCAAAAGGGGACAAGCTCCGCTCCTGCCTGCTTTGCTGCGGGAACGTGGCTTCGGTCACGGGGCTCGGCATGATGCTGGGCATCCAGCTGAGATCCGGCACCAGCGCCGAGGTGGCGAAGGCCTGTCTTGACCGGGGGCTTTTGGTGCTGACGGCAAAGGAGAAGGTGCGGCTGCTGCCGCCTCTGACGATCACGGATCAGGAGCTGTCCGATGGGCTTAAGATCCTGTGGGACGTTCTTTCCTGAAAAAGAAAGGTGAAGTGACATGAAACATTTACTGAAACTCAGCGACTGGTCCAAAGAGGAGATCATGGACACCCTGAATCTGGCCGACCAGTTAAAGTACGAGCAGAAGCACGGCATTGCCCACCCCCGTCTGGCTGGGCAGACCCTGGGCATGATCTTCCAGAAGTCCTCCACCCGCACCCGTGTCTCGTTTGAGACCGGTATGTACCAGCTGGGCGGGCAGGCGCTGTTTTTAAGCTCCCGGGATCTGCAGATCGGCCGGGGTGAGCCGGTACAGGATACCGCCCGGGTGCTGTCCCGGTATCTGAACGGCATCATGATCCGCACTTTCGCTCAGAAAGAGGTGGAGGATCTGGCAGAATATGGCTCCATCCCGATCATCAATGGATTGACTGATTACTGCCACCCTTGTCAGGTGCTGGCCGACCTGATGACCATCCGGGAATACCGGGGAAGTCTCGAGGGGCTGAAGCTCTGCTACGTTGGCGACGGCAACAACATGGCGAACTCCCTGATTGTTGGCGGCCTGACCGTCGGGATGAAGGTCTCCATCGCCTGCCCGGACAGCCACCGGCCGGATCCTGCCGTGCTGAAATTTGCCGAAAGCTACGGCGGCAAATTCGCAGTTTCTTCCGACATCCCTGCCATGACGGCCGACGCCGATGTGCTGTATACCGATGTTTGGGCTTCCATGGGACAGGAAGGGGAAGCGGCGGAACGCCGGAAGATCTTCACCGGCTATCAGATCAACGATGCCGTCATGGCTTCCGCCCACCCCGGCGCCATGGTGCTCCACTGCCTGCCCGCCCATCGGGAGGAGGAGATCACCGCCAAGGTCTTTGAGGCCCATGCAAACGAGATCTTCGACGAAGCGGAGAACCGTCTCCACGCCCAGAAGGCCGTTATGGTCAAGCTGATGGAAAAGCACGCATAAAAAGGTTCCTTATCCCCGGCAGCCGTTCATTCTGCGCTGCCGGGGATGTTTTTTGAAAAGGCTCCGTTCTTTTCTGCCGGAGGCGGGAAAGGCTTCTGTTATTTTCCATAAAAAAGAGGAAAAATATCTGTCGTTTCTGTTGGTTGACAGGGAGGGAGGGAACGGTTATAATGATGGGTGTAAACGGTTACATTTCATGGGACTCTTTGCGCAGTTTCAAAGAAAAGGAGACGGATAACATGAAATTTTCGGTTGCGATTCAGGTTTATTCCGTTCGGGATGATGCTGAAAAGGATCTGAACGGCACCCTGAAAAAGATCAAGGAAATGGGCTATGACGGTGTGGAGCTGGCCGGGCTTTACGGGTATAGCTATGAAGAAGTCAAGGAAGCGGTAGAAAAGGCGGGCCTGACCCCCATTTCCGCACACGTTCCTCTGGCGGATATGGTGGCGGATCCGGAAGGGACTCTTTCCGGCTACGCAAAGATTGGCTGCCGCTATGTGGCGGTGCCTTACCTGCCCGAAGAGTTGCGGCCCGGTACCGACCGATTCCCCCAGACGGTGGAGGATATCCGGATGCTGGCCAAGGTCGCCAAGGAGAAGGGCATGACCATGCTCTATCACAACCACGATTTTGAATTCAAGAAGATCGACGGCGAGTATGCGCTGGATCTGCTTTACCGGCTGATCCCTGCGGATCTGCTCCAGACGGAGATCGACACCTGCTGGGTCAATGTGGCAGGGGAAGACCCCTCCGCTTACGTCCGGAAGTATACGGGACGGGCGCCGGTGGTTCATCTGAAGGACTTTTACATGAGCGACCGGAACGCCGAGCACGATGGCCCCTTCTATGCCCTCATCGGCATCGATCAGGAAGCCGGCGGCAAGAACGTGTTTGAGTTCCGCCCGGTGGGCTACGGCCTGCAGGACTTCTCCTCTATCCTGAAGGCTGCAGAAGACGCAGGCGCCGGATGGGTGGTCGTGGAGCAGGATGAGCCTTCCATGGGCAAGACCCCTCTGGAATGTGCGGAGATGAGCCGCAATTATCTGAAGAAGCTCGGCGTCTGACGCCGCTTCCTAATAAAATGCAATCGCAGCAACAATCGGAAGGAGTAAAGGTATGAGCGACATTTTGAATCGTTTCATGGACAATACCAGCGAGGAAACTGCTGTTGACGCCAGCAAAAAGGTGAAGGTCGGCATCATCGGCACCGGCTGGATCGCCGAAGCCCACATCCGCAGCTACTTGCGGCAGCCTGACGTGGAGATCGTGGCCGGCGCTGATCTGGTTCCCGGCAAGGCCGATGCATTCTTCAAAAAATTCGGTGTGGAAGGCGTTCGCACCTACGGCAGCGCCAAGGAAATGATTGACAACGAGCCCGATCTGGACGCCGTCAGCGTCTGTACCTACAACTGCCAGCACGCTCCCTGCGCCATCTATGCCTTGGAGCATGGCCTGAACGTCCTGCTTGAGAAGCCTATGTGCGTCACTGTTGAAGAAGCTGCCGCTATCTGCAAGGCAGAGAAGGCCAGCGGAAAGGTTCTGTCCATCGGCTTCCAACCCCGTTTTGACGCCAACATGAAGATGATCAAGAAGATCGTCGATTCCGGCGTCCTCGGCAAGATTTACTACATCCAGACCGGCGGCGGCCGTCGTCGTGGCATCCCCACCCCCTACGGCACTACTTTTATCGAGAAGGAGACCGGCGGCATCGGCGCTTTGGGTGACATTGGCTGCTACTCTCTGGACATGGTCCTGAACGCCATCGGCTATCCGAAGCCCCTGACCGTTTCCGGCTATAAGTCCGCTTTCTTCGGCACCGATCCCAACTACTCCAACTACGTCCATACCGGTCACCCCGAGTATGCCAAGAAGTTCGGTGTTGACGATTTTGCCGCTGCGTTCATCCGTCTGGAAGGCGACATCATTCTGGACTTCCGTATTGCCTGGGCTATGAACATCAACACTCCCGGCGATACCATCATCCTGGGCACCAAGGGCGGCCTGCGGATTCCCTCCACCGACTGCTGGAACGGCTCGGTCGGCGGCCCCATGACCCTTTATCATGAAGTGGCCGGCGAGCAGACTGAGACCGTCATCCCGATCATCAAGGAGGAGGCGGACCTCTTCGACCGGAAGATCCGCACCTTCCTTGACGCTTCCAAGAATGGCACTCCCGCTCCCATTCCTTCTTCTCAGATCATCTACAACCAGGCGATCCTGGACGGCATTGTCAAATCTGCCGAGCTGGGCCGTGAGGTCGAGATCAAGATCCCCGAGATCTGAATCGGACGTTAAAAAATCCCCGGAGCTTTGTGGCTTCGGGGATTTTTCCTTGACGAAAGGGCGTTTTTCCGTTATAATGGGAAAGTCAGGATAGGAATTTGACGGATTTTTTGAAAAAAACAGGGAATCCGGAAAAAGCCCTTGCAATTTCCGGATGGATATGCTAAAATGTACTAGATATTGTTCCGCCGTTATGCTTTCGGGCATAAAGGTGGGGATTAATGTTACCTGCGCATTTGCGCAACATTAAAGCGGGCAGTCCTCTGCACAGGTATGCTCCCTGTAGTACGAATGTCTGAAAACTTAGGAGGGTCATTATGGACGCATTGCAGATCATCAGCCAGTCCAGCATGAAAACCGAAAAGCCGGCTATCGAGATCGGCGACTACGTTCGCATTGCGGTTAAAATCCGTGAAGGCGACAAAGAAAGAAACCAGATGTTTGAAGGCACCGTCATTGCTATGAAGCACGGCGGGATCTCCGAAACCTTCACCGTGCGCCGTGTTTCCTACGGCTGCGGCGTGGAGCGGGTATTCCCCATCCATTCTCCCAACGTGGTGAGCGTTGAAGTTCTCCGTCATGGTCATGTCAGAAGAGCGAAGCTCTACTACCTCCGTGACAGAGTCGGCAAAGCTGCCCGGATCAAAGAGAAACTGTAAAAAGAGCGGCGTGGAAAGGGACGGTAACGTCCCTTTTTCTGCTATTTGGAAGGATTTATAGGCAGTTTTGAACCCATCGGGGCGGGCCTTGGCTTTGACCCCCGTGAACCGGATGAGCCCGGTTTGACCAATCAATAAGGAGGAATCCCTATGGAAGAGAATCCCGTGATCGTAAGCGAAGAGGAAAAAGAACCGGAAGCTCAGTCGGAAGGAAAAAAACCGTTTAACCTGAAAAAAGAGCTGTGGGAGTGGGCAAAGGCCATTGTTTTTGCCGGCGTCATCGTCTTCCTCATCTTTCATTTTCTGATCCGGGTGGTGTCGGTGGACGGAAGTTCTATGGTGCCGACCCTTCAGAACGGGGATCGGCTCATCACCTCCAACCTGTTCTATACCCCCTCTTACGGGGACATCGTCATCCTTTCGGACAACACGGGGCTTGACGAAGCGCTGGTCAAGCGGGTCATCGCCGTGGCAGGCCAGACGGTGGATATCAACGAAAACGGCGAGGTCTTGGTGGACGGAAAAGTCCTGTCAGAACCGTACATCGCCGAGACCATCAGCGACAGCCGCCGGGGGGCTTGGGATTATCCGGTCACTGTCCCGGAGGGGCACCTGTTCGTCATGGGCGACAACCGGAACCACTCCACCGACAGCCGCTTCAAAGAAGTGGGCTTTATCGATGAAAAAGAGGTACTGGGACGGGTGATTTTCCGGCTGCTGCCGGTGAATAAGATCGGCCCTGTCCGATAAACGATTCGCTGTAAGGAGAGGAAAATGGCACAGACACCCTCGATTCAATGGTTTCCCGGCCATATGGCCAAGACCCGCCGCATGATTGAAGCAAACGTCAGGCTGGTGGATCTGGTGGTGGAGATCACCGACGCCCGGATCCCGCAAAGCTCCCGGAATCCGGAGCTTCCCAAGTGGATCGGGCAGAAAAAACGCCTTATCGTTCTCAATAAATGCGACGCCGCCGATCCGAAGATCACCGCTCGCTGGATCGTCTGGTACCAGAACCAGGGGATCCCCGCCATTGCGGTGGACGCAAAATCCGGCAAGGGAATGGAGAAATTTCTCCCCACCGTCCGGGAGGTGCTTTCCGAGGAGATCGCCCGCCGGGATCTGCGAGGGATGGCCGGACGTCCCCTGCGGATGATGGTAGTAGGGATCCCCAATGTGGGGAAATCCTCCTTCATCAACCGCTCCGCCAACCAGCGCCGGGCAAAGGTGGAAGACCGCCCCGGCGTGACTGTCGGAAAACAGTGGGTCACCGTGGCAAGGGACGTGGAGCTTTTAGATACCCCCGGCGTCCTCTGGCCCAAATTCGAGGATCCGGCTGTCGGCGAACGGCTGGCGTTCACGGGGGCTGTGAAGGATCAGGTGGTGGACGTGGAACTGCTGGCGATCCGGCTGCTTGCCTGGCTCCACGAGGAATATCCCCAGCTTCTGCAGGAACGCTACAAGCTGACCCCCGCCGATACGGAGGGAAAGGAAGACTACGAGCTTCTGGAACTGGTCGGCCGGAAGCGGGGGATGCTCATAAGCGGCGGGGAGATCGACACCCTCCGGGCTGCAACTGCCGTTCTTGATGAGTACCGGGGTGGAAAGCTTGGAAAGCTCTCGCTGGAAGCCCCTCCGGACGGGAAGGAGGCGGAGACGTGACCCTTTACGAGTACGACCGCTCCCTGCAGCTGCCGCTCTTCTGTGGGGTGGACGAAGCGGGGCGGGGGCCTTTGGCCGGGGACGTGTATGCGGCGGCAGTGATCCTGCCGCTGGATGCGGAGATTCCCGGGATCAACGACTCCAAAAAGCTGTCGGAAAAGAAGCGGGACGCCCTCTATGATCTCATTACGGAGCAGGCGGTGGCCTGGGCCGTAGGCGTGGCGACCGTAGAGGAGATCGAGAAGATCAACATCCTGCAGGCCGCCATGTTGGCGATGAAGCGGGCGGTGGACGCCCTTCCGGTGAAGCCCTCGCTGGCTTTGGTGGACGGGAACAAAAATCCGCAGCTTTCCGTTCCCTCCCGATGCCTTGTCCACGGCGACGCCACCTCCGCATCCATTGCGGCGGCGTCCATTGTGGCGAAGGTCACCCGGGACCGGTACATGGAGGAGATGGATCGGGTCTATCCCGGCTATCTTTTCGCAAAGCACAAAGGATACGGCAGCAAGGCGCACTACGCCTGCATTGATGAGCTGGGTCCGTCCCCCATCCATCGGATGTCGTTTCTGAAAAAATACTACGCTAAGAAGGAAGAAGCACCCCACTCCGATGGGAACAGGGGGGAAGCGGCCGCTTCCCAGCGGCTGGCGGAGCAGGGGTATCAGATCCTGGACGCCAACTGGCGCTGCCCCTATGGAGAGATCGACCTGATCGCCCGGGACGGGGATCAGCTGGTCTTCTGTGAGGTGAAGACCCGGACAGAAGACGGGATCGGCACCCCCGGTGAGGCGGTGAGCCTCTCCAAACAGAAAAAGCTGACAGCGGCGGCGCTTTCCTATCTTTCGGAACACCCTTCGGGGCTGCAGCCCCGGTTTGACGTGGTGGAAGTTACCTTATCGGGCGGAAACGGGGCGGTTCTCTCGGTGGAGCACCTGAAGAACGCTTTTTCCGCCCAGCAATGAATGGAGGCAACCGTATGCGGCATTTTGACCTGCACTGCGATACCCTGAGCCGCTGCGCAGCGGAGAAGGCTTCGCTCGTGGACAACGGATTTGACATTTCCCTTGAAAAGGGGCAGATCTTCGACTGCTGGGTTCAGGCATTTGCGGCGTTCATCAATGATGACCTGCGTGGGGCGAAAGCCTATCACGCCTTTCAGGCTCAGGCAGCCGTCCTTCAGAAGGCCATCGAAGCCGGGAAGGCTGTCTCTTACGATCCGGACAATCTGAGAGAGGGCGTCTGCAACGCTATGCTGACGGTGGAAAACGGGGCGGCTCTGGGCGGAAAGCTGGAGCGGATCCGGGAGTTCGCCGAGATGGGCGTCCGGGTGTTCTCACTGGTCTGGAACGGGGAAAACGAACTGGCCGGCGGCGTCCAGAGCGAGTCGGGGCTGACGGAACTTGGAAAAGCGGCGGTGAAGGAGCTGGAGAAAAACCGGATCGTCATCGACGTTTCCCATTTGAATACGTTAGGCTTCTGGGATCTCTGCGAGATCGCCGAACGCCCCTTTCTTGCCACCCATTCCAACTGCTTTGAGATCTGCCCCCACAAGCGGAATCTGGACGATTTGCAGATTCGGGAGATCATCCGCCGGAAAGGGCTCATCGGCATCAACTTCTACCCCATTTTCATCAACGGGGAAAGCGACGCTTCTTTCCAGGAGATCCGCCGCCACATCCGGCACATCCTCTCTTTGGGAGGCGAAGACGTGATCGCTGTAGGCAGCGATTTCGACGGAGCCGCCATGCCTTCCCGTTTAGACGGGATCGGGAAGATCCCCGGCTGGCAGGAGAACCTCGTGAAACACTTCGGGCCGGAGCTGGCCGACAAGATCGTCTTCGGCAACGCCCAGCGCTTCTTCAAAGAAAACCGGTAACGGCCGGGGAGGGGATCGTTATTACCAACTGGATCGTTTTATTTTTCATGCTTCTGGTCATTTATGCAAGCAATCGGAACGCCCGGCTGCTCCGCAATCGGATCCGGAAGCGCAGACAAGGGAGGAAACGAGATATGCCTACAGAACTGATGAAGGACTTTATCGATAAAGTCTGCTCCATCACGCTGCTCAATGAACTTTCCGGTAGTATCACCGGCCGGATCGCTGCTGTAGAGGGCAACTGGATCAAGGTGGAGGAAAAGAACCGGGTTCGCCTGATCAACGGCGACATGATCCGTGACATCGCTATCCTTCCGGAAAAGTATCAGAAATAAATCTTGTAATAAATCTTGCGCCAAAGGGGAAACACTATGTATTACAACAGCACCCGAGACAACTCCTGCCGTGTCACCGCAGCACAGGCCATCTCCCGAGGAATCTCCTCCGAAGGCGGACTGTTCGTTCCGGAAGCGTTTCCGCAGCTTTCCATGGACGAGCTGCAGGGTCTGGTGGGAAAAAGCTACAACGAGAAGGCGAAAGCCGTCCTTTCGAAGTTCCTGACGGATTTTTCCGCCGAGGAGCTGGCAAACTGCGTGGATTGCGCCTACACCACCGAAAAATTCGACAGCGGGAACATTTCCGAGATCGCAAAGGTAGGGGAGCACGCCTATCTTCTGGAGCTGTGGCATGGGCCGACCTGTGCGTTCAAGGATATGGCGCTGCAGCTGCTGCCCCATTTGCTGACGGTTTCGGCGGAAAAGACCGTTCCCGGAAAGGAGATTGTGGTGCTGGTGGCTACCTCCGGCGACACCGGAAAGGCGGCGCTGGAAGGCTTCAAGGACGTTTCCGGCACCAAGATGCTGGTGTTCTATCCCGTCCACGGCGTCAGCAATATGCAGAAGCTCCAAATGACCACTCAGGAAGGCGGAAACGTTGCCGTCTGCGCCATCGAGGGCAACTTTGACGATGCTCAGAGCGGGGTGAAGAAGATCTTCACCGACCCCGACGTCCTCAAAGAGCTGGAAAAGAACGGCCAGATGTTCTCTTCCGCCAACTCCATCAACTGGGGCCGGCTGGTGCCCCAGATCGTTTACTACATCGCCGCTTACACCTCCCTTGTGGAACAGGGCGAGATCTCCTTGGGCGAGCAGGTGAATGTGGTCGTCCCCACCGGCAACTTCGGAAATATCTTAGCGGCTTATTATGCAAAAGGCATGGGACTGCCTGTCGGCAAGCTGATTTGCGCCTCCAACCGGAACAAGGTGCTCACCGATTTTCTCCGCACCGGCGTTTATGACAAGAACCGGGAGTTCCACACGACCCCTTCCCCCTCTATGGACATCCTCATTTCCTCCAACTTGGAGCGGTTGCTTTACGACCTCTGCGGGAAGGATGACGCCCAGATCCGGGAGTGGTTCTCCGCTTTGGCGAAAGAAGGGCGTTACTCCGTTACTCCGGAGGTGCTCTCGAAGCTCCGTGCCGGGTTCTACGGCGGTTACTGCACCGACGAGGAGACCCTGTCCACCATCGGGAAGGTCTTCCGGGAGTACGGCTATTTGTCCGACACCCACACGGCGGTGGGATTGAAGGTTTATGAGGACTATGTACAGGTTACCGGCGATACGGCAAAGACCATCATCGCTTCCACGGCGTCGCCTTATAAATTCACTGGAAGCGTCCTGAAGGCCATCACCAAGGATCCGATCCCCGAGGACGATTTTGCTCAGGTGGAGCTGCTGGCGAAGCTGTCTGGGACCACGCCGCCTGCTTCCCTGCTTGCTTTGAAGGACAAGAAAGTCCGGTTCACGGGCAGCGTCCAAAAAGAAGAAATGGTGGAGCAGGTGCTCCGGATGCTCCGCTGAAAAAACGCAGAACGGGCAGGGGATCTTCTCCTCTGCCCGTAATGTGTCGCTACTTCTGAGACTGGAAGCTCTGACAGACCGTGTCGGAGCAGCAGTGTGCGGAATGGGGCCCGATCTTGATGTCCTTTGCGGTGCAGCAGCACTCCTGATCGTTATGGATGCAGTTGCATACGTCGCAGCGGACGCAGGGTTCATGGCTTTTTTCCAAGGAAGGTTCCTCCTCTCAGGCGCAGACGTTTTTCGGAAGATGGCCGGAGTTTGTTCCGGCTTCTTTATTCTGCGCAGCGGGAGGAGAAGTATGATTGGAAATTTCTGACAAAAGGGGAATTATGAGCTTATTTGCCATTGCGGATCTTCACCTTTCGCTGGGGGTCGACAAGCCCATGGATGTGTTTCCCGGATGGGCCGGCTATGTGGAAAAGCTGGAAAAAAACTGGCGGGAAAACGTCCGCCCGGAGGATACGGTAGTGGTGGCCGGGGATATTTCCTGGGGTCTTGACATCAGTGAGGCGAAAGAGGATTTTGCTTTTCTGGACCGGCTCCCGGGGACGAAGATCCTGTTGAAAGGGAACCACGACCTCTGGTTTTCCACCAAGACAAAGGTGGAAAAATTCTTCGCCGAAAACGGTTTTTCCACGCTGAAGATCCTTTTCAATAACGCCTATGAGTACGGCGACCGTGCCATCTGCGGCACCCGGGGCTGGATGAACGATCCCATCGAGAAGAAGGTGCTTCTCCGGGAATGCGGACGGCTGCGGATGTCCCTGGAGGAAGGGAAAAAGTTCGGAAAGGAGCCGCTGGTCTTTCTCCATTATCCTCCCGTTTTCGGAGGTGGGGAGTGCTATGAGATCTTAGACGTGCTGCTGGAATACGGGATCAAGCAGGTCTACTACGGCCACATTCACGGGTATTCCTCCGGATACGCCATCAACGGGATCCGGAATGGCATCGATTTTCGTTTGATCTCCTGTGATTTTGTCCAATTCAATCCTGTGAAAATCATGTAATTCGTAAAAAACCCAAAATCTTCTTAGAAAAACTAGCAATAGCAATCAACTTGTGCTATAATAAATAAGTCTGAAAGTCTGCTTTGCGGCTTTCAAAAGGATCCGTCCGGGCACCATTTGGGTCTTTGACGGAATAACAGGAGGAAGTTTCATGAGCTTAGTATCCAAAAATAATGTGGCAACCAATAAGTTTGAGTTAGAGGTTTCCGTTTCTGCGGAAGACTTTGAGAAGGCCTGCGAAGCCGTCTACAAGAAGAGAGTCAAACGCATCGAGGTCCCCGGCTTCCGGAAGGGCCATGCCCCCCGCAAGACCATCGAGAAGCTGTACGGCGAAGGCGTCTTCTTTGAAGAGGCCGTCAACAATGTGTATCCTGCCGCTCTGCAGGCTGCTGTGGAAGAGGCGGAGCTGGAGCTTGTTTGCCGCCCCGAGGTAGAGGTTACCGAAGTTTCCAAGGAAAACGGCGTGACCTTTAAGGCCACCTGCACCGTGAAGCCCGAAGTCACCGTGAAGAATTACAAGGGCATCAAGGCTTCCAAGAAGGTCGAGGAAGTCACCGATGCCGATGTGGATGCTGAGATTGACCGCCGCCGGGAGCGCAACGCCCGCACCGTGGACGTGGAAGGCCGTGCCGTTGAAAACGGCGACATCGTAAACATCGATTTTGAAGGCTTCTTAGAGGATAAGCCCTTTGACGGCGGCAAGGCCGAGAACTTCAGCCTGACCATCGGCTCCGGCCAGTTTATCCCCGGCTTTGAGGATCAGATCATCGGTCACAACATCGGCGACGAGTTCGACGTGAACGTGACCTTCCCTGAGGATTACCACGCCGAAGAGCTGAAGGGTAAACCCACCACCTTCAAAGTGAAGCTCCACAGCATCAGCACCAAGGAGCTGCCTGCTGCTGACGACGAGTTTGCAAAAGACGTCAGCGAGTTCGATACCCTCGATGAGCTGAAGGCCGACATCCGCAAGCATCTGGAAGAAGCCAACGAGAAGAAGGCTGCTGACGAGTTCGAGAACAAGCTCATCGACAACGTGATTGAGAACATGGAGGGCGAGATCCCCTCTGAAATGTACGAGACCCAGATCGACAACATGGTCCAGAACTTCGAGTACCGCCTCCAGTCTCAGGGACTCAATCTGGATATGTACCTGCAGTATTCCGGCCTGACCCGGGAATCCTTCCGCAAGACCTTTGAGGCACAGGCTCAGCGTCAGGTGAAGGTGCGTTTGGCTCTGGAGAAGATCGTGGAGCTGGAGAACATTGTTCCCACCGATGAGGAGATCGAGAAGGAGTACGCCCGTCTGGCTGAGCTCTACAAAGTGGATGTGGAGAAGTTCAAGCCCATGGTTCCCGCCGAGGAGCTTAAGAAGGACGTGGCTGTCAACAAGGCCATCGACCTGATCCGGGACAGCGCTGTCGCTGAATAACCCGAAAGTTTTCCGTAAAAGTACCCGTTCATGAAAAGGTTGCAGATCTTCTGCAGCCTGTTCATGTTTGGGGTTTATACTGATCGTGATGCGTGCAGCTATTGGAGTGGGACAGCAGTGTGCCGGCCAATAGTTGTTCGTGTTTCTGCGGAAAGAACTTTGTGAATGGAGGACTTGTTTATGAGTTTAGTCCCAATGGTAGTGGAGCAGACCAGCCGCGGCGAGCGGTCTTACGATATTTTTTCCCGGCTTCTGAACGACCGGGTGGTCATGCTTTGTGAAGAGGTCAACGACGCTTCCGCTTCTCTGGTGGTGGCGCAGCTGCTCTATCTGGAAAGTCAGGATTCCGAAAAGGAGATCAGCCTTTACATCAACAGCCCCGGCGGATCCATTACGGCCGGCATGGCGATCTATGACACCATGCAGTTCATCAAATGCGACGTTTCCACCATCTGCGTGGGCATGGCAGCGTCCATGGGCGCATTCCTGCTGTCCAGCGGCGCAAAGGGGCGACGGTTCGCCCTCCCCAACAGTGAAATTATGATCCATCAGCCCTCCGGCGGCGCTCAGGGGCAGGCCACCGATATTGCCATTCAGGCGGAACGGGTGCTGAAAATGAAAAAGAACCTGACTCAGATCTTGGCCGACAACTGCGGCAAGCCCTACGAAACGGTGGCCGCCGACTGCGAGCGGGATCACTTCATGTCCGCCAAAGAGGCGTTGGAATACGGCGTGATCGACCGGATCATCACCCACCACGAGTGATTCCGACAGGCGCTTTTACGAAGGAGGCATTGATTCATGCCGGATAACAACGAAAAAGAACCGGTGCGGTGCAGTTTTTGCGGGAAACCTGAACAGGCTGTGGAGCGGATGCTCCATTCCTCCCGGGCCAACATCTGCGACAGCTGCGTGGCGCTTTGCTATGAAATGCTGGTAGAGGAGGGGCTTTTCCCGGAGCCCGGCTCCCCCAAGACCCGTCCTGCGAATCCGGATCAGGTGCCGGAACTTCTGAAGCCTGCCCAGATCAAGGAGGTCTTAGACCAGTACGTCATCGGGCAGGATAAGGCGAAGATCGCTCTGTCCGTGGCGGTCTACAACCACTATAAGCGGATCTACATGGCTCCCGCTGATGAAGATGTGGAGCTGCAGAAGAGCAACGTCCTGCTGTTAGGGCCCACCGGCGTGGGCAAGACCATGCTGGCTCAGACGCTGGCCAAGATCCTGAACGTCCCCTTTGCCATTGCCGACGCCACTACCCTGACGGAAGCGGGCTATGTGGGCGACGATGTGGAAAATGTCCTGGTGCGTCTGATCCAGGCCGCCGACTACGACGTGGAGGCGGCGGAGCGGGGTATCATCTACATTGATGAGATCGACAAGATCACCCGGAAGTCCGAGAATCCCTCCATCACCCGGGACGTCAGCGGCGAAGGTGTGCAGCAGGCGCTTTTGAAGATCCTCGAGGGTACGGTTTCCAACGTTCCGCCTCAGGGCGGTCGGAAGCACCCCCATCAGGAATTCATCCAGCTGAACACGAAGAACATCCTCTTCATCTGCGGCGGCGCCTTTGAGGGCATCGAGAAGGTGGTCGGCCGGCGGCTGGATTCCTCCACCATCGGCTTTAACGGCAGCATCCGGAAGAAAACCGATGACGATAAAAGTGCTCTTTATAAAAAGGTGCTCCCCGACGATCTGGTCAAGTTCGGCCTGATCCCGGAGCTGGTGGGACGGCTTCCCGTTATCACCACACTGGACGATCTGACTGAGGATCAGCTGGTGCAGGTACTAAAGGAGCCGAAAAACTCCCTCTTCAAGCAGTACAGCGCCATGTTTGCGTTGGACGATGTGGAGCTGGTCATGGATGACGACACCATGCGTGCGGTGGCAAGAGAAGCCATCAAGCGGAAGACCGGCGCCCGGGGACTTCGGAACATTATGGAGGATGTCCTCCTGAACCTGATGTTTATGATCCCTTCGGACGAGAGCATCGCAAAGGTCATTATCACTCCCGAAGTGGTGGAAGGGAAGGAAACCGCTAAGGTGGTTCGCCGGAAATCTCCGCTTCTGAAAAAGTAAAGAAAAACCGCTCCGTTTGAAGAAACGGGGCGGTTTTTTGCGTAAAAACAGGGGCTTATGCGGTGCGGTGGGAGTATCGGAATCGGGCGGAAGGGGAATGCTCCGGGGCTGGAACGGGTATGCTGCGGGCAAGAGAGAGCTTCAGATCCAGATAACGCTGGTTCCGGCTGCCACGGAAGAGGAGGGAAAGATCCCGCTCCTCGGAGTGATAGGGGCCGTCGATGAGGAAATCCGCTTCTTTTAAAAGTGCGGCAGTCCCGGGTTCGGTTTTCGCCTTTTCCAGCAGCTCCTCGAAGGTGTAGCCGGAGTAGACCGTCAGGTCAAGCTTCCCGGGAAGGGTTCGGATCTGCCTTGCCAGCCGGGCGAAGGCTTCCGCCTGGCAGAAGGGCTCGCCGCCGGAAAAGGTGACGCCCTTTAAGAGGGGGTTTTTCCGGATTTCGGAGAGGAGGCGGCTGAAGGGGACGACCGTGCCGCCGGAAAAATCGTGGGTCTGGGGATTGTGGCAGCCGGGGCAGCGATGAGGGCAGCCCTGACCGAAAATGACAAAGCGCAGCCCCTCGCCGTCCACGATGGATTCCCGGACGATGCCGGCGATGCGAAGGGTGTCTGTAGTCATAGGAATCGTCCTTTCGTGAAGAGGTTTGGGTGCGCATTTAGGCGAGTGAGGGGGAAGGGCAGGTGTTCGGCGGAGTGGCTGAGCCGGTCTTCCGCTTGGTTGGCGTGATCGAGGGGATCGCTGTTTTCTTTGGGCGGATTTGATAGGGAAGGCTGCTGTTTGGGGCGGTGCTTTTTGAGAAAAATGCTCTTTGGAGCAGGCTGGTTTGGTGTGGTCAGAGCTGCTGCATTTCGGAGGAGACGGCGTGCTTGACCCGATCTTCCACTTCCGCCCGCTTGGCGTTGTTGAACCGATCCAAAGTGCCGACCAGATAGCCGGTGATCCGGCGGATCCGCTCGAAGCCCACTCCGTTGGAGCCTTCCTTCCGGTGACAGCCGGGGCACTCGTCGCCGATGATGCCGGTGTAGCCGCAGACCGGATCCCGATCCAGCGGGTGGTTTACGGAACCGTAGCCGATGCCCGACTCCTTCATGCAACGGATGACCTGCTCAAAGGCGGTCAGGTTCTCGCAGGGGTCTCCATCTAATTCCACATAGGTGATGTGTCCGCCGTTGGTCAGAGCGTGGTAGGGCGCCTCCGTCCGGATCTTGTCAAAAGCGGAGATCTCGCAGTAGACAGGGACGTGGAAGGAATTGGTGTAATAATCCCGGTCGGTGACGCCGGGGATCGAGCCGAAGAGCTTTCGATCCAGCCGGACAAACCGCCCGGACAGTCCCTCCGCCGGGGTGGCGATCAGGGAGAAGTTGAGCCCCGTGCGCTCCGAGGCTTCGTCCATCCGCTTCCGCATGAAGCCGACGATCTCCAGCCCTAAGTTCTGGGCCTTTTCGCTTTCGCCGTGGTGGGCGCCGATGAGAGCTTTCAGGGCTTCCGCCAAGCCAATGAAGCCGGCGGTCAGGGTGCCCTGCTTTAAGACTTCGCCCACCGGATCATCCGGGGACAGGGCTTCCGAGCCCAGCCAGACGTGCTGCCCCATGAGAAAGGGGTAGTTTCGTGCCAGCTTTTCCGACTGGATCTTGAAGCGCTCTAACAGCTGGTCAATGACCAGATCGATGGTCTGATCCAGAGAGTCGAAGAAGGCGTCCACGTTGCCTTTTGCCCGAATGGCAAGGCGGGGGAGGTTGATGGAGGTGAAGCTCAAATTTCCCCGGCCGGTGACGATCTCGTGAGCGGGGTCAAAGTGGTTGCCGATGACCCGGGTGCGGCAGCCCATATAGGCGCACTCGGTGTCCGGATCGCCGGGCTTATAATATTGCAGATTAAAGGGAGCATCTAAGAAGGAGAAATTGGGGAACAGCCGCTTGGCGGAGGTCTCCATGGCCAGACGGAACAGGTCGTAGTTGGGGTCGCCGGGGTTATAGTTGACGCCTTCCTTGACCTTGAAGATCTGCACCGGGAAGATGCAGGTCTTTCCTTCGCCCAGCCCGGCCTGTGTGGCTTTCAGCAGGGCTTCCATGACCATCCTTCCCTCAGGGGAGGTGTCGGTGCCGTAGTTGATGGAGGAAAAGGCCACCTGTGCGCCGGCTCTTGTATTCATAAGGTTCAGGTTGTGGAGGAAAGCTTCCATGGCCTGATAGGTTTCCGTCCGGGTCTCCTCGCCTGCCTTCCGGGCGGCGAAGGACTGAGCTTTCTGCACATCCGCTTCAGGCAGCCCCAAATCGAGAAGGGCTGCCTTTTCCGCTTCCTGATAGGCAAGGAGATTCTCCATGGTCAGAGGTTCGGAAAGGATAACACCGATTACGGAGGCCTCTGTGCCTTCCAGTAGTAGTTCCAGCGCCTTTCGGAGGTTTTTCCGGTAGGCTTTTTCAAAGCTCATGGCAACGCCGGGAGCCATATAAAAGTCGAAGCTGGGGACGCTCTGACCGCCGTGCTGGTCGTTTTGGTTGCACTGGATAGCGATCTGCGCCAGGGCTGCGTAGCTGGTGATGGATCTGGGCTCCCGGACAGCGCCGTGGGCGTTTTCAAACCCGCCATTGAAGAGCTTTTTCAGGTCGATCTGGCAGCAGGTGGTGGTTAGGGTGAGAAAATCCATGTCGTGGATGTGGATGTCCCCATCGATATGGGCACGGGAATGAAGAGGACTTAAAATGAACAGCTCGTTGAATTCTTTCGCACCCTCGGAGCCGTAGCGGTACATGGAGCCCATGGCGGTGTCGCCGTTGATGTTGGCGTTTTCCCGTTTTCCGTCGTTTTCCGAGGCAGAGCGGAAAGTCAGGTTTTCATAGACCTTCATAAGCCGGGTGTCCATTTCCCGGATCCGGTTGCGCTCGGCCCGATAGAGAATGTATTCCTTGGCGGTGCGGGCGTGTCCCCGCTCCACCAGAATTTTTTCCACGGCATCCTGTATAAATTCAACCGTAGGGACCTCGCCACCGCAGTGATCCTCTACATAGGAAGCGACCTCCTGTGCAAGGGAGAAAGCCGTCTGATAGTCCCGTCCGCCGCAAACCTGCGCCGCCTTGAAGATGGCGTTTGCGATTTTTTCAATGTTGAAGGGGACTTCCCGGCCGTCTCGTTTCCGGATCTTGGTAATCATTTGCTGCGTCCTTTCCTGCCCGAAGGGGGGCAATTGGAATGCTTGAATTTTATACAGAAAATGGTAGGAAACTATACAAAAAAATACAGTCTGCTGCGTTAAAAACCACAGACCATACAAATTCGCCTTGTTTATTATAAAACAGAATCCCTTCGATGTCAAGGACGGACGGGGTTGAAAACGCCGTTTTTTCATCGAAGGGATCGCTTTTTCGGAAGGTCAGAACTGCTCTGCCCGGCGCTGTTTCCGAAGGGCGTTGCGCTTTTGCCCCGCTTCGTATTCCAGCTTTTCCTCCATCGTTTCGGGAAGGATGCCGGGAACTTCGGTGGGCTTTTCGTTTTTGTCCAGGGCGACCATCACAAGGTATGCCCGGTTGATGAGCCGGCGCATTCCATCCATACTCTCCACATACGTCTGCACCCGCACTTCCATGGAGGTGTGTCCCACATAGGTGATCTGACCGAAGAGGACGATGGTATCGTTGACGTGAGCGGCGGCTTTGAATTGGAGGTTGTCGATGGAGGCGGTGGTCACGTTGCAGTGGGAGTGGCGGCGTGCCACCACGGCGGCGACTACGTCGATCCACTGCATCAGCTGGCCGCCGAAGAGGCGGTCGTAGCCGTTGATGTGTTCGGGGAGGAGGATCTGCACCTGTTCGGTGCGGGATTCGGCGACGGTTTTCATGGGACGGGTCTCTTCGTTCATGGGAAAATCCTTTCTGGGGTCAGAAGTGGAACCGGCGGATCACTTCGCTTTTGAATTTCTTTCGGGAGAAGATCGCCATGGCAAGGACGGACAGTGCCGTGCAGACCGCCGGGGCCGCACAGGTCCAGAGGAGGGTGGCTGCCTTGCAGGCGTAAAGGAGCAGGGGAAGGAACCCTAAGGGCACCATGGCAATGGCATAGCCGATGTAGGCGTTCCAGAGCATCTTTTTTGCGAAGACCAGCACAGTGAGCAGCAGGGTGGCGACAACGGTCAGGATGGGGATCGCCCAGTTCACTGACCATCGGTGGAAGCCCGTGAGCAGATCCATGGCGACCAGCACGCAGGACAGCCCCAGAACGTGCAGAATGATCTTCGCCCCGCCCCGCATCCGGGAGAGGATGGTGTTCCCCACTAAGAGCCAAAGGTAAAGCAGCGGGATGATGACGAACAGCGACCAGAGCTTCGGGCAGGCGTCCCAGGTCATCCAGTTGATGAAAAGGGTCAGGATCCCGGTGGCTGCGGAGAGGAAAAGGGCAATGCGGAAAAGGAGGGTGCGGATTTTTTTCAGCTCCGCCTGAGGATAGGCGGGGAAGTAGGGGTTCGGGATCGGCTCCCCCTCCCCTTGGGGCAGAGGACGGTGGCAGAGAGGACAGCAGAGCTGGCTGTCCGGCAGGGAAACACGGCAGTTTTCACACAGTTTCATTGGGATACCCCCAGTTGTTGGAATGGATCTCAATTTCCGTCCCGGCGTCCTTTTCAAGGAAGCGGAAAAATTCCCGGATGAAGTCGTTTTCTAAGATGGTCCGAGTAAAGGAGAAGGTGAGCCGGTCGCCGAAGGTGCAGACCCCGCAGTTGGCGGGGCTTTTGACCGTGGGATAAAGAATCAGCTGGCAGCGCCGCACATGGGAAGCCATGTCTTCGGGGAGCTTTAACCGGCCTAAATTTGAGATGGTGATGGTTTTTAAGTTTTCCCCCCGGAAGATAAAGGCTTCTTTCAAAACCAGCTTTTTTAACACCAGCGGGACGAATTTTACGGCAAGGTTTTTCTCCAGCCGGACGTTTTCGGCGATCATTTCCTCCAGGCGGGGCTTGGCGCTTTTCTCCTTCAGCTCCCGGCAGACGGCGGAGAGGATGGCTTCAAAGTCCATGCCCTCCTCCAGATGGACGCAGACGTTGGCCACGCCGAAGAAGTTCCGGAGGGTCTTGGAGGGGAAGACGCTCCGAAGGTTTACAGGGATGGAAACGGTGACGGGACGCCTTTGCTGGAAGTAGCCGTATTCCATCCGGGACTCCCGGATGGAATGGATCAGGACGGCGGTCAGGTATTCGGTAATGGTGGCGCCCCGTTTTTTTGCGGCAGCGTGGATCTTTGAAGCGGAAAGGTCTCCGGTGACCACGTTGTTTCCGAAGGGCTCGAAGGGGGTGCCCTCCAGGCGGAAGGCCTTGGGCGCCTTTTCGTGCTTTGCCTTGGTCGGGCGGTAGTAGCGGTTGAAGCTGTCCTCCAATTCGTAGCGGCTGGGGTCATCGTCGGGGCGGAGGACAAGCCCTTCGTCCCGGATGGTCTCGCCGGAAAGGAGGAGGTACTGATAGGTCAGGCTTTTTAAGAATTCCAGCGCACCGGTGCCGTCGGTCAGAGAATGGAACATTTCGACGGACAGGTTGTTCTGATAATAGAGCACCCGGAAGAAGTAACCGTTGCCCGTCCGGGGATCCAAGGGGGCGCAGGGGTAGACGGTTTCCGGCTGGACTAAGAAGGGCCGTTCGTTCTGGTCAAAAAAGTTCCAGAAAACGCCCCGCCGGATCTTTACCTGCAAAAGCGGGTAGCGGCGGAGGGTCAGGTCGGCGGCTTTTTGGAGCAGCTCGGGGTCGATGGTGCGATCCAGCTCTAAGGCGATGCGGAAAATGGAGGAGTTTTCATTTTTGGTGACCGCCGGAAAAATTTTGGCGGCGTTATCCAAACGGAACCAGCGTTCCATAGCTTCACTTCCAAACGGGAAAATCCCGGTAATTTTCGATCCATTCTTATTATACACGAAAAAGCGGCGGCTTTCAATTTCTTTGCGGATTTTTCCGGGGGAGGGAGCGGGAAAAACTGAAATCGTTTTCAACAAGGACGGAGGAGAAAACTTCCGGCTTTTTGGAATCCGTTACAAACATCAAAGGAAGACCAGCGAAACAGAAAAGAAAGCGTTGCTTTTTTGCGGCGAATCATGTAAAATGGAGCAGAATGATTGGGCTTTTCGGAATCGGTAAGAGGGGTTCTGCTTTTGATGGAGAAAAAATACGGAGTCGTCCTGATTGGCTGCGGCCATATCGGCCAGGCGCATATCGAAGACATCTATTATCGGGATCCGGTGCGGATCGTAGGCGTGGTGGATTATCACGAGGAAACGGCCCGGCTCTTCGCCCGGAAATACGGGGCGGAGTCCTGGAGCACGGATTATCACGAATATTTAAAGCGGCCGGACGTGGATATTGTCATCGTCGCCACCTATGCCACCACCCATCTGCAGATCGTCAAGGACTGCATTGCGGCGGGAAAGCACGTCCTCTGTGAAAAGCCCATGACGAAGGCGGATCCGGAAGCGGCGAGGGAATTTTACGAGCTTGCGAAAAAAGCCCCGGTAAAGATCCTCATCGCCCACATCCTGCGGCACAACAGCACCTATAACCGGGTGGCGCAGATGATCCACGACGGAGCCATCGGCGAGGTGAAGCTGATCCGGATGGCGCAGAACCATCACATCATGAATAAGGCAAGATACGACCGTTTGATGGAGGACTGCCCGCCTTTCGTGGACTGCGGCGTCCATTATGTAGATGTGATCCGGTGGTTCACCGGCAGCAACGTCGTTTCCATCGGGGGGCTTGGCGTCCGGATCGGGAAGGAGATCCCGGAGGGGCACTTTGACTACGGCCTGCTGACCATGACCCTTGAAAACGGGGCGAAAGCCTATTACGAAGCCGGCTGGGCGGAATCGGTAGCCGCCGAGAACCGGAAGGAATTTGTCGGCACCAAGGGGCGGATCCGTCTGATTCTGCAGTGCGACCGGATGTCCGATCGGGAGGAAGGGGATCTGATCGAATACTACGACGCCGAGAACAAGGCCTATCACATCATCAACAACCCCAGCGTTTATAAGAATATGTGGGGGCAGCTCTCCTGCCTGATCGGGATGATTGAGGGGAAGGAAGGACCCAATCCCACGCTGGATGAAGCCTATGAGGCCTTCCGGATTGTGCTGGCGGGTACGAAGGCTTTGAAGGAGAACCGGGTCGTTTTCATGAGCGAGGAGCTGTAACCCTTCGTTTTTCATTGAATCCAAACGAGAGATCGGGACGCTTTTTGAAAGAGCGTCCCGATTTTTTACTTTCGGTCAGGGGACAAGGTGGATGCGGCTTTCGTCGAAGCGATCCTGCTGGGGACGGCTTTCGTCGGGGTGGCCCAAGGCGAAGATGGCGAAGGTGCGGAGAGTGGGCGGCATGGAGAGGATCTGCTCTACGGCGTGCATCCGATCCTCCAGCGGGGCGATCCCCAGCCAGACGCCACCTAACTCTAAGCTGTCGGCTTCCAGCCAGAGATTTTCGTTTGCAATACTCAGGTCGATGGGGGCGTAAGCGGGGAAGCGGCCGTCCCTCCGGTAAGCGGAAACAATGAGGGCGGGAGCGTCTGCGGCACAGCCGGCGTAGGGGCTGGAAGCGGCGAGAGCTTTGATGGTCTCCCGATTCGTTACAACATAGAGCGCTCACGGCTGCTGGTTCCCGGCAGAGGGGGCAGCTATGGCGGCCTTTAAAATTCAACGGAGCTTTTCCGGTTTCATGGGTCTCTGCTGATATTTCCGGACGCTGATCCGGTGAAAAATGGCGTCCATAAGATCCCTCCTGAACGGTTTTTCTTTTAAAATGCCAGAAAGGTATGAACGAATCAACTACGTCCGGCGCAAGGCGTCCGCCGGCGGGAGGGCGGCAGCTTTTTTGGCAGGGTAGGCTCCGAAGAGGGCGCCGGTCAGCAGGGAGGAGAGAAGACAGATCAGGAAAAGGCGGACAGGGAAGGAATAGGCTCTTCCCAGAAGAAGACAGCCGACAAATCCTGCCAAAAATCCTGCCGTCGTCCCCATCAGGCAGCCGCCCAGAGAAAGAAGAAGCGCTTCGGCTAAAAATTCCGCTACGATGGTTCCGGGGGAGGCACCGATGCTTTTCCGGATCCCCACTTCCCGTGTGCGTTCCCGGACGGAGGAGAGCATCACCGTCATTACCGAAAGCCCCGCTACCAGAAGGCTGATCCCGGCAATCAGGGAGAGAAGGAGGGTGACGGCGTCGAGAACGCCGGAGAGTTGATCGGCATAGCGCTCAAACCCGTCGGCGGCAGTCGTGCCCTCCTGCCCGAAAAAACGGTCCAGTGTCCGGAGAAGAAGCTTTGTTTCCCGCTTCGGGTCGGCGGAATCCTTTAAACGGACGGCAATGCGGTCGAAGCTGCGGGTGCCTAAGTCCAATTGAAGGGCAGTATAGGGCAGATAGACGAAGCCGGGAATCTCCTGTCCCAAAAGGCTTTGAAGGAGACCGCCGCCGGTCTCCACGATGCCGACGACGGTGTAGGTCTCCTCCCTGCCATTCAGCCGGAGGGAGAGGGCGGATCCCAAAACCTTTCCCTTAAGGGCGAGAGCTTCCGAAAGGGAACGATCCAACAGACAGACCCGGCGGGCGGCAGAAAGATCGCTGCGGTCAAGCTCCCGGCCGGACAGGAGCGTTAGGGAGACCATCCTCCCGATCTCCGGAGGGACGCCCCAGACCATGGCGGAGGAAGTGTTCCCCCGGGCGGAGATCTTCGCCGTGCGGCAAAGGAGGGGAGCAGCCTGTTCCACGGAAGGGAGGGACTCTGCAGTTGCCGCAGCGTCTTCGGTAAGAGGCTGCCCTTCGGAGCGGAGGGTGATGCCGGTAAGGCCAAGGCTTTGGATCTCGCTGCGGACGGAGGCGGCGCCCAGAGAACTGACGGTGCCGATCAAAAGGACGGAGAAAACGCCCACAGCAACGCCGATGGCAGTGAGAAGCGAGCGGGAGGGCTGGCGGAGGATGCCCCGCCAGGCGGCTTTCAGAGGGTTCATGCGGGTTCCTTTCTTAAAGCGCATTCGACGGAAAAAGTGAAGGCTCAGGAAGCAGGTTTTTTCAGCCGGACGGGGCCGTCTTTTTGAATGGAGCTTCCGTCCGAGACAACGGTCTCATAAGGGGACAGACCGGATGCAACGGCGGCGGAGGTGGAAAGCTCCCGGCCGGTCTTTATGTTGCGGCGATGGGCGAAACCGTTTTCAAAAACGTAGACGAATTCGGTTCCGTCGGGATCCTGCAGGATGGCTTCGTAGGGGAGAAGGGAAAGAGTTTCGGTTTCTCCGGCAGTGATCTCGGCACGGACGGAGTAGCCGGGGCGCAGGACGTTAAAATCGTCGTCGATGGAGGCAAAAACGTCCACCACCGTTTCGTAGGAAAGACCGTTCAATTTCCGGTGGGCGGTGGGGAGGACTTGGGTGACGGTTCCGGAGAAAAGTCCTTCTTTTAAGGCGGAGACGGTGAAAAGAAGAGACTGGCCGGGGGCAAGGACACCGGCGTTGTTTTCCGGGACGGTCAGTCGCAGCCGGAGCTCGGACAGATCCGACAAAACGGCGGCGGGAGTTCCGGGGAAGGATAAAACGCCTTCTTGCAGGGAAAGGGAGGTGAGGGTTCCACCGGCGGTGGCAATCAGGGCTTTCGGGAAGGGAATCTGTTTTAAAAAGGCTTCCGCATTCCCAGAGGTGAGGGCAGTCTGCAGTTCCTCCGGAAGGGAGAGGGAGGGGAGGAGGTCGGCGCAGCGGGAAGCATAAGAAAGAAGGGCTTCTCGGGCAGCGTCCGGGTCAAGGGAAGCAAGAACGTCGCCGGGAGAAACGGTGTCCCCTACCTCAAAAAAGAGTTGCTTCGGGACGGCAGGCATGGGGAGGGTGATCTCTGCCCGGCTTTTTTCTTCCACCCGGCCGGAAACGGAGACGGTAGGGGAAAAATCGTATTCCAGAGGGGTGATGACCTCCACCTGAGGCCGGGTGGCTTCGGCGAGGGACGGGAGAGCAGTTAGGGACAGGATGGCGGCGAGGGTCAGAGAGGTAAGGAGGATGTATTTTTTCAAGAGACAGAACTCCTTTGCGGTGGAATGGGTTCAGGCGTTTTTGCGGCTAAAGCTAGTGTGGCTGAAAGAAAGAAAAATATCAGGGAAAAAAGAAATTCCGAAAAACAGGAAACCGGCGCATAAAGCCTTTAAAATCCTTCACAATAAGAAAAAAGAAGGAGGTAAAACCATGAATCTTGTACTTTGTGGGAAGGAATGTGCGTATCAGAAGGATGGGTGCTGCACCCGAAGCGGAAGTGCGGTTCCGGGGGAGGGAAAGGTGGACGGATGCTGCTATTTCGAGCCGGCGAAAAAAGAGGGAGGACCAAAGGATTGCCGGTGAGACCTACAAAAATTCACAGATTTTCCCCAATTTATTCAGGCATTCCATCCGATTCGGAAGTATAATAGAAATTGGATAAATAGTGCCCGAAATCCGGGTTTGACAGTGGAAACGGAGGACGCCTATGAACAGTTTCGTGACGTTAAAGGATGTATACAAACGCTATCATATGGGGGAAGTAACCATCACCGCCTCCGACGGGGTCTCCTTCGAGATTGAGAAAGGAGAGTTCGCCGTGGTGGTGGGCTCCAGCGGAGCAGGAAAGACCACGGTGCTCAATATGCTGGGCGGGATGGACAGCTGCGACGAAGGCTCCATTTTGGTGGACGGAGAGGATATTGCAAAGTATACCCCGAAGCAGCTGGTCCAGTACCGGCGGTACGATATCGGGTTCGTGTTCCAGTTTTACAATCTGGTGCCCAATCTGACGGCGCTGGAAAACGTGGAGCTGGCGACCCAGATTTGCAAAAACCCTATGGACGCAAAACAGGTGCTGCAGGATGTGGGGCTGGGGGATCGGCTCCAGAATTTTCCGGCGCAGCTTTCCGGCGGCGAGCAGCAGCGGGTGTCTATTGCAAGAGCGCTGGCCAAGCGGCCGAAGCTGATGCTCTGCGACGAGCCTACCGGTGCGCTGGACGACAACACCGGAAAAGCGATCTTAAAGCTCTTACAGGACACCTGCCGCCAGAACGAAATGACGGTGATCCTCATCACCCACAATCAGGCTATCACCCCAATGGCCGACCGGGTCATCCGGATGAAGAACAGCCGGGTCAGCCAGATCACCTTAAACGACCGTCCCACCCCGGTGGAAGAGATCGAATGGTAACGGGGGCGGGACGATGAAAAAAAGACGCAATCAGCTGGTGCATGAGATGATCCGCAGCGTCTGGCGGACCCGCACCCGGTTTTTGTCCATCTTAGCCATCGTCGCCATCGGCTGCGGCTTTTTTGCCGGGGTCAAGGCAAGCTGCCCGGATATGAAGCAGACGGCAGATCAGTATTTTGAAGAGAGCCGGCTGATGGATCTGCACCTGGTCTCTACGTTTGGATTCAATGAGAACGATATGGATGCCATCCGGGAGGTGGAGGGCGTCCGGGGGCTGATGCCCGGATACTCGCTGGACGCCTTTCTGGAGACGGGGGGGATCTCCGATACCATCGTCAAGGTTTACTCCCTGCCGGAAAACCGGTCGGAGGAGGACGAGAATTATCTGAACCGTCCCCGGCTGGTGGAAGGGCGGTTCCCGGAGAGGTCCGGGGAGTGCATGGTGGAGGTGAACTATCACACGCCGGAGGAATTTCAGATCGGGAACACCATCCGGCTCCTTCCCGGGACGGAAGATACGGATCTTTCCGAGACCCTTGCCACCGATACATACACCATCGTAGGCGTGGTGGAAAGCGCCATGTATTTAGGCTATGAGCGGGGGCACAGCACGATCGGCGACGGCAAGGTGGTGGCGTTCCTCATGATCCCGGAGGAAGACTTCACCCTTTCAGTCTACACGGACGTGTATCTGACGCTGGAGGGGACGGAAGGGCTTTCCGCCTTCAGCGACGGGTATACCGGCGCCGTGGATGAGATGAGCGGGAAGTTTGAAGCCGTGGCGGCTGCCCGGGGGGAAGCCCGGTACGATGAAATTTATGACGAAGCCCAGCAGAAGATCGACGACGCTAAGGCAGAGCTGGCCGATGGAGAAAAGACCCAGCAGGAGGAGCTTTCCAAGGCGGAGGCGGAGATCGCTTCGGCGGAGGAAGAGCTTTCTGCCAACGAGGCGGCGTATGAGCGTTCCATGACCCGGTTTGAGGATCAGATCGCTGCGGCGGAAGGAAAGCTCGCCGACGGGGAAAATCAGCTGGCAGAAGGGGAGACGGCTTATGAAGCCGCCCTGCAGGAATACGAAGGGAAGAAAGCGGAATACGATGCCGCCCTTCCGGATGCCCAGGCGCAGATCGACGGGTACAAATCCCAGAGGGAAGAGCTGACAAACGAGTACGGAGAAGCGTTGTCCCAAGCGGATGCCGCCCGGGCGGGGATCGACGGAGTAAACGCCATCCTTGCCGCTTACAGGGAGGAAAGCGTTCCGGAAAGCGAACTGCCGGAAGAGGCCAAAGCGCAGATCCGAGCGGCGGATGGACTTTCCGTCCTGCTGCCGGAAGGGAGCCTTCCGGAGGGAGTCACGGTATCCGGGCTGCTGACCCAATACGTCGGGGCGGGGGCAAATGCAAAGCAAAGTCTTTCCCGGCAGCTTTCAAAGCTGGCAGCGGCGGCGGATGAGGCGCTGAGCCCCATCGAAGAGCAGCTGGCTCCGGCGAAAAAGGCGATCGGGCAGCTGGATGCGGGCATCGCTGCAGCGGAAGAAAGCCTTGCGGATGCGGCAGCACGGCTGGATGCGGCAAAGGCACAGCTTGACGAGACCCGGCAGACGCTGGATGAAAAGGATGCGGAATTAGACGAAGGCTGGCGGCAGCTGGCTTCCTCCAAGCGAACGGGACAGAAACGGCTTTCAGAGGCGAAGGTGCAGCTGGACACCGGAAAGGAAGCCCTTACCGAAGCAAAAGCCGAATATGAGAAGGCTAAAGCCGATTCCGATGGGGAGCTTGCGGAAGCGAGACAGAAGATCGCCGACGCTGAACGGGATCTGCAGGATCTGAAAGAGCCGACGTGGTACGTCTGGAACCGGAACAACAATCCGGAATATTCCGACTATGACGGCAACGCCGGGAAGGTGGACGCCGTAGCGGCTGTGTTCCCGGTGTTCTTCATACTGGTGGCGGCCTTAGTCTGCCTGACCACCATGACCCGGATGGTAGAGGAACAACGCACGCAGATCGGCACGCTGAAAGCGCTGGGCTACTCCAAAGGAGCGATCCTGGCGAAATATGTGGCGTATGCCATGCTGGCCAGTTTTATAGGTGCTGTGCTTGGCCTGGGGGTTGGGTTCAAGCTCTTCCCGTGGGTCATCATCAATGCGTACAAGGCTCTTTATAACCTTCCTGCGCCTTTAACGCCCATCCATTGGGGATTCGGGGCGGCGTGTACGGCGGTGGCGGTGGTCTGCATGGGGCTGACTGCTTTGGGAGCTTCCATGGCCACCATGCGGGAGTTCCCCGCCCAGCTGATGCGGCCGAAAGCGCCCAAACCCGGAAAACGGGTGTTTCTGGAACGAGTGCCTTTTATATGGAAGCGGCTCAACTTCACCCAGAAGGTGACGGTTCGGAACCTCTTCCGGTATAAGAGACGGGCACTGATGACTATCGTGGGCATCGCCGGGTGTACGGCGCTGATGCTGACGGGGTTCGGGCTGCGGTATTCCATCCTTTCCATTGGGGAGAAGCAGTACAGCAGCATCTTCGTCTATGATACCCTTGCTTCCTTAAAAGACGGGACGTCAGAGAAGGAGGCAGAAGCGGCGCTGAACGACGCTCTGCAGGTGGAGAGCATTACGGAGGGGCAGCTTTTCTACACCCGGAGCATGGATGTGAGCGTCGGTTCCACCGTGCGGACGGTGAATTTGATGGTGCCGTCGGAGGCGGAGACCCTTCCCGATTATGTGGACCTCCATGAGCGTGGCAGCGGGGAGAAGCTGACGCTTACCGATGAGGGGGTGATCGTCAACGAAAAGCTGGCGAAGCTCTTAGGGCTGGAAGCCGGGGACACCTTGAAGCTCATCAGTCCCGACGGGCGGGAGATCCCGGTGACGGTTACAGGGGTCTGTGAAAACTACGCCCTTCACTATGTCTATATGACCCCGGTGCTTTATAAGAAGTGCTTCCGGGCGGAGCCGGTGGGCAACGAACTGCTTCTGAACTTTGCGGAAGGGGCGGACGAATCTGCCATTTCCAGCGGGCTCATGAAGCTCCCCGCCGTACAGGGGGTCGTGCAGTCTTCCGGGATCAACAGCAGCTTTGCAAAGATGCTGGAGAGCTTAAACAACATCGTCTGGGTGCTGATCCTTTCGGCGGGGGCGCTGGCCATCGTGGTGCTTTATAACCTTGCCAACATCAATGTGAACGAGCGGATCCGGGAGCTGGCGACCATTAAGGTCCTGGGCTTCTACGACCGGGAGGTCACTGCCTATATCACCCGGGAAAACACCGTTTCTTCCATTCTGGGAATGGGGCTGGGGCTCATCGGCGGCATTTTCCTCGAGCGGTTCGTGGTGCATACGGCGGAGGTGGATCTTGTCATGTTCGCACCGGATATGACGTGGGACTGCTTTGTGTTTGCGGGGCTTCTGACGCTGGTCTTTGCGGAGGCGGTCAACTTCTTCCTGCACTTCAAGCTGAAGAAGATCGACATGGTGGAATCTTTGAAATCCGTGGAATGACAAGGTTTGACAGTCGGAAGCATTTGTGTTACAATAAGAGAAAATCCACCAAATCCGGATGGATTCTCTTTTCAGAAAGGAAGCGTTTTCGTGAGCGAATGCACGCATAACTGTGAAAGCTGCGGCGAGAACTGTCCCTCCCGTTCCGGAGGCAGCAATCCGGCAGATTTTCTTGAAAAACCCCACCCCTTAAGCCACATCAAAAAGGTGATCGGCGTGGTCAGCGGCAAGGGCGGCGTCGGCAAGTCGCTGGTCACCTCTCTGATGAGTGTGACCATGCAGCGCCGGGGCTTCCATACGGCGGTTTTAGACGCCGACGTGACCGGCCCCTCCATCCCGAAGGTGTTCGGCCTGAAGGAAAAAGCCACCGGCGACCAGAACGGCATCTATCCCGTGAAAACCAAGACCGGAATCGAAGTCATGAGCGTCAACCTCCTGCTGGAGGACGATACGGCTCCCGTGATCTGGCGGGGTCCGGTCATTGCGGGAACGGTCAAACAGTTCTGGACCGACGTAATCTGGGATGACGTGGACTATATGTTTGTGGATATGCCTCCCGGAACCGGCGATGTGCCGCTGACGGTGTTCCAGTCCCTGCCGCTGGACGGCATCATCGTGGTCACCTCTCCCCAGGAGCTGGTCTCCATGATCGTGACCAAGGCGGTGCGGATGGCGCAGGCTATGAATATCCCGATCTTAGGCATCGTGGAGAATATGAGCTATGTGGTCTGCCCCGACTGCGGCAAAAAGATCTCCATCTTCGGCGAGAGCCACGTGGAGGAGGAAGCCGGAAAGCACGGGCTGAAGGTGTTGGGAAGGCTGCCGATGGATCCGCAGCTGGCAAAGCTCTGCGATCAGGGGGTCATTGAACTCTTTGAGGGCGACTGGCTGGATGAAGCGGCGGACGCTGTTGAAAGGGCTGGCAAGTGAACCTCGATCGGAAAGACCGGGGACAGCTGGCGGAGGATGCCTTCCGGGAAGGGTATAACTGCTGTCAGGCGGTGGCAGCCGCTTTTTCCGACCGGATCGGGCTGCCTTTGGAGCTTGTAGTAAAGCTGGTCTCCGGGTTCGGAGCCGGGATGGGCCGGCTGCGGGAGGTCTGCGGGGCGGTATCGGGCATGACGTTCGTTGCCAATGCCCTCTGCGGCTACAGCGACCCGAAGGCGGCGGAGGAGAAAGCCGCCCACTATGCACGGATCCAGAAGCTGGCAGAAAAATTCCGGGAGGAAACGGGCAGCATCGTCTGCCGGGAGCTGTTGGGGCTGCCGGCAGGAGCGGTGTCGGTTTCCACGCCGGAAAAACGGACGGCGGACTATTATAAAAAGCGTCCCTGTCCGAAGCTGGTGCGGCTGGCAGCGGAGATCTTAGCGGAAGAATTCCCTGAATAAAGGAAAAACGCAGTTCCTGTTAAAAAATGTTTGACAGGAGCTGCGTTTTGTGGTATACTATATGAGCCGCATGTTCTGGGCTCCTTAAGTCAGGTAACTGCGCCTCAGAAACAGCGAGATTAAAGAAAAGGCAGGTGCCTTATAAAATGTTCGCAATTATGGAAACCGGCGGAAAGCAGTACCGTGTTCAGCCCGGCGACGTGGTGTTCATCGAGAAGATCGAGGGAGACGCTCAGTCTACCGTGACCTTTGACAAGATCGCACTGGTCGGCGACGAGAACGGGACCAAGATCGGCGCTCCCTATGTGGAAGGCGCAACCATCTCTGCTACTCTGCTGAAAAACGGCAAGGCAAAGAAGATCACTGTTTTCACTTACAAGCCCAAAAAGAGCTCGAAGCGGAAAATGGGTCACAGACAGCCTTACTCCCAGGTGAGAATCGACTCCATCAACGCATAACGTCATGATCGACGTGACGTTGTGGACGGCTGACGGCCATACGGCGGGATTTCGGATCTCCGGACACGCCGGATATGAGGACAGCGGAAAGGATATTGTCTGCGCCGCCGTTACCTCGGCCATGCAGCTTACGGCCAACGGGATTACTGAGATCCTTTTCTACCAGCCGGAACTCCGGGTGGAGGAAAATGCCGTGACCTTGCAGACCAATGGGAAGTGCCAGGATCCGAGGGTGTTCGCCCTGCTGGATTCCCTCCGGCTTCAGTTGGAGGTCTTGGAGGAGCAGTTCCCGCAATTCATTCAAATCCATATCCTGGAGGTGTAAGTCATGTTAAAGCTCAGCATTCAGTTCTTTGCTCATAAAAAAGGTGTAGGTTCTACAAAGAACGGTAGAGATTCTGAGTCTAAGA
>ERZ827363.226-NODE-226-length-60246-cov-7.833530_pt1 | contig 60246 bp, 54 predicted proteins | sample MGYA00519776_ERZ827363 | MGnify/ENA primary metagenome ERZ827363 (study PRJEB31778, sample SAMEA3449288) | human gut metagenome | biome: human gut; feature: human-associated habitat; material: faeces | place: United Kingdom | collected 2010/2012 ... | reverse complement strand
GAGGTCTTCGCTGCAACATAAACATAAAATGTTGCACTTATATTGACAATCTATCTTATATTTAAAGTAAAATAAAAAAGAATGTAAGAGAGGAATTACTAGCTAATTGGGATATTGCTATGAATAGTGAGTTACCATTTAAAATAGAACCACTAAAATAGGGGGGATTGTATGTATTTAGCTGTAAAAGATGTAAAGACAATTGATGATTATAAACTTATATTAACATTTGAAGATGATAGTGTAAGAATATTTGATATGAAACCACTTTTAGGAAAAGGTGTATTTAAAGAGTTAAAGGATGAAAAATTATTCAAAACAGTTAAAGTAAGTTTTGATTCAATAGAATGGGCAAATGGTATAGATGTTGATCCAGAGACATTATATGAGGATGGAGTACCGTATAGTAATGAATAATATGATTTAATAGGCTTATTATAATGGGGCTGTTACAGGATATATGTAACAGCCTTTTTTAACAAAGTATATAAATAATTTTAAGATATCTTTAAAAGCATTATTTTTTAATTATACATTCCATGTTTATTCATATAATTATAAATCTGTTCACCGTGTTCTTGTTCTTCTTTTTGAATATGGTTTAAAACTTGTCTTATATTTTTATCTCTAAATTCAAAAATCGAAGTATTATATGTAGATGAAACATATTTTTCAGTTGATAGAGCATCTTGGCATAAAAGTTTGTCGCCTTCGTTGTAGTTCATTTGAATTTGGCCTTGTAAATTTCCTAAATTAAATTCAGATTGTGTATTTTGCTCATTTCCTTGACCTTGGCTCGCGTTTTGGTTTATATTTGGCACTGTTCCGTTTAGAATTTGATTTATAGTGTCTAAGTGTTGTTGTTCTTTTGAAGCTAAGGAATTAAATAGATTTTTTAACTCTTGGCAATTTGTTTTTTCTGCGTGGTCTTTATATTTTGCGACACATAAAGTTTCATGTTCTTTAGCGTCTTCTAAAAGACTTTTTTCTTTAGTATTTAAATTTAGCATTTTATCACCTCAATAGTATTTTGTATAAAAATTTTTAAAATATACATATAGATTACTGTTTTTTAACAAATAAAATGTGCATATAATGTCACTTTTTGGCTAGAAATTTTATAAAATATTAGTAAGAAATAATTTGTCTTTTATTAATATTTACAAGAACTACAATGGTTTTATATTTTATAAAGTAAAAAGTTAATAATGGACATCAGGAAGGTGATAAAATGGCAATAAAAGTATGGGGGATTGATGTGAGCAAGTACAATCACCCAATAGATTGGAAAAAGGTCAAAAATGCTGGTGTTAAATTTGCGATTCTTAGAGTGGGATTTGCAAGCACATCAAACAGACATAATCTTTATTTAGATCCTTATTTTGAAGAGTTTTATAGAGGAGCTAAGGAAGTTGGAATGCCTGTTGGAGTTTATTTTTATTCAAGATGCAATAGTATACAAACAGCAAGAAGAGAAGCTGAATTTATATTAAATGCTATAAAAGGTAAACAATTTGAATATCCAATTTGGCTTGATGTTGAAGATATAACAACTTTAAACTCAACAAGTAGATCAGCACTTACAAGAGCTGTTGTAACTTGTTTGGAAGAGATAAAAAAAGCTGGATATTATGTTGGAATATATTCAGGAAAATATATATTGAGAGACAAGTTAGATGATGAAGATTTGAAACAATACGATCACTGGATAGCACAATATGCAACACGCTCAACTTACACAACATATAAAATATCAATGTGGCAATTTGGTGGAGAAGTAAACTTCCTAACAAGCAAAAAAATTCCGGGAATCGGAAGCAATGTGGCCGACCAAAATTACTGTTATAAAGACTATCCCACAATAATAAAAAGCTCTGGATTAAATGGATTTGAAAAAAACTATTTAAGAGTTGAACTCCCATTTTATATAAAGACATTGGGAAAGGTGAACATAAGAAAATCACCAAATATTCATTCTCAAATAATCTACACAGTTCCAAAAGAAGGCATAAGATACAAGATAACAAAGCTTTCCGAAAATGGCGAATGGGGTTACGTTCCATATCGCGATGGTTGGATTACTTTAAATAAGAATTATGTAAAAAAAGGTTGTTAATACAAAGATAAATTTGTGGAAATATATGTAAAATACCCCGTGTATGGGATTTTAAATGCCGTTCATACACGGGGTATTGTATTTGTATTAATAAGTATAAAATCTAACTTAAAACCGAAAAATCTATGTCATAAATATAGGTATTTATATTACCACCACTTAATATCCTTCTCTTGATATAGAGATAGATATTCTTTATCTAGTGAAGCTTCATGTGCTATATAAGGAAAATATTTATATAATAAAGATGGTGACTTAATTATACTAGACCATCTATTTTCTGTACTAAAAATCCAGTAAATGATGATACGAATTTGATAGTGTGTAAACTTTGGCAGTTTTGGTACTAATAACTTAAAATCGTCTATCCAATTATAAAGAATTGAAAATTCATTTTTAGATTGAGGTGGAGATTTAAAAAAAGACATATAAAAAATTATAGCAACATTAGCAATAGATCGCTCTTCTTGATTTTGTTGTGAAAGATAATGTTGAAAATTTTTACACAGTTGCTCAATTTCATTTTGCTGTCTTATCTTAGCTTCATATTCTAGCTGTTCATAGCTTTTTAAAAGCTCATTAAAATTTTCACCATATGTAAAATAAGAAAACTTTCCACCAGAAAAAACAGTCTTTTTCTTCAAAATTCCCAATTCACACATACGCTTAAGTCTCTTATAAATCGCATCCTTTTTCAAATATAAAATCGGCAAATCATCGATTAACCCTTGGTAAGAAACCCAATAATACTTCTCACCATCAAGCGTCATAGAACGCATTCGATTTGAATCGATAAAATCAACAATCCATCTAAGCATATGTAAATCAACAGAATCTAGGTTAAAATTTACAGCAGCTAGTTGAGAAAAACCAGAAATAGTATATTTCATAATTGAACACCCCTTTTATTTGAAAATTTGAGAATGTGTTTTATATATTGCTGCGTTTTGTTGTGGTGTGTAGTTAGAATTGGTAGTGAAAAATTTTATATATATTCTCTTAAGTTAATTATACTTAAAAAGTATGGAAAAAGTCTTGTTCTGTTATTTCTATTTTTCAAAAAATGATTTATTTTTTTGTTTTTTTTATAGAGTTATATAGTAGAGGAGTTATTTGGTCCATGTTTTCATCAGTTTTATTCGTATTTTGGTTTGGATAAAGGGGAAGAAAATACGGTAAGGGTAGACTTTTGAGTCAAGTGATGGGGTGTTTTTTGTCGAATGCGTGGATTTTGGTCAGGATGGGGTGATTTTTGGAGACCTGGTGAGAACTTTGGAGTTAGGTGGGAGTAATTTTTAGGCGTATAGTGGGTTCATTTTGGTAAAGTGGAGGTGCTTTTGGAGACCCCGTGGGTGTTTTTGAGTCTAGTGTTATGATTTTTTGTGATTCAGTGGGTGCATTTGGGTTGAGGGGGTGTTGATTTTGGTCAGCTTGGTAGGTGAATTTGGGTTCGATGGTGTGTTAGGTTAGTTTCTAGCAGTTAAGAAATATATTGTTTTGCACACTGTTATTCTATTTAACGACTTTGTGATAAAGGTATTAGTGGGAATAATTTATACTTTGAATTTGATTTAGTATCTAAACAGGATTATAATTTTATTAAAATAAAGGAGGAAAAATATGGGACTTTTAATAGTGATAATATTGATTTTTATAATAATTAATTATATTGGAAGTAATAATAACTCCGACTATAAAACAAATACTAGTAATAAATACGATTCTGGGGTAACTAGTAATAAATACAATCCCAAAGTAAACAATAAAAAAAGTGATTCACAAATAACTAGTACGTATTATATTGATTCTGGAAAAGCTATTTATAATGGGACAGTATCTTTTGAAGGAAACTTGGATATAAAAGAAGTAATAGTATCAGGGTCAGTTACTTCTATAAGACCATTTGCATTTGCAACATGTAGAAACTTAAAAAAAGTAGAAATACGAAGTTTAGTTACTTCTATTGGAAATAGTGCATTTGCAGGATGTAGTAATTTGAAAGAAATAAAAATACCAAATTCAATTAGAACCATAGGGGAATATGCATTTGCAGGATGTAGTAGTTTAAGAGAAATAGAAATACCGAAATCTGTTATTTCTATTGGAGAATTTTTATTTAAAAATTGTAATGATATTTGTGTATATTGTAATAAAGGGTCTTATGCTGAGAAATATGCTAAACGAAATAAAATTTATTATAAATATATAGAAGATACTAATTATAAATATATAAATAATACAAATAAATATTCTTTAAAAGAAACTAATAGCAAAAAATTAACAAATAAGAATTATGAGGAAGAAAATAAAATAGAATTTTTAAGTGCTCAAGGTATAAATATAATAAATAGAATTGTTGAGGTAGCATATGAAGATTTTGATAAAATGAATAAAAATGAATTTTATTATTCGATAAGAGTAAATATATTTGATAAAAAATTAAGTCGAGTTAGGGGAAATAAACAATTATATGCAAATTCTTTAGAACGAGATATTTTATATTGTTTTAATTTAATTGAAGATATGAATATAGATATTGCTAATTATATTAAAACTAAGAAATTTCCAGCATCAAGTTCAGAATGGAAATCTGAATTTGAACAATTAAAAAATAAAAATCAATTTACTAATGTAGATAAAGCTAGAAATAAAGATAGATTAGATGTATATAAATCTTTTGATGATATTGATAAATTAATTCCTGAATTAGAATTCGATTATATTTATTTTTATATAAATTCATTGCTTTTAGCACAGAGTATTATGGAAGTATCAAAAAATAATGATTTTGTAAGACCTCTTTTCAAAGAATTTCCTGATGCGATTATTAAAAGGTTTGAAAAGTGTTGTCAAATAAAAACTAGTAGATTTTTAAAATGCATTAAAGATTTATTTGAAAATAAGAATAATTTAGAAGTAAACAGTAGTAAAACTTTTAGAGAATTTTATACTAGTAAAACAGCAGCTCAATTAAAAAATGATTTAGATGAAGTTTATTACTCTAAATTAAGACAATTAAATTTAAAAGATGCTAGTTTTGGTTACAATGGATGTAAAGAATTTTTAGGAGCAATTGAATTGGCTTTATTCGAAAAACAACTAAAACCTTACATAGAACAAGGTATAGAAAATGTGTTTACTAGGGACTGGGGACCTTTTGATTTTAGTGAATTTATGGATGAGGTAGTAGAAAAATATAGTAGTATTACAATTGATGAATGGAATGAATCATACATATACTTTGAAAAAAATCATTCATGGCTAGCTGAACATCCTTGTGCATCACAAGAGGTTGCAGAAAAAAGATTTGAATTTTTAAGAGAAGGCAAGTGTACTCCAGAAGAGATTATGTTAGAAGAAGTAGATAACATGATAAAGATAATCGAACGTTATTTAGGAAATCAAAAGAAGTAGCTGAATTAGTAAAAGAATAATTATTTAGGAGGGATTTTTATGAACGTAAAAGACAGATATATATATCCTGCTATTTTTGATTTTGATAATGACGGCATAACAGTTACTTTTCCAGATTTACCGGGATGTATAACTTGTGGGGATTGTCAGGAAGAAGCATTTAGAAATGCTAAAGAAGTACTAGAATTATATATGTATGGATTAGAACAAGATGAAGAAGAAATTCCAGAACCATCTCAGATAAATCTAATAAAAACAGAAGATACTCAAAGCATTGTTTTAATAGATATATGATGATTCCCGTAAGAAATCAAATGAAAAATAGATGTGTAAAAAAGACTCTTATTTTTATTTAATAAGAGTTATATAGTAGAGGAGTTATTTGGTCCATGTTTTCATCAGTTTTATTCGTATTTTGGTTTGGATAAAGGGGAAGAAAGCACGGTAAGGGTGGACTTTTGGGTCAGGTGTTATGATTTTTTTGTGATTCAGTAGGTGCATTTGGGTTCGATGGTGTGTTTATAGTATTATTTTGCACACTGTTATTCTATTTAACAACTTTGTGATAAATATATTTATGATATAGTTTGTATGAAAATCACTTTATGTAGATGCTTATAGTGGCATATGCACGAAGTGATTTTTTATATTTATAGAAAAATAAAGGATTACGAGGTAATTATGTTGAAAAATTAGGATTTAGGTAGTTTACAAATCATTTGGGGGGATTTTAATGGAAAAAGTTAAAAGAGTAAATATGCTTGATACGGCTAATGAATTTTTAGAAAAAAATAAAAGGGGATTCAGATTAGATGGTAAAACTATTAACAAATCAAGAATTAAGAAGGCATTTGAGTGTCTTACCAAATATGAAACAGAAGAAAAAAAGTTTTTAAAACAAAGTAAACCAAATAAATATAATGATGGAATAAATAATAAATATATTGATAAAATGGTTGATTCTGTGCAAATAAGAGAAGATTTAATAGAGAGACTTAAGTCAAAAAAAGAAAAAAAGAGAGATCACTATATATATAGCAAATACATAAAATTTTTGAATAAAGATAAAGGGATGTCTATAGAAAAATTACCGAGATACTATACTGAATTAGAAAGAAGATTAGAAATTATAAAAAGAATTCATAAGGGATGTAATGCGAGTGATATAAGTAATATGGCCTATGAACTTATGTTAGATGAAAGTAATATACATAGAGATTTAAGAATTATAAGCGATGGAGAAATGAGCGTAATGGGGCAAAGGGTAAAGGTTGAATATCGTAAACAGAATGATGAAAATGGTGAAGGGTATATATTGTCAACTGCTCATCCTTTGTTTTTGGTACAGAATTTAGAGCAAATAATAGCATTGCTTAATGGATTGAAGTATTCATATGAGATTTATGGATATAAAGAATATGCGAGAGAAACTGCAGTCAGCATTTGGATGCAGTTATCAGATTATGCAACTAACAGGATTTTGAACGAACTTCCAAAAGAAGAATTAAAAATAGATATTAATTGGTATAAAATGATTGCTGATGAAGCAGAAGAAAGAAAAAGAAAATTAGAAGAAGAGGATTATATTATTGATTCATTTAAAACAGAAGAATTTATATCAAATTTAGGAAAAAATAAAGAACACTCTTATTTAAAAAATCTAAAAAATCCACGAAAATAGGTACCCGGTACCTCAATAACGTAACTTCCATTTGATACAATTAAGATATGAATTATATAAGAAAGATAATTTAAATAAATTTTTATTGTATAAAATGGGAGGATGATAGAATGAAAAAGTTCGAAACTATGACAGGTAAAAATATAAATGTTGAAGATGGATTAAAAATCAAAAATGACTTAGAGATGATGGTTAATGACATAAATAAAGGAAAAATAGAACGAGCACAATTAAAAGAATTATGTGTTGAATTTGTAAGAACTCAAAATAAAGACGAATTTGAGGGGTTCTGGGCAATAATATTAGATGATTATATGCCTTCTGATGCAAGAATTGATTTTTTATATTGGCCAACTTATTGTATAACTATGGCAATGATGGTTGCATATATGATGAATTTAAACAAAGAAATAGACGGTTTTGATGATTGTTTTAAGTTAGGTCTAGAAGCGTGTACTAAGAGGAACTTTAGGGGGTATACTTATGAGGCGCAAGACGGAAGAATAAAAGTTTTAAGTATGTTTATAGAATCTGGTTTATTTGTATTTTTAAAAGAAAATAAAAACTTATGCCCGAGATTTAATGTGTGTATAAAACGTATATTTAAAGAGATGCAAGAAAGACTGGACCAAGGAAATACAATTTGTGATTTAGGCATAGATTACGAAGAAGAGTTCAAAAATATACTTAAATTAAAAGCAAATTCTAAATTAAAATTATTTGTTTATGGAACTCTTATGTTTAATCAATCTAATCATGGGTTACTTAGCCAAGCGAATGTTTTAGGAGATGCTGTAGCAGAAGGGTTTGAGCTATATGATACAGGATTTGGATATCCAGCTGCAAAACATTCTGAAAGCGGATTTATTGAAGGCGAATTATACACTATAGATTATGATTTACTTAAAAACATAGATATTTTAGAATCAAATGGCAATCTATATACTAGAGAATTTACTATAGTAAAAGATAAAACAGGGAAATCTCATTTGGCTATAATATATGTTTACAATAAAGACGTTTATGAAGAAAATAAAATTCAAAGCTGGAAAGAAAAAAATGAAGATAATTATCTTTGGTATGCAAGCTATGGTTCAAATTTAAATTATAATAGATTTATGGCCTATATAAATTCTTGTGATGATACAACTCCGCCTATAGCCTCAAAACCAGTATTAATAAATCATAAATTATATTTTGCAAGTAAATCCTGTATTTGGGAAAACAAAGGGGTAGCTTTTATAGACCCTAAAGAAGATAAAAATGAAGTTACTTTGGGAAGAATGTATCTTATAACAAAAGAACAATTCGAACAAATTAAACAATTAGAAGGAAGTAAGTATCAAAATAAAGTAAGGTTAGGTGCTTATGATGGCAGAGAGATTGTTACATTTACGGATTATGAAATAAATGAAGAAAATCTACCTAGTGAAAGATATGTTGAAATTATCCAAAAAGGACTGAGAGAAACATATAAAAATCTTTCTAAAACGGAAATCATAGAGTACTTAGATTGTAAGATAAATAAAAATATAGCTGACAAGGCAGAGTCTATATAAAGTTGGGAATCTATTATAAAAAATATTACTATATAAAAATACTATAGAATAACTAAGATAAGAAAATGGAGCTTAATAAAAAGAGTAGATAAATCGGTAAGTACAGACTTAAGATTATCTACTTTTTTTATAGTTTTATAGTAGTTATATAGTAGAGGAGTTATTTGGTCCATGTTTTCATCAGTTTTATTCGTATTTTGGTTTGGATAAAGGAGAAGAAAATACGATAAGGGTGGACTTTTGGGTCAAGTGATAGGGTGTTTTTTGTCGAATGCATGGATTTTGGTCAGGATGGTGTGATTTTTGGAGACCTGGTTAGGACTTTGGAGTTGAGTGGGAATGTTTTTAGATATATAGTGGGTTCATTTGAATCAAGTGGAGGTTCTTTTGAAGAACTCATGGGTATTTTTGAGTCAAGTGTGATGACTTTGGGAGATTAAGTAGGTTCGGTTAAGTTTAGGGGTGTTGATTTTGGTCAGCTTGGTAGGTGCATTTGGGTTCAGTGGTATGTTAAGTTAGTTTAGGTTTGTTGAGAAAGATGTATTTATAGTATTGTTTTACATACTGTTATTCTATTTAACAACTTTGTAATAAGTATATTTGTAGGATAGTTTTTATGAAAATCATTTTGTGTAGATGCTTATGATGTATATATGCGGAGTGATTTTTTATTATGTAAAAAATTTTAAATTGAAAAGATAAATTAAAATAAAAATTGAAATAAATAAAGATGTATTTCTTTAGACAAAATTTGCAGATTATTGAAATATCAATAAATATGATAGATAATTAGAATATAAATAAAATACAAAAAAACTACAAATGGGGTAGAAGTATGGAAGTTAAAAGATTTTATAAAAATCAAACTGAAATATCCGCAGCTATCAACAAAGTTATAGATTCATATTTAAATGATAAAATTGATGAGAGATCTATGGTAAAGAACATCAAGATTATATATGAAAATAATTATTCAAAAATCATAAAAAATGGTGATTATGCAAAAGTATTAAAACAAAGATGTGGAAAGAGAAGACTAGAAATTGTATCAAAAGTGATTAACTAGAAACGTAAAATTTATAGGGGGAGATATATAATGAAAACATTGTGTCAAGCATGCACTCCAAGACAAAGTGTATTTGACGACAATACGAGAGATGACGTTTTAGAAATAACAGATTTAATACAAAATAGGATAGATCCAAATGAATTTTTTAATGAAAACTTTGCAACAGAAGGAATGAAGCTTTTAGTAGAAACTGCATTTAAGAGATTTCATGGAAAAAATGCATCAGGTTTAATTAAGTTAACACAATCAATGGGTGGAGGAAAAACACACAATATGATTGCTTTAGCATTATTAGCTAAATATCCTCAAGTTAGAAATAAGGTATTAGGTGATATGTTTAAGGAATCTTATATAGGAGAAGTAAAAGTAGTTGGGTTTACAGGAAGAGAAAGTGATGCAGAATTTGGAATATGGGGGGCAATTGCAGAGCAACTAGGGAAAAAGGAACAATTCAAAGATTACTATTCACCACTTCAAGCACCCGGGCAAACAGCTTGGATTAATTTATTAAAAGGAGAGCCACTACTTATTTTATTAGATGAAATACCACCTTATTTAGAAAATGCAAAATCGAAAGCGATAGGTGATTCAAACTTATCGGTTGTAACAATAACAGCCCTTGCAAATTTATTTAATGCGCTAGGTAAAAAAGAGCTATCTAATGTATGTGTTGTAATTTCAGATTTAAAAGCTACTTATGAAAGTGGTAGCGAACAATTACAATCAACATTTAAAGAGTTAGAAGGAGAAGTTAGTCGTTCTGCATTAAATATAGAACCAGTCGGGACAAATTCAGATGATGTTTATAACATTCTTAGAAAAAGACTATTCGAAAAAATTCCATCAAATGAAGATATTATAGAAATAGCTAATGCATTTAAAGACAAAGTATCAGAAGCAAAACAAATGGGATATACAAATATGTCTCCAGAACAAATATTTATAGGAATTAAGGATTCATATCCTTTCCATCCATCATTAAAGGATCTTTATGCTAGATTTAAAGAAAATCAAGGTTTTCAACAGACTAGAGGGTTAATACGACTTATGAGAGTAATTGTATCTCAAATTTACACAAATGGAAAAGCAGATAAAAAATATATTATAAATCCTTATGACATGGATTTAAATGATACTAATATGTTAGGTCAAATAAAAACTATTAAACCATCACTAGCAAATGCCATATCACATGATATAGAAGCAAATGGCAAGGGTATAGCAGAAGCAATAGATAATGAAATGAATGATAGTAATGTGCGTGATTTAAGTAAAATTATATTGGTGTCATCTCTTGCAGATGTACCTAATGCCATATTAGGGTTAACAGAATCAGAAATAATAGGTTATTTAGCAGAACCTGAAAAAGATATAACTAGAATTAAAAAATCATTACAGGAATATACTTTAAAAGCTTGGTATATAAACAGTACTGATAATGGAAAGTTATATTTTCAAAATACTAAAAACATGATAGCTGAACTTAATACATTAGTAGAATCATATGACAATGATGCTGCAAAAAAAGAACTAAAGGTATTTTTAGAAGATAAATTTAAGCCAAGTAATAATACTTGTTATCAAAATGTAAAGGTATTTCCAGCTATAGATGAAATTAAATTGGAACAAGATAAAGTAACTTTAGTATTGTTTGAACCTAATGCAAAAGGGAACGGATTGAGCAAAGATTTACAAGACTTTTATGAATATACAAAATACAAAAATAGAGTAATGTTTTTATCTGGAAATAAAGATACCATGGACAAATTACTTCAATCATCAAAAGAGTATCGAGGAATGAAGATTATAATAAGTACAATGGATAAAGAAAGAACACCAAAAAATAATCCTCAATATCAGCAAGCACAAGATAAGTTAGATAAAATAAAACTTAGTATCTTACAAGCAGCAAGAGAGACTTTTAGTAAAATCTATTATCCTTCAAGCAGAGGTCTAATAAGCGCAGATTTTTTAATGGAGTTTAAAGAAAATAATTATAATGGTGAAGAACAAATTATAAAGGTACTTACTGATAGAAGAAAATTTGAAAAGGATGTTAGTGGAGACACGTTTAGAAAAAAATGCGAAGATAGAATATTTACTCAAAAACAAATGAGATTTATAGATATTAAAGAGCGTGCAGCTATGGATGGCAAATGGCAATGGCATATACCTTCTGCATTAGAAACATTAAAAAATAATATGGTAAGCAAAGATGTTTGGCGTGAAAATGGAGGATATATAGAAAAAGGGCCATTTATAGAAAAAACTCAAGTAAGTGTAAGAGAAGTTTATAGAGATTCAGAAACTGGTGAAGTAACTCTTAGTATAAAAAACATATATGGAGATAAAGTTTATTATGATATAGATTCAGATCCAACATCAGCATCTATGCAAGTTGAGGATTTAAATAATTTTAAAACAAAAGAATTAAAACTTGACTTTTTATGTGTAGATAGTTCTGGAGTTAATGAAACTGGAGAAGTTTATCACTGGAAAAACAAGATTGACTTAAAATATTCAGAGTTTATAAAGAATAATAATAGATATATGGAATTAAAAGCTATTCCAGATGCAACAATAAAATACACTACAGATGGTTCAAATCCAAAAGAACATGGAGGAATTTATGATGAACCATTTATAATTCCTGAGAATACTGTATATGTATTAGCAATAGCTGAAAAAGATGGTATAGAATCAAATAAATTAGAGATAAAGATAAATAAAGTAGATATAGAGCCAGATAGGATTCAAATAAATAAAGAAAAATCATTAATGCTTAGAAAAAATATAAAAATAAATGAAACAGCAGAAGTATATAAAGAGTTAGAAAGATTTAAAAAATTTAATGTCGAAATTTCGGATATTTCTGTATGTATAAGCACATCTAAAGATACAGAAAAATGGATAGAGATATCTACAGGTAAAGAAGCTTTTATAGAAGGTGAAAAATTAGAATCACAAATAGAAAATATTAAAACTAATTTATTTGATAAAGAAAAAACAGATATAACTTTAGATTATCGACAAGCATATTATAAAACTGGTCAAAGTTTTTTAGATGTAGTAGCTGATAAAAAAATGACATTAGAAGATTTTAAAGAAGAGGAGATTGAGCAATAATGTCACAAACAAGAAAGGCTATAGGATTTGGGTTTATACCAGAAGAAAATCAACATCATTTTCTGGTTAAAATACCAAGAAGTACAGCAAAAGATCAAAATATAAAAATATATGAACGTTTTGTATGGCAAGAAGAAGATAAACAAATTATTAATCTCATGCAAGATAAATTAAAAGCAGATATTCCAAAAGAAAAATGGAACCTAATAAGTAAAGCAGTTGAAAATGAATTTAGAAATAGATTAAAGGAAAATAATATATCTATATATAGACAAGCAAAGTGGAAAACAGGAGATAATCCAGTAGATAGATTGTTAGGAAAAGAATTACTTTTGCTTGTATGGGCAATAGAAGACTGCCAAACAGCCGTTATTGATACTGCGATAAAAAATTGGTTAGGCTTGGATATAACAGAGAGATGGTGGTTATATACAATGACAAATGCTGCAACAGGAGGTGCTTACGATAGAAGAGGATGGAGAAGAGCAATAAAATATGCTCTATCAGAAAATCCAATAGAAGAAATACAAAACAATCAAGTAGATTGGTTTGGAATGTAAATATTAAAAAGGGGAAAATTGCTATGGGGGATAAATCATTTATAGAGGTACAGTTTCCAGTATCAAAAATATCAAAAGAAAGTTATAAAGAAAGAAAAGCTAATCTAGGCCAGACGTTAACTGGCCTAGGAAAATGGTGGGGAAGAAAACCGCTTATATTAGTTAGGGCTACTATATTAGGTTTACTACTACCTGCTACAGATAATCCAGTAAAAGATAGAGAAATATATTTAAAGCTATTGACAATGGATGAAGATGGATTATTAAAGAGAAAAATAAAATCTTTATCAACTAAGGATATATATAAGTTACTTGATAATGATGAAAAGGAAAAATACTTTGTAATAGATGATAAAGGAACGCCTAAATACATTAAGGAAATTAAGAGTGAACAAAAGCAAGAATTACAAAAAACATGTTTTAATAGATTATCATATGATGAAAAAATAAAATTATGTTGTAGACCAGAGGAATTAGACAATGTACTAAGTAAAGAAGAATGGGATGATATAAATAATTACTTAGGAACTAATGCAGATAGTTTACAATCATTAGTCAATGAATTGGGTGTAAAGAAATTTGGACATACTCCAAAAGTAGGAGATTGTTTTGCAGGTGGAGGAAGTATTCCTTTTGAAGCTGCAAGAATGGGTTGTGAAGTTTATGCATCTGATTTAAATCCAATTGCATGCTTGTTAACATGGGCAGATTTAAATATACTTAGCAAATCAGATGAGGAAATTGATAAATTAAGAGAATTTCAACAAAAAGTATATGATGAAGTAGATAGACAAATACAAGAGTGGGGAATCGAGACTAATGAAGAGGGAGATAGAGCAAATTCATATTTGTATTGTAATGAAGCCCAATGTCCGGAATGTGGTTATATTGTTCCATTATCTCCAAGTTGGATTATAGGAAAAGGAACAAAAACAATAGCAATACTCGAAAATAATGGACATAGTGGGTTTGATATAGACATTAAACAAGGTGTAACAGATCAAGAAATTAAAGAGTGTGAAAAAACAGCAACTATTAAGTCAGGTAAAATGATTTGTCCACATTGCAAAACTGAAACAGCTATGTCTGTAATAAGAAATGATATTACAAATGATTTAGGAAGTAAAGTCTATGGAATAAGAAAATGGGGATTAAATGAGTTTATTAATCAAGATACAGATATATTAAAACAAAGATTGTATTGTATAAGATACATAAAAAAAACCATAGATAAAAATGGTAATGAGAAAGAAATTAGGTACTATAAAAAACCTAATAATCTAGATTATGAAAGAGAGAAAAAAGTAATAGAACTAATCGAAAAAAAATTTGAATACCTACAAAAAAATAATTATATACCATCGATGAAAATTGAAACTGGTTATAATACAGTACAACCAGTGAGAGAAAGAGGTTGGATGTATTGGCATCAATTATTTAATCCAAGACAACTGTTAATTCATGGACTATTTTTAGAAAATATACATAAACTATCAACAACTATTGATGAAAAAATTATTGGTTTATTAGGAATAAATAAAATAAATGACTGGGATTCAAAGCTTAGTATATGGGATAGTTATAAAGGTTGTGAAATAATAAAAAATACTTTTTTAAATCAAGCTTTGAATGCACCATATAATTATGGCACAAGGGGATTAAAATCAATATACACAAGTTGGTTTTTTAATATAAATAATAAAGTTAGCAATATTATAACTGCAAAAAAGGTGAAAAATGTAGATGCACGAAATGTAGAGGATATTTGTGATTTATGGATAACAGACCCTCCATATTCTGATGCAGTTAACTATCATGAATTATCAGAATTTTTTTTGGCGTGGGATAAAAAAATTATTTCAGAGGTTTTTGAAGAGTGGTATACAGATAGTAGACGAATATTAGCTGTAAAAGGTAGTGGTGAAAATTTCAATAATAGTATGATTGAAATATATTCTAATTTAGCTAAGAGTATGCCTAGCAATGGGATACAAGTTGTAATGTTTACACATCAAGATGTTAAGGTATGGGCGGAATTAGCACTAATACTTTGGGCATCAGGTCTTCAAGTTACAGCTGCATGGAATATAGCTACGGAAACTGAATCAGGTGGCCTTAAAGATGGAGGAAATTATGTCAAAGGAACAGTTTTATTAGTTCTTAAAAAACAAAATTCTGATAACATAGTATATCTAGATGAACTATATCCAGAAATAGAAGATGAAGTTAAATTTCAAATAGATACCATGAGAGATTTAGATGATAAAGAAGATCCAAACTTTACTGATGCGGATTATTTACTTGCAGCTTATGCAGCATCATTAAAAGTTTTAACTTCATATAAAAATATAGAAGATATAGATGTGCAGTATCAACTTTCAAAATCTGATGGAGAATCTCCTATAGTAGATATAATTAATGATGCAGTAAAAATAGCATTTGACTATTTAACGCCGAATGGATTTGATTCGTATACATGGAAAACTTTATTGCCAGAAGAAAGATTCTATATTAAAGGATTAGATACAGAAAAAAATAATGTATATAAACTAAGTGCATATCAAGAATTAGGTAGGGGTTTTGGAGTAAATGAATATTCAGATATGATGGCAAATACTAAAGCTAATAAGGCACGTTTAAAAACTGCCAGTGAATTTGCTATGAAATACACAAATGATAATACTAAATTCGGTCACTCTATACTCAGAAATATTCTTATAGCATTGTACAAATCAACCAAGGAAGAAGATGCAACCAAGGGGAAAGCTTGGTTGAGAAATGAAGTGAATGACTATTGGAATGAACGAAGTAAAATAATTGAAATACTAGATTATATAGCAACATTAGAATATATAGAAAATATGAAACATTGGACAAAGGATGCTAAGTCAGCAAAAATATTACTAGAGCTAGTTAGAAATGATGGGGTTTAGAATAGAGGGAGTTAGAAATGATAAATAGATATTCTTCTAGAAAAGAAAAATTAGATGAAAGTTTTTTAAATAAAAAATTGAAAAATGCTAAGTCTTATGATAGGATAGCTGGTTATTTTAGGTCTTCCATATTAGAGCTAAGTGGAGAAGATTTAGAAAATATAGAAGGAAAGGTAAGAGTAATTTGTAATTCTGATTTGAATATAGAAGATGTTAAAACTGCAATAGCAGCTCAAAATGCGATGAGAAAGGACTGGTGTTCTAACAATCCAGAAGAAGAGTACAAAAATATTCCTAAAAAATTAGTGAAATTATATAACCTTCTTAAAAGCAAAAAGCTAGAAATTAGAGTTATGCCCAATGAAGCTTTTGGATTGATTCACGGTAAGGCAGGGGTTATTACTTTTAAAGATGATACGAAAACATCTTTTATAGGAAGTATAAATGAATCTTATTCAGCTTTTAAAATTAATTATGAAATGATATGGGAAGATGATTCAGATGAAGCTGTAAAGTGGGTTCAAGATGAATTTAATTCCTTATGGAACAGCAAATATGCTGTTCCTTTATGCGATTTTATAATAGAGGATATAAAGAGAATTTCTTCTAGAGAAAAAATAGACAAAATAGATGATTGGAAAAAAGAATGCAATCCTGCTGAGGTAGTAGTTGAATCTTCGGTATATAGAAAAGAATTAGGTCTTTGGAATCATCAAAAATACTTTGTTAACTTAGCATTTAATGAACATAAAAAAAGCTATGGAGCAAGATATATATTAGCTGATATGGTTGGTTTAGGTAAAACTGTACAATTAGCTTTATCAGCACAACTTATGGCGCTTTATGGAAATAAACCAGTGCTAGTAATTGCACCTAAAACACTGATTTGGCAATGGCAAGAAGAGATAAATAGCTTGTTAGATATGCCTTCAGCAGTATGGGATGGTAAAGACTGGATAGATGAAAATGGAATAAAACATGTATCATCAGATATATCATGTATAAAAAAATGTCCAAGAAGAGTAGGCATCATATCACAAGGTTTAATCACATCAAACTCTCCAATAACAGAAAAACTATTAGAAATTGAATATGAATGTATTATCGTTGATGAATGTCATAGAGCAAGACGAAAAAATCTTAGTCAAAATAAAATGGATCAAAAGGCTGACCCTAATAATCTTATGAAATTTTTACTTCAAATATCTAGAAATACAAAAAGTATGTTACTTGCTACTGCTACTCCTGTTCAACTATATCCAATAGAAGCATACGACCTTATGAGTATTTTAGCACAAAAGAATGACAGTGTTTTGGGTAGTGTATTAAGTCAGTGGAGGACTTATCCAAACAAAGGTTTAGATTTAGTTATGGGAAAAGAAGTATTAAAAAGACAAAGTGAAATTTTTGAATGGGTTCGAGATCCATTTCCACCATCATCAGAAGATAGAAACTTTGAAAGGATTAGAAGAAGCATTGAATTAAAAGATGATAAATTTATTTTAAAACATAGTGATAAGGACAAGCTTAGAAAACCAGATTTAAGTAGATTAGAAAGACTTATTCAAGGTGACTATATACAAAACTATAACCCTTATATCAGACATATTGTCAGAAGAACTAGAGATTATTTGGAAACTACAATAAATCCAGAAACTAATGAGCCTTATTTAAAACCTGTTAAAGTAAAGTTGTTTGGTGAAAATAAAAAAGAAGCTATAGTATTACCTGTATATTTGCAAGAAGCTTATAATTATGCTGAACAATTTTGTGAACTTCTTAAAAAGAGAGTAAAAGGCGGAGGATTTTTCAAAACTTTATTATTAAAAAGACTTGGTAGTACGATGATAGCTGGTAAAAATACTGCTAAAAAGTTATTAGCAGATGTTAATGGATTATTAGATGATAGTAGTGAAGATGAAGAATTAGAATCAAGTAATGAAGTTTTAAGTGAGTTTAAAGATTTAAGTCCTGAGGAAATTCAATGCTTAAATAATTTAGTATATATGCTTGATGAAAATATTGATAATGACCCTAAATATAATTTAGTTTATAAACTTCTTGTTGAGGATAAATGGTTAAGACGAGGATGTATTATATTCTCACAATATTATGATTCTGCATACTGGGTTGCTGAAAATTTATCAAAGGACTTAGGAAAAGTTAAAATAGGTATATATGCAGGTGGAGATAAGTCAGGGATTTTTACTAATGGTGTTTATGAAAGATGCAGTAAAGAAAACATAAAGAAAATGGTTAAAAATAAAGAAATTAAAGTTCTTGTCGGTACTGATGCAGCAAGTGAAGGTTTAAACTTACAAACCTTGGGTTCACTTATAAATCTGGACTTACCATGGAATCCAACTAGATTAGAACAGAGAAAAGGACGTATTCAAAGAATAGGACAAGTATACGATGAAGTTTATATATACAATATGAGATATAAAGATTCAGTCGAAGATAAAGTTCATCATATACTATCAGAAAGACTAGAAAATATTCATAATTTATTTGGCCAAATTCCGGATATTTTACAAGATGTATGGATAGATGTTGCCTTAAATGATATAGAAAAAGCTAAGGAAAGAATAGACTCAGTCCCTAAAAAGCATCCTTTTGATTTAAGATATCAAACTTGTGTTGGTGAAATTGATTGGGAGAGTTGCTCGAAGGTGCTGGATGTAGATGAGAAGAGAAAGTATTTGATGAATGGTTGGGAGGTTAAAAAATAGAAATAAGTTTTTCTATTAAGTCTAATAAAAAAATTTTATTAGGCTTAACAGAAAAGTAAATATATTTAAATTTTATATACACTAGGCATGTCAAAGATACTATATATAAGTTTGAAAAGTATAGTTGATATGTTCTAAAGATATATTTTTATAGTTTTAAAATTTTCATATTGTAAATCTAAAACAATTTTATATTACATTTTTAAATAATTATATGATTTATTATATTCCTTGTATAATAAATCATATAATTGTTTTCGCGACTCTAAATCATTATCTAAAACATCTATTATAGGTTTTAATTTAGAGATATTATCAGTTCGTAGATATAAAAATTGTATAACTAGTTCTATTCTTTTGATATCTACATTTAATGAATTAAGAGTTTTGTCAAGATTTTCAGTATCAATATCTGTTTTTAAGATTTCTAAGTCATCATTTTTTATACAAAATGTTTCAGTTAAACGATTAATAATATCGTTTTTTTCATTTTTAACAATAGAAGAAATACTAACATTTTCAAATTGTATATCTTGAATATTATTTATTTTTTTTAAAAAATTATCAAGATGTTTTTTTAACTCATCATCCTTGGAATGTTTATAATGCAAAACATTTATATGTATACTACGATTATTTTTATTAAAATTATTAGACTTTTTTTCATTAATTTTATTTATTTTATCAACCATTTCATAGAGATTTATAGAATATTTTTCAGAAAAAGTATAGAAAAATTTTTTAGAAGATAAAATATAAAAATTGTGTTTTGTTTCTTTATAGAATTCATTAAATAATTCTTCTCTAGCATATATTTTCCCATTATATTTTTCTATCCAATCTTCTTTTAATTGATCGGATATAAATAAAACTTTATTATGTTCTTTAGAAAGTAAAAGTAATTCTTTCCAGATAATTAAGTCATGATATTTGCACTTGTTATATAATTTATTATATTTATATCCAGGTGGAATTTCATTTTTATATCTAAACTCGCCTTCTTTATAGATTTTTTCTAGTGATATTTTATCCAATGGATTATAAACAATACCATTGAATAATTCTATAATTTTATTATATGTATTATCTAATTCATTTTTAAATCTATTTTTTAAAAAATCTTGAGCTATTTGGTTAGTTAAATATAGTTTTTTTTCATATTTTAATTTATACAATAATTTAAAAAATTTTTCTTTAGAAACATCATTATGTATATATAACAAATTTAATAGTATATCAGCATTGAAAATAATAAATGAATTATTTATTAAATCTGATGAGTATTTATCTGGGAATAATTTATTATATTTAGATGCTAAATCATTCATAAGTATTACCTCCACTTGATATGTTTATTTTTAGTATATCATATAAAATGAAAAAAATGGAAAAAAGTCAAAAAAACGTGATATTATATAATTAATCAAAAAATATATAAGGAGATTATATATGGATAATAATATAATAGATTTTGAAAAATATGATTTATTCAAACTAAAAGCAGTCGCTGAAAATTTTATGAAGATAATTGACAAAGATGAAAATGGCACTATTCTATCAATTAATTCTGAATGGGGAACTGGAAAAACTACTTTTATAAAGATGTGGGAAAAAATGTTGGACAATGATGATGCTTACAAAGGAAAATATGAAACACTTTATTTTAATGCATGGGAAAATGATTATATAAAGGACCCATTATTAGCAATTTTGAGCGAGATGGAATTAGAAAAAAACAATAAAAAACAGTTTTTTGATAATATAAAAATGAAAGGGAAAAAGTTAGTAAAACCTATACTTTTAACCGGTTTAAAGGTTGCAACACATGGAATAATTGATGCAAGTAATTTATCAAATTACACTAAAGAAGAATTGCCGGAACTGTCAGAAAAGATAGGCGATGCTATATTTGAAGAAACTGTGCAACTAAAAAATACAAGAGAAGAATTTAAAATATTTTTAGGAAAACAGCAACAAAAATCTAATAAGAAAATAATATTTTTTATAGATGAACTAGATAGATGTAAGCCGACTTTTGCAATAGAATTATTAGAGGTTATAAAACATTTATTTAGTATAAAAGATATTGTTTTTATTATATCTTTAGATAAAGAACAATTGTCATATTCTATTCAGAATATATATGGTCAAAATATGAATGTTGATGGATACTTAAGAAGATTTTTTGATTTAGAATTTAAATTGCCTAGTCCTAATAAAAAAATATATTTTTATAAAATATATGATAAAGTAATATTAAATGGTGATAATTCTACTAGTGAGTCTCTAAAGGTATTTAAACAATTTTTATTAACCTTTATAAAACATTATAATTTTTCATTGAGAGATATCGATAGGCTTATATTTTATATAACAAATTTGATTCCTTTAGATAAAAAATTTAAAAATGAATATACAGAAATTGAAGATATAATTGCTATTTATATATATGCATATTTAATTTGTTTACAGATACATAATTCTATTTTATACAAAAAAATTATTGAACTAGAATATATTGCTACTGAGGATAAAATAATAAAAACTTTTAAACTAGAAAGTATAATGAATATGAATATAGTAACTGATCAAGAGGATCCTATAAAAAATAAAACTGTGTTAAAGGTTTTAAATGAAGAACTTATAGTGAAATTTTTGATAGTATACAAGAAAAGAAAAACTTTTGTTGATTCTATAAACGAACAAGAAAAGAATATTGTATTTATAGAAGATATAGTACAATATAATATATTAGGATTATTTAGAGTTAATAGTGATGAAAGTGAAATAATTAAAAATTTAGAATTTTTGAATTATATAAAATAAAGCATGATAACATAAAAAGCATGTATAAAACACATAAATTTCGTACACAAAGATATAATAGATAGTAAAAGAAGTATTGATAAAAATTAAAAACTATATAAAATTTATGGTTATACTAAAAAAACACCTTTCTAGTAGGAATGTAGTTATTTAAGCTACAAATATACTAAAGAAAGGTGACTTTATTGCAAAAAAAACAAAAACTATCTCATACAAGCCTCTACAAACTCCACAGAAATATCCATATGTACTGCAACCTCATCAGGTGTCATACCACTATCCAAAAAACGCCTACAAACTACTTTTATATCTTCACCAACCTCAATAATATGCTTATCTGGATCATATAAACGAACCACGGCTGACCCTATGAATGCTCTTTTACAGGGTGTACGTATTCAATATCATAATTTTGTAGCTTATCTATAAAACTATCAAAATCATCTTCTTCAAAGTAGATTTCAAAATTGTTCCCACCAAAGTAAATTTCGTCTGTATCTATAAAGTCTTTGTATGTTTCAAGTGCTTGTAAACTCAATCCGCTGGTTAAGTCTAAAACTATTTGAAATAAATTTAAAAAATATCAAATTGATATTGAAATTTCCACCAATATGTCTTATTATTATACCTATAGGGGGTATTTTTAAATCCCCCGACATCCAGAAAACATATATTAACAAAATATCAAAAAAATATAAAAAAGGATGTTTAAAGCGTGCAAATTTTGTACACAATAAAAGGTAAGGAGGAAATCTTATGAGCAATATAATTAAAGAGACATATAAAGTGGAAGGCATGACATGCGCCTCTTGTGCTAATGCGGCTGAGAGAGCTGTTAGAAAGCTTGATGGTGTTGTAAACCAAAATGTAAATTTAGCTACAGAAAAACTAACTGTAGAGTTTGAAGATGATAAAGTCGACTATGATACGCTGGAAAAGGCGATTAGTAAGGCTGGTTATAAATTAGTTAAAGAGGAAGAAAAAATAGAGAAAATCGAGATGAAAGTTGGAGGCATGAGTTGTGCGGCTTGTGCGAAGGCTGTCGAAAGAGTTACTAAAAAATTAGATGGTGTTAAGGAATCTAATGTAAATATTGCGACTGAAAAGGCTGTTATTTCATATGATGAAAATAAAGTTTCTCTTGATGAAATTAATAACGCAATTATAAAGGCTGGGTATGAGCCTATTATGGAGTCTAACAATAAAAAAATAGAGCTTACTGTTCACGGTATGACATGTGCTGCTTGTTCAAAGGCTGTTGAAAGGGTGACTAAGAAGCTTGATGGTGTTGAGGATTCTAGCGTAAATATAGCAACTGAAAAGGCTATAATTACTTATGACCCAACTAAAGTAAGATTATCTCAAATTACTAAGGCAATTGAAAAGGCTGGATATGAGCCGATAACTGAGGAAAATAAAGAAACAGTAGATGAGGATCAAAAGAGAAAAGATAAAGAGAGAAATACTTTATTTAGAAAATTTATAGTTGCGATTTGTTTTGCAATTCCTCTATTCTACATTGCAATGGGACCTATGGTTCCGAAACCTTTTGGACCTTGGCCAGTTCCAAACATCATAAGTCCAGAGACAAATATTATAAATTATGCACTTATACAAATTGTATTAGTTGTTCCTATTATGCTTGTAGGATACAAATTCTATATAAATGGATTTAAATCATTATTTCATGGAAGTCCAAATATGGACACATTAGTTGCTATTGGTACATCATCAGCGTTTATATATAGTTTATACACTACTATAAATTTAATAAGAAATGCTGGCGTTTCAATGGAAATGCATATGTCTCATCACCACCAACTTTATTTTGAAAGTGCTGGGATAATAATCGCTTTAATACTTCTTGGTAAGTTTTTAGAATCTCGTTCAAAGGGTAAAACTTCTGAAGCTATTAAAAAACTTATGGGGCTACAACCTAAGACTGCGACAATTATGGTTGATGATAAAGAAGTTGAGGTTTCAATTGATGAGGTTTTAGAAGGCGATATAGTCGTTGTAAAACCTGGTGAAAAAATACCTGTAGATGGTAAAATCGTATTTGGACATACGTCAATAGATGAATCAATGCTTACTGGTGAAAGTATGCCTGTTGAAAAGACTGTTGGTGACAGTGTTACTGGTGCTAGTATAAATAAAAATGGTCTTATAAGATTTGAGGCTACTAAAGTAGGTAAAGATACTGCTCTTGCTCAAATTATAAAACTTGTTGAGGATGCTCAAGGAACAAAGGCTCCGATTGCAAAACTTGCTGATACTGTGGCAGGGTATTTTGTGCCAGCTGTTATAACAATTGCTGTAATTTCTGCTTTACTTTGGGCTATTATAGGTAAAGAAAATACTACTTTCGTGCTTACAATATTTATATCAGTTCTAGTAATTGCTTGTCCTTGTGCGCTTGGTCTTGCAACACCAACTGCGATTATGGTTGGTACTGGTAAGGGTGCTGAAAATGGAATATTAATAAAAAGTAGTGTTGCTTTAGAACTTGCACATAAAGTAAATACAGTAATATTCGATAAAACTGGTACAATAACTGAAGGTAAACCAAAGGTTACTGAAATAATAACTTATGGAGATTATGACGAAGATTATCTATTAAAATTAGCTGCATCAGCTGAAAAAGGATCTGAACATCCACTTGGTGAGGCTATTGTTAGATATGCAGAAGAAAAAAATATGAATTTAATTAATGTAGAAAAATTCAACTCAGTTACAGGAAAAGGTATAAATGCAGTAATCGACAATAAAAAGATAAACCTTGGTAATGTAAAAATGATGGAGGATTTAAATATATCTTTAGATATAGTTGAAAATAAATACGAAGAATTAGCTAAACAAGGTAAAACTCCTATGTTTATATCTATAGAAAATGAACTTGCTGGAATTATTGCAGTTAATGATGTTGTAAAAGAAAGCAGCAAAAGAGCTGTTGAGCTTTTACACAACTTAGGTATAAAAGTTGCTATGGTTACAGGTGACAACAAAAACACTGCAGATGCAATTGCTAAGCAAGTTGGAATAGACATAGTTTTAGCAGAAGTTCTTCCACAAGATAAATCAAATGAAGTTAAGAAATTACAAGCTGAGGGTAACTTTGTCGCTATGGTTGGTGACGGTATAAATGACGCTCCTGCTCTTGCTGCAGCAGATATTGGTATAGCTATAGGTAATGGTACTGATGTTGCGATTGAATCAGCTGATATTGTTTTAATGAAAAATGATTTAATGGATGTTCCAACTGCTATAAAACTTAGCAAAGATACTATAAGAAATATAAAACAAAACTTATTCTGGGCATTTGGTTATAATACAATAGGAATCCCAGTTGCTGCGGGAGTTTTATATATATTCGGCGGTCCGCTTCTAAATCCAATGATAGCAGCAGCTGCTATGAGTTTAAGTTCAGTGTCTGTTGTATCTAATGCTTTGAGATTAAGAAAGTTTAAACCTTATAATGCTTAATGATATAAAATATTTTATACATGCAAAACAATAAGTTTAAAAATAAAGTGTAATATTCACCATGACACGAGTTAGAAATTTTTAACAATTATATGAAAATATCTTTAAAAAATTTAAATTAAATAAGAATCAAAATATTAAAAGATTGTTGGATTGCAAAGTCTAACAATCTTTTTATATATATAAAAAAAATTATATAGTAGCAAAAACACAATAAAATAGAATTGGTATTTAATAAAGTAAAAAGAATTCATAAATTATTATAAATAATTATATGTTATAATAAACCTAAAGATATGTTTTAACGTATAAAACGTAAATATAAATAATGGGTGGTATTAATCAAAAAATAAAATATATTGGTATTTAGAATAAAGTTTTTTTTGAGTAGGGAGGTTACTGATGGAGAAGTATATACTAGTAGTAGAAGATGATTACAAAAGCCAACAGTTATTACAGCAATTCTTAACCTCAAATGGTTATAAAGTAGATTGTGCAAATGATGGTTTGGAAGGAATACAGATGTATAAAGACAGAAATTACAATTTGATACTTCTAGATATAGTAATGCCAAATTTAGATGGGTTTTCCATGTGCAAGATGATAAGAAAAGAGTCAGATGTCCCTATTATATTTGTGACAGCATTAAGTAGTGAAAGCGATCAGATAAAAGGTTTTGATTTATTATGCGATGATTATATTGTAAAACCATTTTCGTATAATTTATTAATAAAAAGAATAGAGGCTGTTTTAAGAAGGTCAAAAGAAGATAAAGCAGGGGTTTATCTAACTTTTGAAAAAATTAAATTAAATCTGAAGACATATTCTGCTGAAATTGATGGTAAGATAATTGATTTAACGCTTAAAGAGTTTAATATTTTAAAATCTTTAATCGAAAATTATCCACAGGTAGTAACAAGGGAAAAATTATTAGATAGCATTTGGGGATATGATTATTTTGGAGACACTAGAATAGTTGATGCACATATTAAAAATATAAGAAAAAAAATAATTTTACCGTACATAAAAACTGTAAAAGGAATAGGTTATACGCTTCAAAAAGATATTTAAATTTTGTTCTCTTTATAAATATTTTATATTATTTTTGGAAAAATAATAATATCTATAAGGAGGTAATAATATGACTAGTTTAAAAACACATATGAAGAATATGAAAGATGATGTTAAAGAAGGTATACAAAAGGTAGGTCATACTATAAAAAATACAGCTTTTGATTTAAAAGGTGAAGCAAAAGGTGTTATGCAAAATTTAGAGGATAAAAAAGACGAATTAGTGGAAGAATATAAAGAAGAAGAATATCATCGAAAATTAAGAGAACATGTAGATAAAAAAGTCAAAAATGACGATTTTAGAGACAATTCTTTCAAATAAAATTCATATTTTTTAATAAGGGCTGGTACGCTAGAAATAGGGTGCCAGCCCTTATTTTGTTGTAAAAATTGTATCAATACAAAAAGCGAAAAATAGAAAAAAACAACAATTACATACAAAATTGTATTACAATCTAAATATAATTTTTTAGGAGGTAATTCTATGGAGAATGTAAAGGTAAATAAAAATGTATCAGTAAGAACAAGAAATTTAGTTACATCAGCATTATTGGCTGCTATAATATGTCTAGTTACAGGGTATATACTTCATATTCCAACTCCAAACGGTGGATATGCTCATATAGGAGATGCAGTTATATATTTGAGTGCATCAATACTTCCACTGCCTTATGCAATAGCTTGTAGTGCGATAGGGGCTGGGCTTGCAGATTTGACAACAGGGGCAATTATATGGGTTTTACCAACATTAATAATAAAACCAATTTTAGTTTTGTGTTTTTCAAATAAAAGCGATAAAATAATAACTGTGAGAAATGTTGTGGGAGCATTTTTTGCTGGGATAATTTGTTGCGTACTTTATATGTTTATAGAAGGATTATATTTCGGAAATATAATGGCTGCATTTACAATTACTGCAGTTGGTATGATTCAACCAATTGGTAGTTTTATAGCATTTATAATATTAGGCTTAGTTTTAGATAAAATAAATTTCAAAAAGTTTTATAGTGCATAAAAATTTATAATATTAAGGAGAGAGAAATGACATTATTATATCCAATAGGAAAAAGTTTATACGTAAATATAACAAATTTATGTTGTTGTAAATGTGTATTTTGCGTAAGAGATATTACAGATAGCGTGGGTGGAAGTGATAGTCTTTGGCTAGATCACGAGCCTACAATGGATGAGTTAAAAGCAGAACTTGAAAAATTCGATTTAGATGATTATGAAGAAGTTGTATTTTGTGGATATGGCGAACCTCTAATGAGAATAAATGAAGTTGTGGAATTTGCTACATATATAAAAAGTAAGAAAGATATAAAAATAAGAATAAATACAAATGGGCTTGCTGATTTAATTCACAAGAAAAAAACAGCAGTTATGCTTAAAGATGTAATAGATGCTGTATCAATAAGTTTAAATGCACCAAATAAAGAAGTGTATTTAGAAGTTGCAAGACCTGCATTTGGGATAAAATCATTTGATGCTATGCTTAGTTTTGCAAAAGACTGTAAAACTTGTCTAAAAGAAGTATGTTTTTCAGTAGTAGATGAAATATCAGAAGAAGAAATACGTAAGTCACAAGAGTTAGCTGATTCACTTGGTATACCGCTTAGAGTTAGAGTTAAAAATGGTTAGACTGAATTTATATAAAAAGTAAAACTTAATTATACATAAAATAAAGGTGTGAGGAGAAAATAAAATAAATTATTTCTCAATGCACCTTTATTTTTTGCATTAAATCCATTTAAAAAATTTAGATATAATACGATGAAATTCAATTAAAAGTGTCAAAATAGAGAGATAACAGTACTAAATAAAAAATTATAGCGAATAAACTCGATTTATTAAAATATGCAAGAAATACGAATAATAATTTTAATTATATAAAATTTATTTGTACTATTGACTTTTTTTGTCGAATAATTTAAAATAATATTCGCGAAATAAACAAATGGGAGGTATCATTTATGAATCAGGATGCAACATTCATGCAGAAATTGTTTCCAATATTGACAAATAAAGACGTTAACAAAAGAACAGAAATGATGGCTGGTTTAACAACATTTTTAACAATGGCGTACATAATAGCTGTCAACCCTAATATATTATCAGAAGCAGGAATGCCAGCAGGGGCACTTGTAACATCTACTTGTTTAGGTGCTGCAATAGGTTGTTTCTTAATGGGATTACTAGCAAATATGCCATTTGCATTAGCATCAGGTATGGGACTTAATGCATATTTTGCTTACACTGTAGTAATCGGTATGGGAGTAAGTTGGCATATAGCATTAACAGCGGTATTTGTTGAAGGTATAATATTTATAATTTTATCACTTTTTAAAGTTCGTGAAGCTGTAGTTAATGCAATTCCAAAGAACTTAAAATTAGCAGTTTCAGGTGGTATAGGATTATTCATAGCATTTATAGGTTTAAAAAACTGCGGTTTAGTAGTAGCAAATGAATCTACATTAATCGAAATGGGAGACTTCAATATAGCTATTATAATAACTTGTATAGGTTTAGTTGTTACAGCAGTTTTAAGTAAGAAAAATGTAAAAGGCTCTATATTAATAGGTATAGTTATTTCTTCATTACTTGCATGGGGATTTGCATTAATAAGCCCAGAAGCTGCAGCTAATCTTGGAATATACCTACCAAATGGCGTATTCAAATTTGAATCACCACTTCCAATAGTAAATAAATTAGACTTTACTTATATTACTAATCCAGAAACAGCATTTAACTTTATAACAGTATTATGTACATTCTTATTCGTAGACTTCTTCGATACTGTAGGTACTGTTGTTGGTGTTGCTTCAAAAGCTAATATGGTTGATGAAGATGGAAAAGTTGAAAATGTTGGTAGAGCTTTACTTTCAGATGCAATAGCAACTACTATAGGTGCTTGGTTAGGTGTTTCAACAGTAACTACTTTTGTTGAAAGTTCAACAGGTGTTCTTGAAGGCGGAAGAACTGGATATACTGCAATAACAGCAGGTGTATTATTCTTAATAGCTATGTTCTTCTCACCAATATTTATAGCAATACCTTCTTGCGCAACAGCTCCAGCATTAATCTATGTTGGATACTTAATGTTAACTTCAGTTAAAGAAATAGAATTTGAAAATATAACTGAAGGTGTTCCAGCGTTTATAACAATAGGTGGAATGGCTTTAACTTATTCAATAGGTGACGGTTTAACATTAGGAGTTTTATCTTATGTATTCATAAATTTATTATATAATTTAATTGCTAAAAAAGAAGATAAAAAACACGTTTCAGGTGTTATGATTGTTTTAGCTATTTTATTTATATTAAAATTATGGTTTATGTAGTATAATAGTACTAGAGCTTCTAGTATAATAGTATAAAAATAGATGGTGCTTTTATACCAGTAGATAATTACTGTATTAAAGCACCATTTTTGTGTTATAATCTAGTATAAGATTTGTAATAATAATGATTAAAAATACAATATATGAGGTAATTAATATAAAAAACAATTAAATATATAAAACTTTATATATTTATAAAGTAGTAAAGGAGAAACAATGAGAGAAGTAGAATTATTAGCTCCTGCTGGTGATTTAGAAAAGTTAAAAATAGCTTTTATATATGGAGCCGACGCCGTTTATATTGGTGGAGAAGTTTTCGGAATGCGTTCTGCAGCTAAAAACTTCTCAAAAGAAGATATGATAGAGGGTGTTGAGTTTGCACACAGCATGGGAAAAAGAGTATTTGTAACAGTTAATATAATTCCAAGAAGTGAGGATATAGACGCTTTAACTGATTATATAAAAGAATTAAGCGAAATAGGTGTAGATGCGGTTATAGTAAGTGACGCTGGAGTATTTAATATAGTTAAAAAAGTAGATCCAAATATGGAGATACACATAAGTACTCAAGCAAGTACATCAAACTATATTGCTGCAAACTTCTGGTATAACCAAGGTGCAAAAAGAATAGTAACAGCTAGAGAGATGTCTTTTGAAGAGACAAAACAACTTAGAGAAAACACTCCAGAAGATATGGATATAGAAGCTTTCATACACGGAGCTATGTGTATGAGTTATTCTGGAAAATGTGTAATAAGTAACTATACTACAGGAAGAGATGCTAATAAAGGATCTTGTGCGCAATCTTGTAGATGGAAATACAACTTAGTTGAAGAAAAAGACGGAGAATATGAAAATGTATTAGACAATGAAGATTACCAATTCTTCTTCAACACAAAAGATTTATGTATGATTAAATATATACCACAAATATTTGATAGCGGTATAACAAGTTTAAAAATAGAAGGTCGTATGAAAACAGCTTATTACGTTGCAACAACAGTAAGAGCTTACAGAATGGCAATTGATGCTTATTATAAAGACCCAGAAAACTGGGAGTTTAATCCTATGTGGTTAGACGAACTTAAAAAGGGAAGTCACAGAGATTTCTCAACAGGATTCTTCCTTGATAGACCAGGGAAAAATTCAAACAACTACGAATCAGCTTCATATATAAGAAATTACGACTTTATAGGAATAGTAAGAGATGTTTTAGATGATGGATATATAATAGTAGAACAAAGAAATAAAATGTCTGTAAATGACGATATAGAAGTAATAGGGCCTTATAAAGAAACTATGTTCACAACTATTTTAGAAATGTACAATGAAGATGGTGAGCCGATTGAATCTGCTCCACATGCAAGACAAATAGTTAAGATGAAATTAGGAATTGAAGTTGATAAAAATTATATACTTAGAAAACCTATAATTAAGGGTTAGGGAGGAAAATAATGTTATTAGGAAGAAATAGTAAATGCTGGTGTGGCAGTGGAGAAAAATATAAAAAATGCCACATGGAATTCGATGAGAAATTAAAAGAATACGCAAAAGCTGGTTATCAAGTTCCAACTAGAGATATGATAAAAAACGCTGAGCAAATAGAAAAGATAAAAGAAAGTGCTAAAATAAATACAGCTGTACTTGACGAGGTTGCAAAACATATAAAACCTGGTATGACTACAGAAGAAATAAATACAATAGTTCACAACTTCACAGTTGAACACGGTGCAATACCTGCCCCACTTGGATACGGTGGTTTCCCAAAAAGTGTTTGTACATCAATAAACGACCAAATATGTCATGGTATACCATCAGAAGACGACGTTCTTAAAGAAGGAGATATAGTAAACGTAGACGTATCAACAATATACAACGGATACTATTCAGATGCATCAAGAATGTTCAAAATAGGGGAAGTTAGCGAAGAAGCTGACAGACTTGTAAAAGTTACAAAAGAATGTATGGAAATGGCAATAGCAAATGTTAAACCATGGATTCCAATGGGAATAATAGGTGCTACTATACAAGAACATGCACACAAAAACGGATACACAGTAGTTAGAGATTTCGGTGGACACGGAATAGGTGTTGATTTCCACGAAGATCCATTCGTATTCCACTATGGAAACGAAAACGACGGTGTTCTTATGGTTCCAGGAATGACATTCACAATAGAACCAATGATAAACGAAGGTGGATATGAATTATATATAGACCAAGATAATGAATGGACATCTTATACTGATGATGGAAAGCTTTCTGCACAATGGGAAAATATGATACTTGTAACTGAAGATGGTTGCGAAATATTAGCTTATTAATAAAAAAGAACACATTATGTGTTCTTTTTTTATTAAGTGAATTGAATACATATAAAAAATAAATAATATATAATAAAATGAAATTAATATTCACAAAAAAATATATATATAATATAATAATAAAATATAAAATAAGATTGATAAAAAAATAACATATAAAAAGGAGGACGTATGAAAAAGAATAAAGTTGTTATAATTGGAGCAGGTATGGTAGGAATGAGTTATGCTTACTCAATGGTTAACCAAGGAACTTGTGAAGAATTAGTTTTAATTGATATAGATAAAAATAAAACAGTGGGAGAAGCACTAGATTTAAATCATGGGCTTAGCTATGCTCCTAGAAAAATGAAAATTTACTCAGGAGATTATAGTGACTGCAATGATGCAAATATAATTTGTATAACAGCTGGTGCTATACAGCTTCCAGGAGAAACTAGACTTGACTTATTACACAAAAATACAAAAATAATGAAATCAATAGTTGGTGAAATCAAAAAAACTAACTTTAATGGTATAATAATAGTAGCATCAAATCCAGTTGATATAATGACTTATGTAGTTTGGAAAGCATCAGGATATGATAGAAATAAAATAATGGGTTCAGGAACAACTCTAGATACAGCAAGACTGAGATTTGGATTAGGTGAAAGACTGGGAGTTACTCCAAAATCAATACATGCTTATGTAATGGGAGAACATGGTGATTCTCAATTTGTGGCATGGAGTTATGCTTTAATGGGTGTTCAACCAATTTATCAAGTGGCATCAAAAAAAGATGCAAAAATTAAATTTGAAGATTTAGAATTTATAGAAGATGAAGTGAGAAATATAGCGTATAAAATAATTGATTGTAAAAAGTCAACTTACTATGGAATAGGTATGGCTCTTACTAGAATTACCAAAGCAATACTTGACAATGAAAATAGTATATTAACAGTTTCATCTTACTTAGATAATAAATATGGTCATGATGATGTATTTATAGCTGTACCAAGTATAGTCAATGAAGAAGGTGTATCAGAAGTTATAGAACTTCCACTAGATAAAGGAGAAAAAGAAAAATTTGATAATTCTATAAAAATAATGAAAGAAAATATAAGTAAATTAGATATATAAGAAGTAAAAGGCGCCTAATTAAATATAGGTGCCTTTTTGATTTAAGAATAATTTTCCAAATAAATGTGGAAAATACATATATAATTCATATATAATTCATATGGAAATGGTATTATTTTCACATAATAAAAAAATATAATATTAAAGGAGATTTATAAATGGAAAAAGGTATGAAAAATACTAAAAAATTCAACCAAAAATCTATATTACCAATAGTACTTTATGTAGTTGCTGGACTAATAGCTATATATGCCATATTTACAATGTACTTATCTTACGATTACATAGTAAGTCTTGTAGATGCAGGAACTATTTCTATATCAGATCAATTATCAGATGTAATAGCATACTGTGTTAATGCATCAATAGCACCTGTATTTTATGCAATAGCAACATGGGCTATAGGATATGGTGTAGCTAAGTTAAATAAAATAGAGACATTACTAAAACCAAATGAAGAAGAAGTAATAATAGAAAAATAATAAAAAAAGTTACCTTATGTGTGAGGTAACTTTTTTTATATAATATGTAATTCTTTAAAAGTTTTTATAAACAAAGAAGAAATAATCATAGATGTAAAACTAGTTAGTAAAATACAAATTCTTGCGACTGCCATTAATTCTTCACTATTTGCAAAGGCAATTTCTGATATAAATATGGACATGGTAAAACCAATGCTACATACAATTGACGATAAAAAAATAGAAGTCCAGTTTAAATCAGAGGGCTTTTTTGTGATTTTTAAAAGATTACTTAAAAATGTAAAAATCATTATACCTAAAGGCTTACCTACCAGTAGACCTAAGTATATACCTAGAAATACAGATGGGAAATTAGTCAAATTTAAATTGCTACTAATGTTTATTCCTGTATTGGCAAAAGCAAACAAGGGCATGATAATTAAATTATTTATTGAACGAAAGTTTCTTTGTATATAATAAGAAGGAGAAAATCTTTTTTTGTAAGGTTTAGTAGGAATTACAAAGGCTAGTAGTATTCCACTTAAGGTAGAATGAATACCACTTAAATGAACAAAATACCAAAGTAAAAGTCCCATCATCAAATAAAAAGTTATACTTTCAATTTTATAAAATTTATTACTGATATACAAAAAAGTTAAAATAAGTAAAGCTAAAGATAAATAAAATAAATTTAAACTGCTAGAATAAACAGTACCAATTAAAATCATGGAAATCAAATCGTCAACTACAGCCAAAGACAATAAAAACATCTTAAGTGAAGGTTGTAAGTACTTGCTAAATAGAAAATATATTCCTAAAGAAAAAGCAATATCTGTGGAGATGGGAATGCAAACTCCAATCATATATTTACTATCTAAATTAAAATATGTATAAATTATAGCAGGCATAATAACACCACCAAGAGATGCTATTATGGGAAAAGAAGCTTTTTTAAAAGAAGACAAACTGCCATACAAAACTTCCTCTTTTATTTCCAATCCAGCTAGTAAAAAAAATATAGACATGAGAAAATCATTAACAAAACTATGAACATTAAAATCTTCTACTATATATGTATTAAAAAAGAAATTATCATAAAAAATTTCATAGGATGAATTGTTAATAATTAAAGCTAATAAGGTTGAAAATATAAGCAAAATACTTGTAAGAGCTTCTAAATTTTTAAAAAGAGATATTTTTTTATTATTCATATTATCACCTCTAAAACAATTAATAAAAATTATCTTTATAAGTATATGATTTAAAATTGAAAATAAATATAAAATCTTATTAATTATAATATTGAGATATTTGTTAATTTATAATATAATCGTTGATGTTGCATAATATGAAAAGAATTTAATTTATGCGAAGGAGGAAATAATGACAAATAAAAGTAAAAAATTGGCTGTAGTAGGATTGGTGGCAGCATCTTATGCAGTTATAACTATGGTTTTTGGAGTTATAAGTTATGGTCCAGTTCAATTTAGAATATCTGAAATGCTTATGTTCTTACCTTTATTTGGGAAAGAATACATAATAGGTCTAACAATGGGATGCTTTATAGCAAATATTGCAGGTGGATTAGGTCTTGCTGATATGATATTTGGTACGTTGGCAACTTTAATAAGTTGTATTTTAGTTTACTATACACCAAAACTTATAAAAAATGAAAAACTATCATTATTTATAGCATCTCTTTGGCCAACAATAGTAAATGCTTTAATAATAGGATGGGAATTATATAAATTCTTTGGGTTACCATTTGCACTTTCTGCACTTCAAGTAGGTTTTGGAGAATTTGTAGTAATAACTATAGTAGGTTTACCAGTTTTCAAAATGGTTAATAATAAATATGGTAACAGAATAAAAAATTTTAATATGAAATAATATTGCAAGGAGGTAATTATGGAGGAAAAATACTCAAAATTTATAGGAATAGGACAAGAAGGAATAGAAACTTTAAATGCCTTTAAAAATAAATTAGAAAAAAACTTTTCATTTGAAGAAATAAATTTAAAACAAGATGTGGATAAAGACTATGTAAGAGCTTTACTTGATGGAATAGAAGTATTAGTTTTAACTTACAATAGTGAAGACAAGAAAGTTAGAGATATAGTTAAGGCAATTTCATTTATGGCAGTGGAGAGAAGAGTTCTTTGCATAGGATTAGATTCTTCTTTAAAAGAAAATAAAGATGAAATGGGAGTAGACCAAGAAATCAAAATAAACAAATACAATTTTGAAAAAATTCAAGATTTATTAAATATAGTTGTGGAGTCTATTGATGAAAATGTATTTCTTGCAATAGATTTAACTGATTTAAGAGATATATTCAATAAAGAAAGTGCTATATCTTATTCATATGAAGAATTTGCTCATGATACAGATATAGATAGTATAGTTAAAGCTTTAGTAGAAGAAACTTATGCTACAGAAGGGGAAGCTACTAAGAAAAAAGCCATATTATTCTATGAATTAGAAAAAGAATTAATAGAAAATGAGTTAATGTTTATAAATGATATAAATATGAAAGTATCAGAAATGATAGGAGATACATATGATATATTATTCTCATTTAACTCAGTAGAAGACAACGATAAAAAATTAAAAATTAGTTTAATTACTAGATAAATGAAAAAAAGCAAACAGTGGAAAAACTGGTTGCTTTTTTTATGGCTCGGTTATTGACTAAAATGATAATTTATTATAAGATTAGAATGTTATGTTTTTAATACGACAATAATTGAAAGGATTGATATAAATGTTACAAGTTACTAATGTTGGACTTAGATTCGGTGATAAAGAATTATATAAAGACGTTAACTTAAAATTTACTAAAGGGAACTGCTACGGAATAATAGGAGCTAATGGTGCAGGAAAAACTACTTTCCTAAAAATATTAGCTGGAGATATAGAGCCAAATACAGGATCTGTTAGTATAACAGAAAAAGAAAGAATGTCTGTTTTAAGACAGGACCACTTCAAATATGATGAAGAAACTGTTTTAGATGTTGTTATAATGGGACATGAAAGATTATACCAAATAATGAAAGAAAAAGATGCCCTATACATGAAAGAAGATTTCTCTGAAGAAGATGGTATAAAAGCTGCAGAACTTGAAGGAGAGTTCGCTGAACTTGATGGATGGGATGCAGAAACTAATGCAGAAAAAATATTAATGGGTCTTGGAATCGATAAAGACTTACACTACAAACAATTAAAAGAATTAGAAGGTGGAGAAAAAGTTAAAGTATTATTAGCTAAAGCTCTATTCGGTAAACCAGAAATATTATTACTAGATGAGCCTACTAACCACTTAGACTTCCAATCTATAAACTGGTTAAACAACTTCATAATGGATTTAGAAGATTCTATCGTTATAGTTGTATCGCATGATAGACACTTCTTAAACCAAATATGTACAAATATAGTTGACGTTGACTTCGGTAAAATACAAATGTACGTAGGTAACTACGACTTCTGGTATGAATCAAGTCAATTAGCTTTACAATTACAAAAAGATCAAAACAAAAAGACTGAAGAAAAAATAGCTCAATTAAAAGAATTCATCGCAAGATTTAGTTCTAATGCTTCTAAAGCAAAACAAGCTACTTCAAGAAAGAAACAATTAGATAAATTACAAGTTGAAGATATACAACCATCAAGAAGAAGATATCCATATGTTGGATTCACTCCAGAAAGAGAAATAGGAAATGAAGTTCTTGAAGTTGAAGGTTTAACTAAAACTGTTGATGGAGTTAAAGTTTTAGATAACGTATCTTTCAGACTTGATAGAGATGATAAAGTTGCTTTCATGGGAGATGAAATAGCAATAACTACTTTATTCAATATATTAATGGGTGAAGAAGAAGCAGATGCTGGTACATTCAAATGGGGTGTAACTACTTCTCAATCTTACTTACCTAAAAACCACAACGAGTTCTTCGATGGATGTGAATATTCATTAGTTGACTGGTTAAGACAATATTCAGAAGAAAAATCTGAATCATTCATAAGAGGATTCTTAGGAAGAATGTTATTTAGTGGTGAAGAAGCTTTAAAACAAGCTCAAGTATTATCAGGAGGGGAAAAAGTTAGATGTATGTTATCTAAATTAATGTTATCTAACTCAAACGTTTTAGTTTTAGACGACCCAACTAACCACTTAGACTTAGAGTCAATAACTTCTGTAAATAAAGGACTTGAAAAATTCTCTGGTGTTATGTTATTTAGTTCTCATGACCACGAGATGATTCAAACTCTTGCTAACAGAATAATAGAAATTACTCCTGGTGGAATAATGGATAGAAAAACTACTTTAGAAGAGTATTTAGAAAACAAAGATATACAAGCTCAATTAAAGAAAATGTATGCTGTTAATGCATAATTAAACTAAAAAGTGTGTATTATTTTATAAGTAATACACACTTTTTTATATATTTACTACTTCGTTCTCTATACAAGAAGAAAGTTATGAGTAGAAGCTAAGGGAAACAAATATTTTGAAAATCAAAACTTTTGCTTTACAAAATAAATTAACAATGTTAATCTATTTTATAGAAATAATTTAACTTGGAGGATTAAAAAATGATAAAGATATTATGTGACAGTATGTCAGATATACCATTAGATATAATTAAAAAATACAATATAGGAATAATACCTTTAACAGTTATATTTAACAATAAAGAGTATTTAGATGGAGATAATTTAATTAAAGATGAATTCTATAAAATGCTAAGAAGAACAGATATGATGCCAAAAACTTCTCAAGCAACATATCACCAATTTGAAACAGAATTCAAAAAGTACGATAAAAGTACAGAAGTTCTTTATATAGCTGGTTCATCTTCTGCATCTGGAACTTATCAGAGTGCAATGCTAGCTAAAAATGACGGTTATAATAATGTGCATATACTAGATACACAAAATTTATCCATGGGAAGTGGGTTATTTGTTATTAAAGCATGTGAAATGGTTGAAAAGGGATATTCTATTAATGCAATTATAACTACCTTAGAAGAATTAAAAGCCAATGTAGAAGTAGCTTTTTCTGTTGATACTTTAGAATATTTAAAGATGGGAGGAAGAATTTCTGCAACTAAAGCTGCACTAGGAAATTTATTATCAATAAAGCCTATTTTAGAGATTGAGGATGGTTTAGTTGTACAAAAAACTCAGGTTAGAGGTAAAAAACAAGTATATTCTACTTTAGCTAAAATAATAAGTGAAAAGTTTGGTAAAGACTTGAGAGATAAAACTATTATAATAGGTTGTGGAGATAATAGTGAAGATTTAGAAACTCTTAAAGAATCTCTTGAAAAAGAAATGACAATAGGAAATATTTATTCAGTAAATATAGGTTGTGTAATTTGTGCTCATACTGGGCCTGGAGTAATAGGAATATCTTGTGTATAAAAATAAAATTATATTTTATAAGAACATAGTAATTTTATATGATAAATCAAAATAAATTAATATAATTTACATACTTCATCAATACTAACAAGTAATTGAATTTATTAAAAAAAATTATTATAATATACTTAAGATTTTATTAGAAGAATACAGTTGATATGGGAAATATGGAGATCGTAAATTATGAAAAATACAACAGAATATGTATTAAATAAGTTGTTAGTACAACTGTTTAATGATATTTTACAAATTGAAAAAAATGCTATGAATAATACAGAATTTAAAGACTTATCTATAACAGAAATTCATACAATAGAAGCAATTGGCAAAGAAGGAAATAGAACCATGGGAGAGATAGCCAATGACTTGAGAATAACTGTAGGAACTCTTACTACGGCAATAAATAGATTGATAAAAAAAGGTTACGTGGAAAGAAAAAGAATAGAAGAAGATAGAAGAGTTGTTGTTGTATACCTTACGGAAAGTGGTAAAAAAGTTTTTGATGAACATACACTGTTTCATAAAGAAATGATAGATGAAGTAGCTAAAAACTTTGAAGATTATGAATTAAAAGTATTAACAAAGGCATTAAGTAAAGTAAGTGAATTCTTTGAAGATAAATATCAGGATTTAAAAGAATAAAAAGTTTTGATGAGAGTATATTGGATTATCTAAACTTATGCTTTCTAACTCAAATGTTTTAGTATTAGACGATTCAATTAACCACTTAGGCTTAGAATCTATAACTTCTGTAAATAAAGGTTTAGAAAAATTCTCTGGTGTTATGTTATTCAGTTCTCATGACCACGAAATGATTTAAACTCTTGCTAACAGAATAATAGAAATTACTCCTGGTGGAATAATAGATACAAAAACTACTTTAGAAGAGTATTTAGAAAATAAAGATATACAATCTCAATTAAAGAAAATGTATGCTGTTAATGCATAATTTCTGTAATTAGCAATTAATTAAGAAATCTTTCTATATTTTAAAATACAGGAAGGTTTTTTTAATTGTAAGGAAATTATAAATTATTCTATCTGTGGATAATTTGTAATTTCTAACTTATTAACTTGGGCAACGGACGAAGTCGTTGGCGACATGAACGAAGTAAATTTTAGGGGGAAATAAAATGGACATTTTAGCACTTATAGCAGCCTTTGGGGGAGGCGCATTTGCAGCTGGATTGGGAGCATTACCAGCATTTATAATGACAGGATTTCTAGCACTAGTAGGAACAGGAATCACCTTAGCAGGAGGAGTTGATATCTTAACATCAAACCTTGCCTTTGGCTCATTCTTTGGTCCACATATAGCATTTGCAGGTGCCGCAGCAGCAACAGCTTATGCAGCTAGAAAAAACAACACATTAATTGCATCAACTTCATTTGACTGTGGAGAAGTTGCACTAACACTAGAAGAAGGAATTTTAATCGATGGAACAGATATTACCTATTCACTAGGAAAAACATTAGATGGAACAGTTTTAATAGTGGGTGGAGTATTTGGAATGATTGGCTATTTAGTAAACTATTTATATTCAGGTGTTCTACATTTAAACACAGATACAGTAGCAATGACTGTAGCCACATTAGGTCTAATAGCAAGATTTACAATAGGTAAGTCAGGCTTAACAGGACAATATACAGGAACTGAAAAAAGACAATATTTTTCACAAAATCAAGAATTAATATACAACATAGTAGTAGGTTTATCAGTAGGGATTATGGTAAGCTGTGTAGCAGCATACTTAAAAAATTTAGGTGTATCTAAAGAATTTTTAATAGCTGGATATCCTTCACTATGTTTTGGAATAAGCGCAATTACGCTTGTATTCGCTCAGATGGGATTTTCTGTACCAATAACTCATCATATAAGTCTTCCAGCAGCCGATGCAGCAGTACTTTCTGGAAATCCAATAATAGGTGTAGTTGTAGCAATAGCATGTTCTCTAATAGGGGACTTCTTCACAAAAACTATTAATAGTTATGTAGATACTCATATAGATCCACCAGCATGTACAATATTTTTAATGGAATTTATAGTATTTGGATTATTTATGTAGATTTTTTATCACAAAATTGTTGACTTAAAGCGTAGATAATGTACTAATATTATATTATGAATAAATTTAAAGTTAAGAATAAGGAGATAATATATGAAAGTATTATTAGTTAATGGAAGCCCTCATCAAAGAGGATGTACTTATACTGCCCTTGAAGAAGTGGCAAAAACATTAGAGGAAAATGGAATAGAAACAGAAATATTTCAAGTTGGAAACAAACCAATTAATGGATGTATAGGATGTGGTGTATGTAAGAAAAAAGGTGAATGTTTTATGGATGATAAAGTAAATGAATTTGCTAAAAAAGCTAAAGATGCAGATGGATTTGTATTTGGATCTCCAGTACATTATGCTGCAGCATCAGGAGCTTTAACATCATTTTTAGATAGAGTATTTTACAGTGCAGGTAGATATATGCAATTTAAGCCAGCAGCATCTGTGGCAAGTGCAAGAAGAGCAGGTACAACAGCTACCCTTGACCAAATTAATAAATATGCAACTATAAGCAATATGCCTTTAGTAAGTTCTCAATATTGGAATATGGTTCATGGATTTACTCCAGAAGATGTAAAAAAAGATTTAGAAGGAATGCAAACTATGCGTACTTTAGGACGTAATATGGCTTGGTTGCTTAAATGTATAGAACTTGGAAAAGAAAATAATATCACTAGACCTCAATTAGAAGATAGATTAATGACAAATTTTATAGATTAATAAAAAAATTAACTTTATATTAAAGAGTAAATCATATAATCATAAATCACATAATCTTAGAATATATTTTTAATAATGTATGATAGGAGGAGGATTTATGGACTATAGAAATTTATATGATGGAATTGATGAGCAAGTAAAACTGCCCAGTGGTGCCTTTATAACTCCCATCAATTTTGATAATGGAGCAACTACTCCACCTCTAAAGAGTGTTACAAAAATAATTGCAGATAATATACAAAACTATGGACCTATAGCTAGAGGTGTGGGATTTAAAGGTGAATACTGTACTAATATGTTTGATGATTGTAGAAAAAAAATATTAGATTTTTTTGGATTAAGTGAATGTGACAGTCATACAGTAGTATATACAAAATCAGATACAGAATCTTTGAATATTTTAGCTAATACATTAATAAAAAATAAAGATGATATGATACTTACAACTAGAATGGAACATCATGCTAATGACTTGCCCTTTAGAAATGTAGGTAAAGTTGTATATGTTGATGTGGATAAACTAGGAAGAATAAATATAGATGATATAGAAGAAACTTTAATAAAATATAAGGGAAAAATAAAAATTATAACTATAACAGGAGCATCAAATGTAACTGGATATATAAATCCAATACATGAAGTTGCAGCCTTGGCACATAAATACAATGCACTAATAATTGTAGATGGAGCTCAGTTAATAGCGCATAAAAAAGTAGATATGAAAGGCAGTTGTGAAAGCGAAAGTATAGATTTTTTTACCTTTTCTGCCCATAAAGCTTATGCACCTTTTGGTAGTGGAGCTATTGTAGGAAGAAAGGACTATTTAAACAGCAATACTCCTTTTTTAAGTGGAGGCGGTTGTGTAGCAGGTGTATTTGATGATAATATTATTTGGACTGGAGTACCAGAAAAGTTCGAAGCAGGCACTCAAAATTTCTTTGGAGTAATAGCCATGGCAAAAGCTATGGAAGATTTACAAAATATAGGTTTTAATAATATTGAAAATCATGAATCCATGTTGAAAAATTACTTGATAAGCAATATGAAAAAAATAAGAAATGTAATTTTGTACGGTGATACAATTTATACTGATGATAGAATAGGTGTTATAGCATTTAATTTAATGGAAAGAGAATATGGAGATTTAGCTATAAAAATGGCTACAGAAAGGGGAATTTCTCTAAGAGCAGGAAAATTCTGTGCTCATCCATATGTATATAGATTACTAAATGTTAGCAACTGTGATGCATATAGAGATGTAGTTTCAGGAGAATATTGCTATGGTATGGTAAGAGCAAGTCTTGGACTATATAATACAAAAGAAGAAGCTGATATATTTTTAAATCAATTAGAATATATTGCAAATAGAAAAAATCCCAATAGAGTATATAGAAAACCTAAAGGTAGAATAAGATTTTAATATTTATATAAAAACAATGAGAGTAGTAGCATTTGCTATTGCTCTTTTTTATTTGAGTTAAGGTTATGTTATGATTTAAGGTGATTTTTATGAATTTAAAATGAAAAATATATTAAAGTTTTGTAAAATATTTTATTCCTATTGATTTTAGTTTTTATAAAGATATAATTATAAATATAGAATTTAATTGAATAAAAATCCAAATTAAGCATAAAAAGGAGAATAAAATGAAAAAAGATAAAAATATATTATTTAAAATAGGATTGCCAATAATATGTATATTTTTAGTAATTTATTATTGGCAAAATATAATTACAGCTATGAGCAAATTTATCACTGTGGCAAATCCTCTGATTGTAGGTGCAATGATTGCTTATATTTTAAATATTATTATGAAGTTTTATGAAAAAAAACTTTTTTCAAAAACTAAAAACAAAAATATATTAAAGTATAAAAGAGGGATTTCTATATTATTATCTATGACAAGTATAGTAGTTATATTGATTTTAATTGCTAGACTTATCATACCTGAATTAAAATCATGTGTTGAGATTTTAGTATCTGGAATACCTAAATTTTCAAACCATATATTTGATTTAATTAATAAAAATCCACATATGCAAAATTTACTTCCAGAAAATACATCAGCTTTTAACATTGATATGATAAATTGGAAGGAAGTTATAGACAATTTATTTAGATGGTTTACATCAGGTGCAGGAACAGTTATAGGATATGTGACATCTTTCTTTTCTGTGATATTTAACTTTGTTGTTGGATTGATATTTGCTATATATATATTAGGAGGAAAAGAAAAATTAGCAAATCAGTTTAAAAGAATAGTAAGTACATATACTAATGGAAAAATAAGTACAAAAGTATTTTACGTTTTAAAAGTTACAGATGAGTGTTTTCATAACTTTATAGTTGGTCAATGTATAGAAGCTGTGATTCTAGGAGCACTTTGTACTATTGGAATGCTAATACTTAGATTACCTTATGCAGTCATGATAGGTGTATTTGTAGGATGTACAGCTTTAATTCCAATAGCAGGAGCTTATATAGGAGCTATAGTTGGTGTTATTATGATATTTACAGTATCACCAGTTAAATCAATTTTCTTTATAGTATTTATAATTATATTGCAACAACTGGAAAATCAATTGATCTATCCAAAGGTAGTCGGTTCATCCATAGGTCTACCTGGAATTTGGGTATTTGCAGCAGTTATGATAGGTGGAGGTTTATTTGGAATACAAGGTGTAATCTTTGGAATACCTATAGTATCTGTTTTTTATCAATTAATAAAAAATGATTTAAATAAAAGAGAAAAAAATAATATATTAAAAAAAGTCCAAGTATAATTTTTATAAATAATATATAAAACCACCCTTTTTAGCAGGGTGGTTTTATTTTAGAAGAAAGCCCAAATATATATAGCTGCCACATATATGGCAGCAAGCCCGACTAAACCATAGACAATCCTACTAACACCATTTATATTACCAAACTTACCTGAACCTGCTAGTAGAGCAGCTACTAAATCAAACTGAAATAGTGCTACTAGTCCCCAGTTTAAAGCTCCTATTAAAACTAAAATTAAACAAATATCGTAAATTATATTCAATATAATTCCTCCTTAGAAAAATATATTAGTATTATTTGTAAAAAAATAAATATTATTCTTATGTGCGGGAAGGGTATGGAAAAATATTACATATTATGTAAATAATTGGAAAATATGCTAAAAATACCATATGGAAAAGTGTGGTAAAATATTGACTATCTTAAATCCAAGGTCTATAATTACAATGTTAATTTTAGAAGTAAGGAGACATTATATATGGAAAATACAATAGAAGCAATTGCTACTAACAAATTAATTTTAATATTTGCCATCATAGGTGTTATAGGAATAGTTTTAGGAAGACTTAGTGAAATACTAAAAATTCCTGATGTAATTCTTTATTTAATAGCAGGTATATTAGTAGGGCCTGCAGTTTTAAATATAATAGATATGAACTCTTTTTCTGTGGCAAATAATTACATATTAACATTTGGATCAGCCTATATTTTATTTGAAGGCGGAAAAGAAATAAATTTAAGAGTATTAAACAAAGTTAAAATTAGTGTGGGGATGTTGGCAACTGTAGGAGTTTTACTATCAACTATAGTTGTTGGATTTATATCAAGTAAAGTGTTTAATTTACCAATAATGACAGCTTTATTATTAGGTTCAGTAATAGCATCTACTGACCCAGCTGCACTTATACCAGTATTTAGACAAGTTGATATAAAAGATAAGATAAAACAAACAGTAGTAAGTGAGTCTGCATTTAATGATGCTGTGGCAGCTATATTAGTATCTACATTACTAGGTGTAGTAACTAGTGGAGAGTTTTCGGCTATGGAAAGTATGAAAGAGTTATTAATAGCTGCAGGAGTTGGTATTGGTGTTGGTGTTATAGTGGGATATTTATTAACAGTATTTATGTCAGATAAAAAAATAGGAGTATTCCACTCATATGCACCGATTATATCAATATTAAAAGTTGGACTAGCTTATGAAATATCAGTACATCTTGGTGGTAGTGGATATATGGCCGTATTCATAGCAGGATTAATATCTGGAAATAGAAAATTATTTGGACTTTGGATACCAGAATATGATTTCCAATCAATACACCACTTTGCAGAAAGTGCCAGTACAATGTTTAGGATGTCAATATTTGTATTATTGGGTACACAAGTTGATTTAGGGGCTCTTGTTAAATATTGGGCACCAGCTTTATTAATAGCTTTAGTTTTAATGTTTATAGCAAGACCACTGGTAGTATTAATATGTACATTATTCGACAAAAATGCTAATTGGAGTTTTAAAGATAGACTATTTATGATGTGGGTAAGGGAAACAGGAGTTATACCAGCTGCTTTATCAGGAATAATTGTTTCTATGAAAGTACCAGGATATGAAATAATATCATCTGTAGTATTTATGACCATATTAATAACTTTAATAGTACAAGCAAGTACTACTAAAATAGTAGCTAAAAAACTGGGTGTTTTAGAAGAAGAAAAAGAAGTTTTAAGCGCTGCAGCATAAAGATATTTTTAAATATAAATAGTAGCTTAGGAATTTATTCCTAGGCTATTATTTTGTTTAAAATGAAATTTTTATAATAAACACATATTGAAGGGATTAATAAAAAATTATAGAAATTATTTATAAAAAATATTAAGGAGGATAAAGTATGTGGTTTGACTATTTTAGTGTAGCAAATTGTAAAAATTGTTATGCTTGTGTAAGAGTATGTCCTGTTAATGCCATAGAAATAAAAAATGAACAAGCTAGAATTATCCAAGAAAGATGTATTGTCTGTGATCAGTGCTTCAATGCCTGTCCTAAAAAACATAAAGTATTATCTTCAGAAATTCCCACAATAAAATCCCTTGTAAAAGAAAATAATGATGTAGTAGTTTCAATAGCACCTAGCTTTTCTGCCATATGGGGAGAAAATAGTGATAAATTACCCAATGTATTAAAAAGCTTAGGATTTAAAGCTGTAGAAGAATCTTTAGTAGCCGCTAAACCTATTTTAGAAGAGTATTATAAATATTTAAATAAAGATGATGATGAAAATTATATTACTACTTTATGTCCAACTATAGTAAATTTAATAGAAAAGCATTATCCCGACTTGATAAAAAACTTAATTCCAAGTATTTCAGTATTTTTATGTCATGGCAAAATGATAAAAGAAAAGTATGGAAAAGAAACAAAGGTGGCCTTTATTGGATCTTGTCTTGGAAAAAAAGATGAAGGTAGAAATGAAAATTGTATAGATGCAGTAATTACCTTTGAAGAATTAAAAAGATGGTTGAAAAAAGAAAAGATTTCTTGGGAGAATTATGAAAGATCACCTCTAGATAAAATAAGCAATTATAAGTCTGTATACCCTTTTTTATGGGGAAATAAAGAAATATTTAAAGACAGACCTATAAAAAAAGAACTGGCATACATAGATGGTATAGAAGATTGCATACAAGTATTAAAAGCAATTCGCAGAAAAAAAGTATCTAATACAGTGTTTGAAATGAACTTTTGCATAAATGGATGTATTGGAGGGACAGGTATAAATCCCATGAGTAGTAGTTCTTATGAAAGAAAGTTGAATTTAAAAAAATACAGTGAAAAATATAAAAAAGATATTTATTTTGAAGATAATAATTCTTATGATGAAATAACAAAAAATATTGATTTAAGAAGAACTTTTAAGTCAAGATATAAGCCTTTAAAAAATCCCACAGATAAGCAAATGAAAGAAATACTTAAAACGATGGGTATGTTTTCAAAGAGTGATGAGATAAACTGCAAAGCTTGTGGTTATAGTTCTTGTAGAGAAAAAGCAAAAGCTATTTTTAATAATTTGGCAGATAGTTCTATGTGTTTACCTTATCTTAGAAAAAATGCAGAAAACAAAGCAAATGTATTATTTAATATAACACCAAACTTAATAGCCATAATAGATGATAAATTTTCTTTTCAAGAACTAAATCCAGCAGCTCTTAAATTTTTTAGAACCACTAAAGAACAAATTAAAAATAATCCCGTAAGTAGATTTTTAGATGAAGAAAAGTTTAAAAAAGTAAAAGAAAATCAAGAAAATATCATCAGAAAAAGATCAAATATAAAAAATCCTAAATCTATAATAGTTGAAAATATAATTTGGATTGCCAGTTCTCAAATATTTATATGGATAGCAAATGATATTACTGAAGAAGAAAAACAAAAAGAAGAACTTCAATTTATGAAAGTTGATGCTGTAAATATGGCTCAAAATGTTATAAATAAACAAATGGAAGTTGCTCAAGAAATAGCTAGTTTATTGGGAGAAACTACAGCTGAAACAAAAGTTACTCTTACTAAGCTAAAAGAACTTATTGATGAGGAAGGAAAATAATATGAAATACTTTGTTGATTTTGCCTATGGAAGTTTGTTTAAATATAAGGAAGAGTTATGTGGTGATAAAGTGGAATTTTATAGCGATGATGACATATTTGTCATGGCTTTAGCAGATGGTCTAGGCAGTGGAGTAAAAGCAAATATTTTAGCAACATTAACATCAAAGATAGGTGTTACAATGTTAAAAGAAAAAATGAAGCTAGATGATGTAGTTGAAACAATAAGTCGCACGTTACCTATATCACCCACATTAAATATTGCTTATTCTACATTTACACTAATAAGAGTTGATCAAGGAGGGATGGCATATATAGCTGAATTTGATAATCCTTCAGTAATCTTTTTAAGAGGTGGTGATTTTTTAAAACTTCATTGGAATGAAAGAATAATATACAAAAAAAGAATTAGAGAAACGAGTATACAACTTAAGCATAATGATAATCTAATACTTATTAGTGATGGATATAAATTTGCAGGAAAAAATGGCAACTGGATAAAACCATGGACTTATGAAGATACTTGCCATTACATAAAAAAATGTTATTTAAAAGAAATGAATGCAAAGGAAATGACAAATAATATACTGGATCTTTTTAATGAACTTTATTATTATGAACCAATAGATGATACTACAGTGGCAACTTTAAAAATAATTAGAGATAAAAAGGTAGTCTTACTATCAGGACCACCGGTGGATAAGTCAAGGGACAGTGAAATAGTAAATAAATTTAAAAATGCAAGAGGTAAAAAAATTATTTGTGGTGGAACTACGGCAAGAATTGTATCAAGAGAATTGAAAAAAAGTTATAAGCCAGGGAAAATAGTGGACAAAGATATTCCACCAGTGGGATATATTGAAGGTGTAGATTTAGTTACAGAAGGTGTTATAACTTTACAAAAAGCTACGTCTATTTTAGAACATATTTTAAATACAACAGATTATGAAGTTTTATACAAAGAAGATGGTTCATCTAAGCTGGCTAAAATGTTATACGAAGATTCACTACATATAAAGTTAATGGTAGGAAAATCAGTAAATCAAACAAATCAAATATTAGAATTATCAAATAAATTAAGTAATAAAGTAGATATATTAAATCATTTAAAAGATGTACTTATTAAATTGGGAAAAATAGTAGACATAGAGTATTTTTAAATTAAGAAATGTTAAAGTATATATTTGTTTTTTTAATAATAATATTTATAGAGATGTAAATATTATTTAAAGGTGGTGTCATATGTACCCTATTTATAAAAGTATTGGAACTAAAGAAAAATGTAAGACTGTGAAAATACAATTTCCACCTCAAGAACAAAATTGTCAGCCTGGAATTGAGCATATTATGATGCCAAGACCAATATCCAATAATCCAGAATATATGGGAAGTGGGAAATTAAAAAATAAAGTGGCAATTATAACTGGAGGAGATAGTGGTATTGGAAGGGCAGTAGCTTATGCATTTGCCAAAGAAGGTGCTAATATTGTAATATCATATCTTAATGAAGATAAAGATGCTATGGAGACTAAGGCTTGTGTGGAAAGTTTAGGGGTCGGATGTATACTAGTACCAGGAGATTTAACTGATGAAAATATGTCCACTACTGTTGTGAATAAAGCTTTAGAGTGTTTTGGCAAAATTGACATACTAGTAAACAATCATGCAGTACAATTTGTACAAAATAGTATAATGGATATTACCTATGAGCAAATGGATTTAACTTTTAAAACAAATATATATTCTTATATATTTATGATAAAAGCAGTGCTTCCATATTTGAAAAAAGGATCATCTATAATAAATACCACATCTATTACAGCATATCAAGGAGAACCACTTCTTATAGATTATAGTGCAACAAAAGGAGCTATAGTTGCTCTTACAAGGTCTCTATCTCAATCTTTGATGAAGGATGGCATTAGAGTAAATGGTGTAGCACCAGGTCCCATATGGACACCATTAATTCCTGCATCTTTTTCAGCTGAACAAATACAAACTTTTGGTAGTGGAACTAGTGAAGTACCTATGAATAGAGCAGGCCAACCTTTTGAAATGGCACCTAGCTATGTATTTTTAGCTAGCGATGATTCTAGATATATGTCAGGGCAAGTTTTACATCCAAATGGAGGCGTTGTAGTTGGTTCTTAGATAAAATTTCATATTAAATTAATTTAAAAGGGTCTAACTATTTAAAAATTAGACCCTTTTAAATATTATAATTTAAATTTATGACAAAAGAAAAAACTCTTTCATATATTACATGAGGAGCATTTTATAAGGGGGGATTTTATGACAGCATATATTTTATATTCTTTGGCTATTATAGCTTGTGGTATTTCTTTTTTTAAGAATAAAGAAAAAACAAAAAATGCCTTAATTAAATCAGTTAAATCTTTTGAAAATATTATGCCACAATTTTTAACAATAATAGTTATAGTAGGGCTTATTTTAGCTATAGTCGATACGAATACTATTACAAAATTTATTGGTCAAGAGTCGGGATTTTTAGGAGTACTTTTTTCAAATGTGGTAGGATCTTTAGTTATGGTACCTACATTTGTGGCTTTTTCTACGGGAAATACTTTGTTAAACAGTGGGGCAGGATATGCCCAAGTGGCAGGATTAGTATCAACTCTAACTTTAGTGGGGCTTATGACTTTTTCACTAGAATCAAAATATATTGGAAAGAAGGCGGCATTTTATAGAAATTTATTTGCATTTTTATTTTCCTTTGTAGTGGCATTTTTTATGGGGGTGATTTTAGGATGATGCAAAAAGTAATATTTGTTTTGAATAGATATAAATTTTTTCTGATCACCTTGATAATTCTTATTTTAGTTTTAATTTTTAAAAATCATACAGGAATTAAAGCGTTGACAATAGCTAATGATAGTTTGTTTCAAATGTTATCAGTTCTTCCTCCAATTATGGTTTTACTGGGGCTTATGGATGAATGGGTATCTAGGGAATCAATGATGAAATATATGGGAGAGGATTCGGGAATACTTGGGGTAGTCTTAGTTATGCTATTTGCAGCCTTTGCAGCAGGTCCAATGTATGCAGCATTTCCCTTTACTGCAGTTTTAATTAAAAAAGGTGTAAAGTTTTCCAATGTAATTATTTTCATGAATGCTTGGTGTGTTATAAAAATTTCAACTTTATTATTTGAAATAACTTCTCTGGGATATGAATTTACATTTTACAGATTGATAATTGATTTTGTGGGAGTAATTGCCATGGGATATTTAGTTGACTATTTTATGAAAAAAGAAGATAAAGAAGCTTTGTATAATGAAAATATATAAATTATAAAGTTATATGCTATAACAAGGAGAAGGTAAAAACTTACTCCTTTTATTATGTTAATAATAAATAAATTTAAAGATATATTTTATAATTTTTTCATAAATGATATTTACTTCTAATTAGATTATAATTATCTTATAGATTAAGAAATTAATTAAAAATATTTGAGAGAAAAATATGAAAAAGAAAAGTATTATTTTATTAATAATAGCAAGTATTCTAGTTGTCGCTACTGGATGTATTACAGTGAATTTGGGCAGTACCTCAGAAAAAGAAACAAGCAAGATAGAAAAGAAAACAACAGATGAAAAAAATAACTCAAGTGAAAAAGAAGAAAATAAATCAAATAAAAATGACAATTCAAAAATAACTATAGTTATAGACCCGGGACACTCTTCTACAGGAACTTCAGGAAATGAACCAGTCTCACCTAATTCTTCTACGACAAAATTAAAAGATGGCCTAGGTGCGACAGGAGAGTTTACAAATATACCAGAGCACAAAACAAACATGTCTGTGGCATTATTATTAAAAGAGGATTTAATATCAAGGGGATACAATGTAGTTTTAACTAAAGAAAGTGTATCAGAGTCTAAAAGTAATATAGAAAGAGCAGAAGTAGGAAATAAAAATAATGCAAACTTGGTTGTGAGAATTCATGCAGATTCATGTGAAGATAAGAGTGTAGATGGGGCATCTATTCATGTTCCAGCAAAAAATCAATACACATCAAGTTTTTATGATGTTAGCAAGTCTTATGGTACAAAAATTATCAATACTTATACAAAAGAAGTAAACATAAAAAATAGAGGCGTTATAGAAAGAAATGATTTGACAGGGTTTAACTGGTCAAAGGTACCTGTTGTATTGGTAGAAATGGGATATTTATCTAATAAAGAAGATGATAATTTTGTTAGTAATACAAAAAATCATCCTAAAATAGCAAAAGCCATAGCTGATGGAATTAATAAGTGTTTTGAATAATATATATGGGGGGATTTAAGTGTATAAAAAGGGGATATTAGTAGGTCTTTTAGTATGTAGTATGTCGATGACAGGTTGTATAGTTATTAATACAGGTAAAGCTGATAATGATACTAAGGAAAGTCAAAATGAACCTACAAAACAAGTAATTATACATCATAGTGATAACAATACATCAAATAACTCAAATACTTCAAACGACACAAGTAGGGAAATTAGTAGAGCGTATGAAGTTTCTGAGTATGTTTTCTATGATAGTGATACGAGATACTTAACAAGTAGTGATTTGAAAGGACTTTCTAGTTGGGAATTAAAAATAGCTAGAAATGAAATATATGCAAGAAGAGGCAGATTGTTTAAAAGTTCTGATTTACAAAACTATTTTAATTCTTGTAGTTGGTATGATGGTTATATATCACCAGATAGTTTTGATGATGATAGTTTAAATAAAGTGGAAAAATACAATGTTAACTTAATTAAAAAATACGAATAATAAAAAGTCTGGAGTTTTTCCAGACTTTTTAAGTATTTATATTTTTTCTATATTGTTTTGGAGAAATTCCCATTTCTTTTTTAAATAAAGTATAAAAATAAGGTGTATTATTTATACCAATTAAGTCACTTATTTCTTCAATGGACAAAGTGGTATCTTTTAATAATTTAAGTGAAGTAAAAATTCGTCTTTTATTAATATATGTAATAATATTAAATCCAACTTCCTTTTTAAATAAACGAGTTAAATAATCAGGAGATAAAGAAACCTCATGGGCAACTCTTTTTACTGTCAAGTTGGAAGAAATGTTTAAATTTATAAATGTAAGAGCATCTTTTACAACTTGTGAATATTGAGATAAGGAATGCTCTTTAGTAAGTAAACAATAAGAACGTATCATCTGCATAGGCATATTGTGAAGAATTTCAAAGGATAGTTCTTGTTCTATTTTTATGGCCCATTTGCCTGAAAGCTCATCTAAATATATGGGATGCACTCCACCATCATAAGCAGCCTTACGAAATAAGGTATTTCCACTTAATAAAAGATTTTTAATATTTCTCAGAGAATCATTGACACGTGTAATTTCTGAATAATTCATAGGATAATTTTCCATAGAAGAAAAATTTAAATCTTCATCAAAAGAAATATTATTAAATTCATATTTTTCTAAATATTGTACCTTTACTGGAAGACATTTTGTTAATAGTCTTGTTGTAAAATTTATAATATCTAAATTCATAGATTTTTCCCCTTGTAATTAATATATATTTAAAATTTTATAAAAACGGATATGTGAATATTATAAACGGATATATGAATAAACAAAAGTGTTTTTTTGTTATAATTAAATCATACCTTAGGAAAAGGTTTGCATATTAAAATTTAAGGGGAGAAATATATGAGAAAAATATTTAATTTTAATACAAAATGGGCATTTACTAAAGATGCTGAAACTGTACCAAGTGTAATGCCACAAAAATGGTATTGGGTTAACTTACCTCATACTTGGAATGATATAGATGGACAAGATGGAGGAAATGACCTTTATAGGGGAACATCATATTATGCAAAAGAATTAGAAAAAATAGATTTACCAAAGGCAGATAAATATTTCTTAGAATTACAAGGAGCTAACTCTTCTGCAACTGTATATGTTAAAAATAAAAAGTTAGCATCTCATGATGGAGGATATTCTACATGGAGAGTTGATATTACAGATGTATTAGAAGATAAAAACCTATTTGTAGTAGAAGTAGATAACTCAGCAAATGATAGATGAAATAACAATGTCAGGTGATTCTACAGAAGACTTAAGAGAAAATCATGTTATATTAAATGATTTAGTACATGAAATGGATAAAACTCGTTTAACTACAATAGCTTGTGTATCTATGTGTGATATGGATGATCCATATGTACAAATTCCAGATGTAGTATCATATAACCACTACTTCGGATGGTACGGTGGAGATACAGATATGAATGGTATTTGGTTTGATGAATTCCACGCAAAATATCCAAATATACCAATAGGATGCAGTGAATATGGATGCGAAGCTTTAAACTGGCATACATCAAATCCTCAACAAGGTGACTATACTGAAGAATACCAAGCATATTACCATGAAGAATTAATCAAACAATTCTTCTCAAGAAAATACTTATGGGCAACTCATGTATGGAACATGTTTGACTTTGGAGCAGATTCACGTAATGAAGGTGGAGAAAATGGACAAAACCACAAAGGTTTAGTTACATTTGACCGTAAATATAAAAAAGATTCATTTTATGCTTATAAAGCTTGGTTATCAGATGAGCCATTTGTCCATATATGTGGTAAGAGATATATTGATAGAGTAGAAGATGTTACAAAAGTTACTGTTTACTCAAATCAACCAGAAGTAGAACTATTTGCAAATGGTGTAAGCCTTGGAAAACAAAGCTCACCTGAACACTTCTTCTACTTTGAAGTACCAAATGCAGGAGAAACTAATTTAGTAGCTGTTGCAGGAGATTGCAAAGATAATAGTTTCCTACGTAAAGTTGACGTATTTAACGAAGATTATCGTTTAAAAGAAAAAGGAGCTATACTTAACTGGTTTGATGTAACTGCTCCAGAAGGATACTTCTCTTTAAATGATAAAGTATCTGATATAGTTGAATCTAAAGAAGGTGCAAAAGTATTTACTGAATTTATGGCTCCTTTGAGTGCAAATATGATGGGAGCAAGTTCAGTAGGAGAAGGAAAGCAAGAAGGCAGTGGTTTAGATAAAATGTTAAAAATGCTTGGAAGCTTTACTGTTCTTAGATTAACAAGTCTTTTAGGTGCTGGTCATATAGAAGTTACAAAAGAACAATTACTTGACTTAAATGAAAAATTAAATAAAGTTGAGAAAAAAGTTGACTGTTTAGTATAAGTTAAAATAAATTTTTAAATCTTAGGCTTTTAAAGGGTGTATCATTTTTGATATGCCCTTTAATTTTGTTTAAATTTCATATAGTTTTTTATAAAAAATACAACAAAAACGGAGTATAGTAACAGATAATATTGATGTATGTTTTACATTGATAAATGAATATAGAAATACATTTATTTTATGTTATAATTAATTTGAATTAGTTAAGAATTTAAATTAGAAAGTATAAATATTTAGTTTAATATGAAGGGAGGGATACTATGACATTATATTTAAATACAAATAAACCTTTAGAAAACTATACAAGATTGGTGAATACGGAAAATTTTGTAGATAAATCTATGATAATAGAAAAAACTAATAAGTTAATAAATACTACAAACAACTATCTATGTATAACTAGGGCTAGAAGATTTGGGAAATCCAGTGTAATTGACATGTTAGGAGCTTATTATTCAAAATCATTTGATTCAAGATTTATATTTTTAATAATAATCTTTTTGAAGATAATCAAAATAACTTCTTGGAGTTTTTAAGAAATCTATTAAAAGATCAACCATATGTGTTATTTTGCTATATGACAGGAGTTTTACCAATTAAAAAATATTCCAGTGGTTCTGCTCTTAATATGTTTGATGAGCATACTTTTTTAAAGGATAGACAATTTGGTGAATTCTTTGGATTTACAGAAAAAGAAGTTATAAATTTAGTTGACAAGAATTCAGAAATTAAATTTGAAGATTTAGAATCCTGGTATAATGGCTACTTAACTGCAAAGGGCATAAAAATATATAATCCTCGTTCTGTAGTTAAAGCACTTCAAAATGATTATTGTGAAAGTTATTGGACAAATACAGGTGCTATGGATGAAGTAGCAAAGTATCTAAAATATAACACCTTAGAAATTAGAGATGATGTAATAAAAATGGTTGCTGGCGATGAAATTGATATAACTATTGATGATGAATTTAGGGCAGGTCAAGGTGAACCTAGAACAAAGGAAGAAATTTACTCAGCTATGATAGTTTTAGGATTTTTATCTTATTATGATGGATATTTAAAAATTCCCAATAAAGAACTAATGAAAGAATTTGAAAAGGCATTAAGGGATATGCTGATTTTACTTTCCATCCAAGAAGAAGAAATGATACGGCATTTATTGTTGAATTAAAAAAAGATGAAGATGTTGATGTGGCAATAAATCAAATAAAGTCTAAAGAGTATATAGAGACATTTAAAAAGGAAAATAAAAATAAAAAAGTTTTAGCGGTTGCTATTTGTTATAATTCAAAGGAAAAAGAGCATAAGTGTAAAATAGAAGAAATTTAAATAAGAAGCTGGTTAAAATACAAAAGTGTCATCATACTAAAATATGGTATGATGACACTTTTTGTAATTAATACTTTCCATTGGATTTTTATTTTATTGAAGTAGTTTGATCATAAAATTGTGTATTTTTATAATGATAAATTATCTTAGAATAGTTAAATATAATACCTGATGATAAATAACATTGATTATCAAGAACTAAAGCAGGATCATTTACATTTAATTCAAGTAACTGAGCAAACTCTTCATTTAAAGTAGTAACATTAAGATACCTATCTTGAAAACTAGTAGTTATATTAAAGGCACTTTCTAGATATTCATAAATGGATGTTTCAACGATTTCTCTACTTAAAAAAGGAACAATGCTTTTTTTATAATAAGATTCTTCATAACACATGATATTACCGTCAACATATCTTATTCTTTTTACCATATATACTTTGTCGCCTTTGTCACATTCAATAAGCTCAGATATTTCGTCATTTGCATCCATAAGTTGAAAATCTAGCACTTTTGATGTTATCTTATTTTCCTTTAAATTATCTGTAAATCCTCTTGGAGAAGTTAAATTTATATAGCCTTTACGATTTTTTCTTCTTACAAAAATACCACTACCTTGCACTTGATATACAATTCCTTTTAAGACTAAGGATTCTAATGCTTTTACAATTGTACTTTTGCTCACATTATAATCACTGGCAAGTTGTTCTACTGTGGGAAGTTTTGTTCCTTTGGGCAAGTTATTTTCGTAAATAGTATTTTCTATTTGATTAGCAATTAATTGATATTTAAGCATTTCATACTCCCTCATTACTTATAATTCTATTTTTTAGTATAGCATAAATTATTAAAATAGCATAAAAAATAAAAAATAAATAAGAATCAATACATAAAATTTAACTATTATGAAAATGTTTTCTAAATTTGTTGACAAAATTATACCGGTACAATTACAATATAAATATACAATTGAATTATAAATATTCAATCATTTATATATATTAAATAAGGGGGATTTAATCATGTCAAATAGTGTTCGTGATTATGAAAAATTAGCAGTAGACATAATTAATGCTGTTGGCGGTAAAGAAAATATTGTCAAAGCAGCTAGATGTGCTACTAGATTAAGATTAGTATTAAAAGAAACACCAAAGGATGCTCATAAAAAAGTATCTGAACTTACAGGAGTAATAACAGTTGTAGAAAATAATGGTCAGTTCCAAGTTGTAATAGGGACTCACGTGGGGAAAGTTTTTGATAAAGTTCAAACAATAGTTGATTTAGATGATAGTAGTAAAGATGAAGCTCCAAAAGGTACAATTTTAAATCGTGTAATAGCTACTATGTCGGCTGTTTTTGCGCCATTTATATATATACTTGCAGCAGCGGGGATTTTACAAGGATGTTTAATTTTAATTAATATGGCATATCCAAGTTTTCAATCTACAGGTACATATGAAGTACTAAGCTTTATGTCATGGGCACCATTTACATTTTTACCAATATTCATAGCGATAACAGCATCAAGACATTTTAAATGTAATATGTTTATAGCTGTTGCTTGTTGTGCATCACTTGTAAGTCCTACTTGGTCAGAGATAGCAGCAAGAATAGCAGGTGGAGAAAATATAAGCTTCTTAGGTATAGCTCTAGCAGAGACTACATATACTTCATCAGTTTTACCACCACTTTTCTTAGTATGGATATTATCTTATGTAGAAAAATTTGTTGAAAAAAGTTTACCAGATGTAGTTAAGTCATTATTTACACCATTATTATGTATGATAATTATGGTGCCACTTACAATAGTAGCAATAGGACCTGTGTCAGATAATTTAGCTACAGCAATTGCAAATGGTTATAATAGTTTATATAACTTTGCACCAGCTCTTGCAGCAGCAGTAATCGGTGGTTTATGGCAAATAGTTGTAATATTTGGAGTTCACTGGGGAGTAACTCCTATGTGCTTAGCAAATTATGATATGTATGGAATGGATACTTTCCAAGCATTCCAAACAATGGCTGTTGTAGCTCAAATGGGTGCAGCTTTTGGAGTATTCTTAAAAGCTAAAAAAATGGAAACAAAAAATGTATCACTTTCAGCAGGGATTACAGGAATATTTGGGATAACTGAGCCTGCTATATATGGTGTTACTTTAAAATATAAAAAACCATTTATCTGTGGTTGTGTAGCAGGAGCACTAGGGGCAGTAGTTGCATCATTTTTCAATGTTGCTTACTATGCTTATGCAGGTCTTCCAGGATTGCTTACAGTTGTAAATGCAATAAATCCTGAAAATCCAACCTCAATAATGGGTATGGCAATAGGTTGTGCCATAGCAGTAATAGGTTCAATAATACTTGTTCAAATAGTTGGCTTTGGGGAAGAAAGTGAGGAAGTTAAAGAAGATATAATAAAAGAAGTAGCTACTACTTTATTAGATAATAATAAAGAAATAAAAAATCCTCTAAGTGGTAAAGTACTTCCTTTATCAAAAGTAGAAGATGCAGTATTTTCAAGTGGTGCTATGGGAAATGGTATAGCTATAGATCCAACTGATAACAAAGTATATGCTCCTTTTGATGGAACGGTGGAATTTATAGCTGAAACTAAGCATGCCATAGGTCTTAAATCAGATGATGGTGTAGAGTTGTTAATTCATGTTGGTATGGATACTGTAAAAATGAATGGTAAAGGATTTGATGTTAAAACAAAAGTAAATGAAAGAGTAAAAGAAGGAGATTTACTTTTAGAATTTGATAGAAATGAAATACAAAAGGAAGGCTATTCATTAATTACACCAGTTGTAATAACTAATAGTAATAATTATGAACAAGATGAACTTTGCATAGATGAAGAAGCATTGTTTGGAAAATCAATAATAAATCTTAAATCAGTAGAAGTATAATAAATAAAGATAAGGGAGTATATAAATATGAGTAAATTACCAAAAGATTTTTTATGGGGTGGAGCATTTGCTGCTCATCAATTTGAAGGTGGATGGAATAAAGGTGGAAAAGGACCAAGTGTAGTAGATGTATTAACTGCAGGAGCACATGGTGTACCTAGACAGATAACAGAAAAAGTAGAAGATGATAAATTTTATCCAAATCATGAGGCAGTTGACTTTTATCATAGATATAAAGAAGATATAAAATTATTTGCAGGAATGGGCTTAAAATGCTTACGAATTTCTATAGCATGGACAAGAATATTCCCAAAAGGAGACGAACTTGTACCAAATGAAGAAGGTTTAAAATTTTATGATGATTTATTTGATGAATTATTAAAATATGGTATAGAGCCAGTTATAACTT
>ERZ827363.219-NODE-219-length-60843-cov-10.101977_pt1 | contig 60843 bp, 66 predicted proteins | sample MGYA00519776_ERZ827363 | MGnify/ENA primary metagenome ERZ827363 (study PRJEB31778, sample SAMEA3449288) | human gut metagenome | biome: human gut; feature: human-associated habitat; material: faeces | place: United Kingdom | collected 2010/2012 ... | reverse complement strand
TTTTTCACTCATAATAAAATCAACTCCTTTATAACTATTTTACATAAAAATAAATACTATACAAGTAGACACGTTTTTTCTCGTGTCCACTGTATAGGATCCGCTTTAGTTTTTATAAAATATTTTATTAAGCTAGTTATTATCGTATAAAGCATATATAGAAAAATATTGTTTGTTAAGGAGTTTGTTAAAAAAGGAGAGTGATAATATGGATCTTTTAAAAGAGTACATACCTTATTATTTGCACAGTATGGTTGATATGATAGGTGAGGAGAACTTTTTGAAGATTTGCAAGATGTATGGGGGAAGTAGCATATATATTCCCGTATATAAAAGGGCAACTCAAGGAATTAGAAATGCAGCTATTTTGAAGGATTACAATGGAAAAAATATTGATGCTCTTAGGATTAAGTATAAGTTGAGCAATCGCAGGATAAGGGATTTGGTAAAGGAAAGTAAAGTATAGAAAATGTCAAAGTGCTACTTTTTACACATCAGAACATTTGTTCTTTAAGCTAAAAAGTAGCACTTTTTAATAATAATCTACTGAGCAGCCATGTCTTTTTTGCTTTAAATTTATAGTCATAATACAGTAAAAATATCTTTTTTAAAACTTATGATATAAACCATCACGGCTTTTCTCTTAAACACTCACTACAAAAAAGGTCATTGACTCTATTCTTTTTTCCACAATAAGGACTTATTGCCGTTATACTAATCGCTATTGTTTCAACAGTGGTTGCTTTCTGAGCGCTTTTTACTGGTATGGAGATAACTGGACCGTCGGTTGTATCTCTTGTTTTCACATTAGAGCCCGTTGTAACCATGTTGCCAAATAAAACGCAGATTTAATAAATAATAGTATTCCAAATTTTGGTTTTAGTGTATAATAAAATGAAGATTTTAAAAATATACTGAAAAATTGAGGGGGACATTATGAAAAATAAAATCTTAAAAGGGAGTATATTTATACTAAGTAGTATTTGCTTTTTGATAACGATTAAATTAGTTTTCAATATGGGAGTTTATGTTGATGAGTTTAATACATCTCCAGATGTAGTAGTAGGTGGAGAGTTTTGGTTGAATATGTATTGGCTAAGACTAGGTATTTCTGGATTAGTATGCTTATTATCTGGCATAAGCTTTTTTTCTGAAGAAAAATAATAGGTACATAATTTTTAGTAGATAAAGAGAGGGATTGTTATGTTGAATATTCTATCCATATCCTATATAAGTATAGCATTGATTTTCTTAGTATATAGTATAATATCCTACAAAAAGAAAAGTATCATATATGCTGTGAGGGATGGAAAAGAAAAGGTAACTGTTTTAAAAGATGATTATTATAAAATGCAATTACTATTTTGTGTATTAAATTGTATTTTATTAATATTAGAGACTTTAATTATTTATATTCATTCCAACTCAGGCCTTTTTACACTTTATTATATTGGTACGTTTTGGATAGTAAACTATTTATTAAAGTTTATGGCTATAAAAATGAAATATTTGGGTAAATGTCATGAATAATAATAGGTAATTGTTATAAAGTGCGAAGTAATGTCTCAGTACTTGGATTAAAAAGGAGGGTATATAAGATGAAAAAATATAAATTAGGGAATTTCATACCTATAATAACTATGTTTATAGTATTTATTTTAGGAAGTGTTTTTAATTTAAAGGGATTATTTATAATTGGATTGGTAGGGATTGTACCATTATCTTTTTTCATAGAAGGAATGCTATGTTCTATAAAAAGTAAAAATTTTATAATACCATTAGTTATATCACTTTCTGTATTTTTAGTCGTAATTTTAGTAATGCTAAATGATTCTGCAAATATATACTTAATATATTATGGAGTAGTATATACTTTAGGATATATATTCGGTGTGTTAATTTCAAAGTTTAAAAATAGAGGAAAAGATAGTATTAATAAATCACAATATTAATATAATGTGAATCATAACCACCCGTTTTACGGGTGGTTATGATTTAAAAACTACTTTTCTGTAAAGAATTAGATATAACTAAAGTGGTTCTATTCAAATAGAAAAATTTTAGTTATAATAAATTGACCAAGATGAAAACTTAGAAGAAGAGGTGAATATTATGACGAAAAGTTTATATGATCCAGAAGTTGAAAAAAAGGGAATTGAAAAAGGGTATGAAGAAATAGTTTTAAATATGTTTGGTCAAGGACTTGACGAATCAACTATTTCCAAATTCACAAAACTTGATATCGAAAAGGTAAAAGAAATAACAAAAAAGCACCTTAACTAACAAAAAGGAAGGGATGAACTCATATCAAATTCATCCCTTTTATTAAATCATACTCTCTAAAAACTCTCTAAAAGCAGGGTATATAATTTTATGTCCCAATTCATTAAGATGAATTCCATCGCCATTACCATCAAGCTCACTTTTGTTATAAAAATATAAATTTCTATTTGTTTCGTCTTCTGGTCTTAATGATGATAAGTGGTATAAATCTAAATACTTCACACCTCTACGTTTACATATTAATTGTAACTTTTGTACATATAATTCCATATCATTATTAGGGGCTAAGGAAAAATATTTAATTATAAGCTACAAATATCATTTATTTTAAAAGAATTTATAATTAAATAGTTAAAAATAAAATGGACAAGAAGGCAAAACAAATTTTATATAAGTATTACTGGAAAAATGGATGGCTTGATGAAAATGAAAGACTTATAACTGAAGAAGATTATAATTATGCTTGTAAAAAGGGAACGATGTTTACGTTAGATGTTGAAAGTATAAGTCATGATGATTGTATTTGCAAGATAAACAAGTTACTAAATCAATTCTCTAAACAAAGTGCAGTAGACATATTTGTATCAAGTTTATCCACTAGAAATGTATATAATAGAAGTATATTATCAAGTTATATACAAGCAGAAAGTTTAATAAAACATGACTTTAAATCAGGTAATTTTTATTGCCAAATATGCGAAAATTTAGGTTTAAGTAGTGCTTTTAATATAGAATTAGATAGAAATATAATGAATTTTGAAAAAATAAAATGGGGTGGGGTTAGATTAAATAACGTAGAATATATACTTTTTGATTTAGAACTGTTTAGAAATATAGTGATAACAAAACCAAATGATGAAGATATCAAAATTCTTATTCTCGAACCTAAAAAAAGAAAGACCAACTAGAGGTAGGGACACTGATTTTGGATATATTGAAGATTTGCGTGGTGAGGATGGATACAATATGAATATTGCTAAAGAGTTATTTAAAGAATATTTTTAACGGAGGGTAAAAACTAATTAATTTCTACTCTTCGTTCTATAAATTAGATATCACGAGGTTAGCTAATATAGCTAAAAGAGAAAGAAGTTCGTGGAAGAAATTTTAACATCAAATTATTATGGCATTGTGGATATAACTAGAGTTGCTATATGTTTATTTGCAATAGGTGTTTTTATTTATCGTGACATTCACTGTAATAAAATATAATTTATTTTATATACATGGCAAAGCTTGTTTATAAGTCTGTGTAGTATGATATAATAATATATATTAAAAATAAGATGGGTCTTAATTTTTATGATGCATGGACTATTTGCAAAGCTAATAAAGGCATGAGCTTAGAAGATTATTGGTGGTTAAATAACGGAGAAGATGAGTATGAGAAGTTTCATATTAGATATCTTATAGAAAGCGGAAAACAAACATATTTCGGAAGACCAGTTTAAAATAATTTCTTTTAAAGTAGATCCTATTTACTAGGATTAGATGGGTAAGCCTCAATTGGAGGTATTCAACAATCCTATAAAATAGTTGATGAGAGTGGATGTGAAATTTCAAACTGTGGAGAAATAGAAGATTGATTAAAAGATTTTAAAACAACTTAGGAGAATTAATTATGAAATACAAAGTTATATTATTTGATGCAGACGAGACATTATTTGATTTCAAAAAAGCTGAAAGAGAAGCTTTCAAAAACACTATGATAGATTTTGGTGTTGACTACGATGAAAACTACCATTTTAATACTTACGAAAAAATAAACTCAGCCATCTGGAAAGAACTAGAACAAGGACTTATAACACAAGAAAAACTAAAAACAGAGAGATTTAAAAGATTTATCGATAAAATAGATATGAGTTTTGATGAAAATGATTTTGCCACAACTTACATGAAGTACCTAGGCGATGGGTCATTTTTATTTGAAGGAGCAAGAAAACTTATAAAAGATTTAAGCGACAAATACATTCTTTCAATAGTTACTAACGGACTTACAGTAGTTCAAGAAAGAAGAATAAAAAAATCATCTATAGCCAAATACTTCAAAGACATTGTAATCTCAGAAGAAATAGGCATAGCAAAACCACATCCAGACATATTTGAACATGCAATAGGTAACCTTGGAGAATTTAACAAAGACGAGATTCTTATGATTGGAGACAATCTTAGCTCAGATATAAAAGGTGGAATAAACTATAATATAGATACTTGTTGGTATAACCCAAATAAAAAAGAAAACAAAAGCGATTTAAGTCCAACTTATGAAATAAGCAACTACAAAGAATTAAGAAATATATTATTAGGATAAATTTATGCAAAAGTGTAACAATTCAATTGCACTATTCATAAATTATGTTAAAGTAACTCTGTTATTGACAATAACTAGACTTTGACACAATTTTAGGAGAATTTTATGAGTGAAATTACAACATATACTGGAAAACTATTTGATCCAACTAATCCAAATATAGATGGCATTGATATAGTCGATATAGCACATGCCCTATCGCTACTATGCAGAGGTAACGGCCATGTTAAGCATTTTTACTCAGTGGGCCAACATTCTATATCATGTTATAGAGAGGCAAAAGCTAGAAATTATTCTAAAAAAGTTCAACTAGCTTGTTTATTTCATGATGGTAGTGAAGCTTATTTATCAGATATAACTAGACCAGTTAAACCAAAACTACCTGAGTATCTAATTATAGAAGATAAACTTCAAAATATTATTTGGCAAAAATTTATTAAAGAGCCTTTAAGTGAAAAAGATTTAAAGCAAGTATTTGCAATAGATGACGACATACTTTCTTATGAATTTGAACACTTAATGCCAAAGCAAATATCTGATAATTATAAAAATCTTTTAACTAAACCTGATTTATCTTTTATAAATCCTGCTCTTGTTAAAAAGGAATTTTTGGATATAGTTGAAAAAGAATTGAAAATTAAATAAGTATAAAAGAAGGCAGATTAAAGAAATCTGTCTTTTATTTTGCAAAAAAGTAAACTTAAGTGCTACTTTTAGCCAATAAGAACATTTGTTCTTACGTGCTAAAAGTAGCACTTCGGCCTTTTTATACGAATTTTAGTTAACATAATTTTATTATAAGAAATATTTTGATAATTTTCACTGAATAATAAGAAGAAAAAGGTATAAAACTAAGTAAATAGTTCTAATTTACTTTCATCAAGGAGCGAAATATATAAATGCATATATTAAACTTAAATACAAAAGAAATAAACAAAGATACATACAATATAGAATTAAATGAAGATTATCACTTTATAATATGCAACCCTTGGGAGTTGAAGTTCCTCAAAAATAACTTGAATATAGACGAAGACACTTACAAAGACTGTTTAATGTTTGATGAAAAAGTTAAAGTGAACATATTTGATCATCATATATTTTTCACTTTGAACAATTTTCAAGTTTTAGAAGAAGATATAATTATGGAGGAGATTAACATATTTTTATCTGAGAAGTACATTATTGTTGTTTTGAGAAAAAGAAATGAAATTTACAAACAAATAAAAGAGTTGATGGATGAAAGTTTTTATTATAAATCAAATCTTACCTTATCATTACTAATAGTATTTTCCACTATTCTCAGAATAATAATATCAAACCAATTTGAAAACTTGGAAAAGATAGAGGATGAGATACTTCAGTTGGAGGATGAAATACTGAGTGAGATAAACGAAGACATATCACTTAAAATAAGTCATATTAGATCCATGTGTAGAATATGTGTAAAAAACATAAGACCTTTAACTTATATTATGGATACTTTGACAAAGGAGGGCATGGAGTTTTTTTCTGATGAAAACTCAAGGGGCATCTATATGGAAAAGGAGTTTATAAAACTATTGAAGGGCGTTGATGATTCCATAGATAAGTTGTATAGTTTTTCCTTAAGTACGAGGGAACTGGCAGATAAGCTTCTTGATATTTATTCTTCTAAGGTTTCGGAAAAAACAAATAATCTTATAACGAAGCTGACCATACTTACAGGTATAAGTGTACCAATAACTATTATAACTGGTGTTTATGGTATGAATTTTAAATACATGCCTGAACTCAATTATATACATGGATATAAAATAGCCCTCTTGGTCATTGTTTTAATTCCTCTTGTTAGTTTTTTATTTTTTAAATATAAAAAGATGATTTAATAGAGAATGGGTTTACATAATTATATTATGGTGACTTTTCATTTTATAAATCTTAAAATTTTACGATGTTTTTTTTGATTTTTTAGCCAATTTCACCAAAAGCTATTTATTTAGCCCTATAAAGGTTTTGCACCTTTAAATGATTAAATGTATTAGGGGTTTTTTTCTAGGCACTTTAAATCCTTGTTAAATTCGTTAACTTTCTTATGTTTTTAATTTAATAAAAAGGATATGTTTACATAATAAAATTATATGAATCCATCCTTTTAAAACTAAAACTCACTATTATATTTTAGATATACTTAAAACAGTGTACTTTGTATAAAATAATCTCCTTATAATAAAAAGTTACCATAATATTGTTATGGTAACTTTTTATAGTTTTTATATTGGTATTTTATCAAAAAAATAATGTTATTTTATAAGAAATCTGCCAAAATTCATTTATTTAGATTATAAGAGCTTCCATATACCTCATCGATAACTTCATCCTTTTATCATCTCCAACCCCTTCAAATCGTCATTTAAAAAGTTTGATTTTCGCACTTTCTTAAAAATGAATATAAATTATCCCATTTTTCTTTCGTTGTTAAATAAAGTATCAGAAATTTTATCTGACGCTTCTTGATCCATTTCCCTAAGAGCATGAGAGTAGATGTTCAAAGTTGTATTAACATTAGAGTGTCCCACCCTCTCAGATATAACTTTTATAGGGACTTTTGCATCTATAAGCATGGTAACATGAGAGTGACGAAGGTCGTGAAATCTTATATGTTTCAAATTATTCTCCTGTAAAAAGTATCTAAACTTCTTACTAAGGACATCTTGAGCTATGGGATTTAGATTTTTATCATAAAAAATAAGCTCTCTATGTGATTTTTCGCCCCTTAATTTAGCTGCCAATCTGTCTTTTTTTAGCTGTTTTAGCATCAAAATTATCTCTTTTGGGGCAGAAATTGTCCTAATAGATGACTCAGTTTTAGGCTCTTTTAGTATAACTTGACCCTTATCTCGCACTGTTATTTTGTCAATTGTAATGGTAAAATCATTAAAATCTATATTATTCCACGTAAGTCCGAGTATTTCTGATATCCTTAACCCCAGTCCACTAGCAAGAATTATAGGTAATTCTAAGGATGTTTCACGGGATTTTTCCAGTAATTTTTTCATATCTTCAGCGTTATAAATCTCATTTTTATACTTTTTATTCTTAGGAACTTCCACAAATTGTACCACATTTTCTTTAATTAACTTCAATCTATAAGCTCTTTTTAGTGCTAAATTTAGTATATTTAAGTGGACTTTTATGGTCTGTGGTGTAAGTAAATCTAGCAAATCATCCACATAATTTTGTATATGAATAGGTCTAATATCGCATAATTTTATATCTCCAAGAAGGGGAATTATGTATTTTTTACAGATTCTCATGTAACAATTATAGGTTGTAATTGATAAATTCATCTTGTATTTTTCTAAGAAATCTAATAAAAAATCTTGCAAAATTATCTCGTTTGGAAGCAATAATTCTTCCTTATATATCTCTTCTTTTACCTCATTTAACCTCTTATTTGCATCTCTTTTTAAAGGGTAAGATCCCATATTTTTCTGTTTTCTTTTATTAGTTTCTTTGTCAAAATACTCCAAATAAACTATGTAATTTTTACTTCTTTTTCTTAAAAAAACTCTACTCATTTTCGAATCTCCCTGTTTAAAAATTTCTATTTTTCTATATTTATTTTACCACAAAACTCAGAAAAAAAGTAATTTTTTTACTGACAATCCACTGACATACTGACATTTTAAACCTCCTAAAGTCTTGAAATATCAACATTTTAATTGAAAAGACATAAAAGTATATATTTTATGTCTTAATATCTTCTATAGATATTTTTTATATTAATACAATCTTTCTTTTATCAAATTACTATATAAAATATCCATAAAACTAAACGTCCCACACCTTAAACTTTTACTCATCACTCAACATTACCTACCAAAAATCATATTAATATTACAAGATAAAATTGTCTTTAGGAGGAGCAAAAATGAATAAAAATCTTTATCCTCATATGAAAATACTTCAGTCAAAAAAACTATATTTAAGACCTATAACACTAGATGACGCTAATGATATTTTTGAATATTTAAGCCAAGAAAATGTCGTAAAATATCTTCCTATAAAAGCCCACAAAAATATAAACGAAACAAAAAAATTCATCTCCAACTATTTTATAAACAACTATGAAAATAATAAATATTCCCACTATGCAGTAGTATATAAAAAAGAAAATAAAGTCATCGGTAACATGGGTTTTAATAATATGAAAATAGGATCACAAACAGGGGAGCTTGGCATATGTATAAATCCCAAATATTGGGGCAATAAATTTTCACAAGAGCTTCTTGCCATCATGCTACCACATTGTTTCACGGATTTAAATTTAAAAGAAGTGACAACGGTCGTATACGAAGATAATAAATTTTCTCTAAAACCATTACAAGTATATAATTTTAAATACTCTAAAAGTTACAATGTAAAAGTCAAAAATAAAATTATCAAATGCAATGTATACTCTCTAAGTCGAAAAGATTATTTTAACAATAGATAAAACAATTTTAATGTTTAAATAATTTGGATTTTATTGTATACTAATATATAAGATAAACAAACTAAAAGAAAGGTGGACTTAACATGAAAGTATTTGCACCAGATTCAGCTATAAATGCTTTAAAAGAAATAATAGCAGATAATCAAGATAAACCTAACAACGTTAGAGTTTACTTTGCAGGTTATGCTTGTTCAGGACCAAACTTTGCATTGGCTCTTGATAACAAAATAGAAGGAGAAGACGTATCTTGTGAATTAGAAGGTATAAACTTCATAATGAACCAAGATGAATTCTTAACTTACGGTAACGTAATAATACAAGAAATGCCACAAGGTGGATTTGTTGTTTTAGTAGAAAATATGCCTACTGACGGCGGAGGATGCTCTGGCTGTTCAGGTGGATGCCATTAATGTATATTAGAGTACTAGTTTATACTGGTACTCTATTATTTTTAAAAAGGAGTAAATAGAGTGAGAAGAAGAAAGAAAAAAGGTTCAGACATAAAATTATTAAGCTACAACAATTATGTAATAAGAGAAAATATAGAAAGCCTAAAAGGTAAATGGCATGAGAAATTTGGTAACAATAACCCTATCCATGCAGAGTTTGGTACTGGTAGAGGTAAATTTATCACTACACTAGCTAAAGAAAACCCAGACATAAACTATATAGCTATGGAAATCAAAGAAGAAGTATTATTAAAAGCTGTTGAAAAAGCAGCAGAGCAAAATTTAACTAACATCTACTTTATATGGGGTGATGTAAACCAAATAGAAGAGTATTTCGACAAAGGAGAGCTAGAAAGAGTATACATCAACTTCTGTGATCCTTGGCCAAAGAAAAGATGGGCAAAGAGAAGACTTACTCACACATCTTTCTTAAATAAATACTACAACATATTAAACGAAAAAGGAGAAGTTCACTTTAAGTCAGATAATGAAGGTTTATTTGAATTTACTCTAAACGAAATCTGTAATAATCCTTGGAAATTAAAAAACATTTGTTTAGATTTAGGCAATAATGAAGATGTATATAATGTAACTACAGAATATGAAGATAAATTTATGTCTCAAGGTATGAAAATATACAGATGTGAAGCACAAAAAGTAATAAATTCTTTAAAATAACATTAATAAATAAAATGAAGTAGAAATTTACATTAATAAATTGTACGAAAGTAGTCATCTACTACAAGGGAATAAAAACCTTCCATAGAAATTTAGTAATATACTATTTTTGTGGGAGGTTTTTTATTATGAAGTTAATTAAATTTTGCTCATTAATTTTAATGCTAATCCTTTCAACTGGTTTAATATCCATAAAAAACGATAATATACCCCTATCCCAAGAGGAGCTAAAATATATATTCCCAGACGATAACCTAAGATCAGTAGTCAAAGACTATTTTTCCCACGAAGACATCACCATATCTAAGTTAAACAACTTAGAAGGAGAGTTTTATGCCAGCAATGAAGATATAAAAGACCTTACAGGCATATCTACATTAAAAAGCATAGACAAATTTGTCTTTTGGAATAATGAAATAAGTTCCTTACCACCGGAGATAACCACACTTAATAAAATCAAATACATAAACCTAGCTAATAACTACCTTACTGAAATCAACACCATAAACACCTTAATAGACAAAGGCGTAAAAATTGACTACGACTTAAACTTCATAAGTGATGAAAGATATCAATATGAACTATCATCCAAGAAAAGACATATAATCCTAGACAAAAATGAAAAAGTAAACTTAAGAAGTCTAATTAAAAAAAATATAGATGCTTATCCAAAATACTGGGAAGTGACAAATGTATTACCTTCAGACATAGATTTATACATTGAATCAAATAACCCTGCAAACATGTCTGTAGACAATATAAAAGGAACTTGTACAGCCGGCAATAGGAAAGGTGTATATTACATAGTAATAAGCTTAAACAAAGATAAGCTACCTAACGCCACTACCATAATAAAAGCTAGTGTAAAATAAAATTCGCTTCAAATTAAAAAAAGGCCTTTTGGCCTTTTTTTTAGAATAAATCTGTTTTCCTTCTCGTTATAATTATCCCCCATACAACAATCAAATAATAAGCTACATATAAAGTAGATTTAATATCTTCAATGTCAAAACCAAATAAAACTCCACCTGTATTTGGTAAGAACACTAAAAGAGAAGATATAAGTATCAAAATTGGATTAATAATTATTTGCCTCTCAGATCTAAATAACAATATATTTCCTATCCACATTACAGAAAATACTAAAAACAATATTTTATAAATAGCTTCTATGCTTTCAGTCATATATTATGCTCCTATTCACTCATTGATGTATTTTATAATGTAATAAAATTATATATGTTTTCATTATAAATTTAAAGATATTTTCTTATTTTATTTAGAAATTTAATAAAAGAAATATTTCATTAATATAAATCATATCCATATTATATAGTCCTATTTTATAATCAAGGAGTGATTTATTTAATGAAGTTTTACAAATGGTACAGCCAAGCCTTAGGAAGTGTCATAGGCATGGTTTCATGTATATATGGTTACTTAAATGGAGATCTTCTATTATATTCTGCTTTAGGTGGCAATTACGATACATTAAACTTCAACCAAATACTTTCAAGTTACATATTATATCCTCTGTGTATATTAACCTTCCTTAGCGCCATGTTCATACCTGTAATAAAAGATTATAAAGATAAAAAAGTACTAGGTATGAGAGTAAGCAAAATAAATAGAGTCTTAAAATACTCAGCAGCTATTGTAGGTTTACTAGGATGTCTTATTTACTTCATACCAGCAGCACTAGTCATATTATTTAGCGATATATTATCACTTATTCAATATACATTTAACAAATTAAGTAATAAATTAATAAAAAATCCTCTAAAGGAACAAACTTCTAAAAAAGAAGCTTGTGATGAAAACTCTGATGAAGCTGAATTAAACCCTCTTTTAACAAACAAACCTCCAAATAACAATGAATACTTATCAACTAAAAGAGAAATGGCTATTAATTTAATAGATAAAAACTCTAACATGGACTTCATAAGAGAAATAACAGGTTTGTCACCACAATATTTAACAAAGCTTAAAAAAGAAAAAGAAAATCTACATTCTAAAAAAAATAGTACAATTAAATAATTATCATATCAATTTACATTACCAAAAATATATTTTTTATATAAAATAAATAAAGGTATTTGACTTCTTTATATAGAAATATAACTATAACGATTTTTTAGTACTTTAAGATACTATTTTATCATTTAAATATATGTAGCATTTTAATAAAAAATAATTTTATAAAACAAATCAAGGGGGATATTGAAATGGAAGTATTAAAAGTTTCATCAAAGTCTAATCCTAACTCTGTAGCTGGAGCTTTAGCAGGAGTACTAAGGGAGAAGGGAAGTGCAGAGATACAAGCAATAGGTGCAGGTGCTTTAAATCAAGCTATAAAATCAATTGCCATAGCAAGAGGTTTTGTTGCACCAAGTGGTCTTGATTTAATATGTGTTCCTGCATTTACTGATATAGAAATTGACGGCGAACAAAAAACAGCTATAAAATTAATCATTGAGCCTAGATAGTATATATTTTTATAGGAATAATCATGTAAATTTAATTTGCATGATTATTTTTTTAGTAAAAATTTTAAAATTATTGTTTTATTATAAAGAAGCTTAAAAATTTATTTTGAAGCTATATATATCAATTCCTTTTATGGTATAAATTACTGAAATAAAGAAGAGTATCATATTAAAAGTGATTGAAATATGAATAGAATACTTATATAATGGAAATAAGAAATTCTAAAATACAGGGGAATTCAAAATAAGGGGGATTACAACATTGGATTTTAATATAAATCAATTAGTATACATAGTTGAGGTCATTATTTTATCAATTTTACTATTCTTAGTAGTTGGAGGTATTTTCGGTACAAATGATGGGACTATAAGCTATTTTTTATCTTTAATTGCTTCACATTTTATAATCAAGGAATTAAACTCTATAAAAAAATCGTAATAGTATATATTACGATTTTTTTATTATACTTTGTTATAATAAAAAATCAATTATTTTAATATATATTTATAAATAGGGGACTAAGTCATATTAGTTTCTAAATGTATATTTAGGAACTAGTTGTATGTATTTTCAAATAGTGCCCCTATTTTAGCCCCTTTTGTATATACTTAATTATTTATTTTATTGTTGTAACTTTTATTCAATTATGTTATTTTTTACTATGAATATAAAATAAGGTGGAATTTATATGGAAAACAAAAATATTAAAATCAACAATAAATCTGACAAACCTGACAACATAGTTTTGCGTGATCATAAAATCATAGAAAAATGTATATCTTACGAAAATAAGCTTCCTGCCTTTATGAAAGATTATTTCATCTATCTAAAAGGCTCTGTGGCCGTTTCTACCCGTTCAGCTTATTTAGAAGATATCCACTTCTTCTGTAACTACATAGTAGATGAAACTACTTTATCAAAGGCCCAAACGCCTAAAGATATAACATTAGAAGAATTCAATAAAATAAAAGCCAGAGACATAAACCTTTATCTTGGTGACTTTTGTCCTAGATATTACAAGGAAAAAGAAAACAACACTTTAATTTATGAAAACAACAATCGTGCCTTAGCTAGAAAAAAATCATCCATCTCTACTCTATTTAAATTTTTATATAGAAATGAACAACTAGACAAAAATATCACCGATGGATTTAACCCAATCAAGCTTCCTAAACCTCAGCCAGACGCCATCAAAAGGCTTGATATTGACGAAGTTGCCATAATGCTTGATGCAGTGGAAACTGGCCAAGGTTTAACAGAAAAAGAACTTGTTTATTGGAAGAAAACTAAACTTAGAGACAAAGCCATTTTAGCTTTATTTGTAACTTACGGACTAAGATTAAATGAGCTTCGTGAGCTTAACATCTCCTCTTTTAACTTTTCTAGAGGTGAATTTAAAATTTATAGAAAAAGAGGCAAAGAAGTTTTAATGCCTATTAATAAAACTTGTGAATACGTTGTAAAAGACTATATACACCATGAAAGACCTTCTTCTGATTTATTAGACGATGAAGTTAAAGACGCTTTATTTTTATCTTTACAAAAAAAGCGTATCACTCCTAAGTCTATTAGAGAGCTTGTGAAAAAATACACATCTATTTGTATGAATACATCTAGGACAAATGGTTATAGTCCTCATAAATTAAGAGCCACAGCAGCAACATCTTTAATACAATCAGGCTTTTCCATTTATGATGTAAAAACACTGCTAGATCACGACAACGTAACTACTACACAACTTTATGCTGCACATAAGAAAAATATCAAAAGAGATATCGTAAATAATTTTGAATGGATAGATGAAAAAATAAATGATGAAATAATTGACGAAAACAGTTACAATGATAGTAACGAATAGTTTTATTGTCACTTTATTGTAAATAATACATCTAGGAACAAATGTTTGTAACGTGACCATCATTGTGTTACAATATAAGTAATAAACTAAATTTACTAAGAAATGAGTGATTTTATGTACGTGGATTTAAATGAAAAACAAATTGAGATTTTTGAATTTATCAAAGAACAACAATTACTTAAAGGTTATCCACCTTCTGTAAGAGAAATATGTGCTGCCGTAGGGCTAAAATCTACATCAACTGTTCATGGTCATTTAAATAAACTTGAAAAATTAGGATACATAAGAAGGGATCCAACTAAACCTAGAGCAATTGAAATCTTATCAAACATTAAAGACGATGCTTTAGGTCTTAATCAAGAAATTATACCTATTCCCCTAGTTGGACAAATAACTGCTGGAGATCCTATACTAGCCAACGAAAACATAGAAGAATATTTTCCACTACCTGCCAACTTAGTTAAAGGTAATGACAACTTTATTCTTCGTGTAAAAGGTGAAAGTATGATAGGTGCTGGTATACTTGATAAAGATTATGTAATAGTAGATAGAAGTAACTATGCGGTAAATTCAGACATAGTTGTTGCCCTTATAAATGGTGAGTATGCTACTGTTAAGAGATTTTTTAAAGAAGACAGATTAGTTAGATTACAACCAGAAAATGAATTTATGGATTCAATAGTATTAGATGAAAGAAATATCGAAGTCATAGGCGTTGTCAGAGGCGTTTTTAGAACATTATAAAAGTCTTCTACATTTATGTAGAAGACTTTTTTTTATGCTAAGTTTAAAGCTATATCCATCATTTTAGTAAATGCTACTTGTCTTTCATGAGAAGTAGTTGCTTTACCTTCTAGTGGACAATCTGATATTGTAAGTATAGCAAGAGCATTTACTCCAGCTCTAGCTGCATTCATATAAAGTCCAGCAGCTTCCATTTCTACACACATAACTCCCATTTTAGTCCATTTTCTAAGACCATCAAGCCCTTCATCACCGTAGAATACATCACTTGATAATATATTTCCAACGTGAACGTCAGTACCTTGTTCTTTTGCTACTTCTACAGCTTTAGAAAGTAATTCGTAACTTGCTGTAGGTGCATATGTACCTGGTAAGTTATATTGAGATGCAAAGTTTGAATCTGTTGAAGCACTCATTCCTATAACTATATCGTAAAGGTCTAATTTATCACTTAAAGCTCCAGCTGAACCTATTCTTATAAGGTTTTTAACTCCATAGAAGTGAATTAATTCAAATGAATATATTCCTATAGATGGTATCCCCATTCCTGAACCTTGAACTGATATTCTTTTTCCTTTATAGTATCCTGTATATCCATTCATTCCTCTTACAGTATTGTATTGTACAACATCTTCTAAGAAGTTTTCTGCTATGAACTTAGCTCTTAGTGGATCTCCTGGTAATAATACTGTTTCTGCTATGTCTCCAACTTGTGCCTCTATATGAGGAGTTGGTACTGGTGATTTACTCATATTGTTTCCTCCTATGTACTATCTTTATGAATATGTTATTCTACTCTATTATATTATAGACATAATTTAATGTAAACATATAAATAAATTTAAATCTTAAGTGTAATATGATCTATTTTACATTAAAGAACATTTGTTTCTTAATCTTGTTTTAGGAACTTTTTATTTAATTCCCGTTAGCTCTTCTATTTTTTGAGATAATTCTTTATCTGATAATGAATTAAAAGACTTATTGTATATATTCTTAAAAGGTGATTCTTTAGGAAATATCAAAAAAGAAGATTTTTTAACGTATCTATTATATTGCCCATTTTCTATACTATTTAATTTTTCACTATATTCTTCAGCTTTATTGTCTAATATGGATAGCATATCACATGTTTCTATTCTAAAATAACTCCACATATAATTATTATCAAAGTAAAAAGAAAGCTTCTTAGGTTTTATTATATCTAAGGACTCTTCTGTTACAAGTTCTAAACAATTATCTTCCTTAGAAAAATCTACACCATATAAAGTAAGTACTTGTCCATCAGGATAAAAAATATTATTTGAATTTTTATAACATAAAGAAAATAAAATATTTAACATATCTATTTCATCGTACCATGTACATTTATTAGGGATTGCTTTAGGAAATATTTCAATTATTGCTTCTTCCCATTTATGTATATTTTTAGAAACCTTAACATCCTTGTTATCTGACAAGTTTACACCTCCACAACATTTTAATTTTAGTTTAACTATTATCATTATTATGAATTTATATGTATTTTTATACATTTTTATTAATTATTGTAATAAATTATATGATATACTTAAGAGACAATACTTGGAAAGGTGGAAATAAATATGTTCAAACAAGATAAACCTACTATAAGTATCATTGTTCCCGTATATAATACTAGTATTTATTTAGAGCAATGTTTGAACTCCATTCATAATCAAAGTTTTAAAGACTATGAAGTTATATGTGTAGATGATGGTTCATCAGATAATTCTCTTCATATATTAAAAAAATATGAAAAAATAATAAAAAATTTCAAAGTAATCTCTCAAAAAAATCAAGGGGTGGCTGTGGCAAGAAACACTGGTTTAGCAAATGCTTGTGGAGATTATATTGTTTTTATAGATAGTGATGATTTTGTAAAAGAAAATTACCTAGAAGTATTATATAATGAAAGTTGTAAAACTAATGCAGATGTTGTTATCTGCAATTTCTATAGATATTATGAAAGATCAAAGCTTTCTTTACCAGTAGTTTATAAAAAATCTAAGGGATTATATTCTAAGGAAGAGATTTTAAAATCTTTAATTCCAGATATACTTATCCATTCTTATTTATGGAATAAGCTTTGGAAAAGAGAATTATTTGATAATTTACAATTTCCTCTTATAAAATATGAAGATATAGCTATCATGTGTAAGTTATTTAATAAAGTAAAAAAAGTATCTATAATAAATGATACTCTTTACTACTATAGAATTAGAAAGACTAGTATAGTTAGAAATTATTCCATAAGCACCCAAAACGACTATGTGAAAGCCTATGGACTTATACGTTTATTTATTCATGAGGAGAATTTATATAATAAGTTTAAATTTGCTTTTAATTTATTGACTATAAAAGTATTTTTAGTCATGTTCTTTATTAATATCTTCTTAATAAGTGAATATAAAAACTTAAAAATAACTTTAAGAAATTTTAAAACTTGTCATAAATTCATATCAAATGCTAATTCCTCTAAATTTAATTATTCAGAGGAAGAATTATTTAAACTTAATGTATTACAACCTATTGATTAAATAAAAGCACAGATTTTACTCTGTGCTTTTTATTTAATATATTTATTTATAAAATTAATTACCTTATCCCAATAAATATCTGTTGCAATTTTTTCAGATTTTGCATGGCCAGCTTCTTTTACTATTAATTTATCCTTAGGAGCCTTACAAGCATCGTATAGTTTGTTTAACATATAAAACGGTACAAACTTATCTTTATCTCCATGTATAAACAAAATAGGCACCTTTGATTTTTCCACTTGTTTAATTGCTGAAGCTTCTGATATAAAGTAGTTAGCTTTTATTTTACATATAAGACTACATAAGTTTATAAAAGGAAATGAAGGCAATTTAAACATGGATTTAAGTTTATATGATAATTGATTTTTAGCAGATGTATAACCACAATCTTCTATTATAACTTTTACATTTGGTGGTAAATCTTCTCCACTTACCATCATAACTGTGGCTGCTCCCATGGACACTCCATGTAATAAAATTTCAGCTTCTTTATCTTCTTTTAAAATAAACTCTATCCATTTTAATATATCAAGTCTATCATGCCACCCCATACCTATGTAATTTCCTTCACTTTTTCCGTGACCTCTTAAATCAGGCATTAATAAATTATATCCCAAAGTGTAGTATTTATAAGCATAAGGACTCATATACTCTGCATTATTAGTATAACCATGAACTGTTATGGCCCACTTAGAACTATTATTTTTTATTTTATAACCATGTAATTTAAGATTATCAAAAGAATTGATATATACATATTCTTTTTTATCATAATTATATATCCAAATATCTTCTTCTCTTTGATTATTGCTATTATTTGGATTGAAAATACCTTCCTTTGAACTTTTTGGATTAAGAGCATAATCGTATAACTTAAAACTTATACCTACTATAACTGCCAAAATTATTAAAAATACTATAATGATAATTGTTAACATGTCTTTATTCCTTTCTACCCTTTTTTTAAATATTATATCATATTAAAGTAAGTGTAGATAAACATACACTTGCCTACACTTATTTTAATTAATTTTCCTCATTATTATTTTCTTGTCCAGAATTTTTAATTAAGTTTTTAAAAGTTTGATGCAATCCTGTACTCGCCAATCCACTAAACATACCACCTAAAAAAATGTTAGCATCTATTCCTTTTTTTATTAAGATATTTGTAATTACACCTAATACTGCCATAATTAGAGGTATATACTTATTAGGTATAAAATCTAAGCTACTTTTAATTACATATCCAATACAAAGACATATGGCTATTACCACCGGCTCTGCAAAATCGCATAAAAATTGTAAATCCATTTAAATACCTCCTCTCATATATAAAATATTCCATTATATTTGCAAAAGTGACAATAAATACAAACATATTTAGTTTATATGTAATATTTAACATGAATAGAATAAAAAACAATTATATGTAAACAATAATAAAAAGATATTTATGGAGGTAAATATATGACACTAAACTGTTCAGCTGATAACTGCATTTACAATAATTACGGCATTTGTTATGCAGGCAACATCAAAATAGAGGGAGAAAAAGCATCCACAACTACAGGAACTACTTGTGCTACTTTTTCTCATAAAAAGGAAAATGAATTAAATAACTCTGCTAGCAATAACTTCACCACATCTTCTGATATAGAATGTAGTGCTAAAAAATGTAATTATAATTGTTTTGGTACATGTACAGCTTCTAGCGTACAAATAAACTTTAACAATGCATCATGTGATACATTTGTAAGTTTTTAATTTCATAAACAATTTCAGGTGAGCTTTTAGCTCACTTTTTTCTTTTAAAAGGTACCAATCTCTTCCCTATTTAATACAATAAACTATATGGATTAATTTTTAAGGGGGGATGGACATCATGGAAGAAATGGTAAAAGTAGTAAACCTCACAAAAGATTTTTATACTAAAGAAGGGGAAATGCAAGTACTAAGCAACATTTCCTTTACACTCTTCCAAGGAGAAATATTATCTCTACTTGGTCCATCAGGTAGTGGTAAATCAACAATCTTAAATATACTGACAAAACTTTTAGAACCTACATCAGGAAGTGTTACAATTAATGGAACAGTAGGATATATGTTTCAAAAAGATCATCTTTTGGAATGGCGCTCTATTATGGATAATATAACTTTAGGCTTAGAAATAATGCACAAGAAAAACGACAAAAAATCTATGGAAAGAATTGAAAGACTTTTAAAAACTTATGGTTTATGGGATTTTAGAAATATGTATCCTAAGGAACTCTCTGGTGGTATGAGACAAAGAGTTGCCCTTATTAGAACATTATCTGTAGATCCTGATATTTTATTATTAGATGAGCCCTTTTCTGCTCTAGATTACCAAACTAGACTAATGGTTAATGATGATGTTTATAAAATAATTAAAAATGAAAACAAATCTGTTATCTTAGTAACTCATGATATAAGTGAAGCCATAGCCATGGGGGACAAGGTAGCCGTTTTATCTAAAAGACCTTCTACCATAAAAAATGAATACAAAATAGATTTATCCATGGAAGAAGAAAAAACTCCTTTTAAATGCCGAAAAGTACCAAAATTTCAAACATACTTTGATTTATTATGGAAGGAGTTAGATAATAATGAGCTTTAATAAAAATTCTGTGGAATATGAAAATTATTTAAAAAATGTTAAATTAAAAAAGATAAAAATATTTATCACACAAATAGTCCTATTAATAGCCTTCTTTGTTTTATGGGAAGTATTAGCCGATAAAAACATTATAAATACCTTCCTATTTAGTAAACCATCTGATATATATAGTTTATTTATATCTTATACTTCGAACGGAACTTTAATTAAGCATGTGTGGGTATCAGTTTATGAAACTCTAATAGGCTTATTTATTGGAAGTACCTTAGGTATAATTATAGCTATAATATTATGGTGGTCAGAAACTCTTGCCAAAATTTTAGACCCTTTCTTAGTAGTATTAAATGCTCTACCAAAAACTGCCCTAGCTCCCATAATAATTGTTTGGGTAGGTGCTGGTGTAGAAGGTATAATAGTTACAGCCATAGCCATATCAATTGTTATTACCATATTATCAGCTTACAATTATTTTACTAATATGGACGAAGAGCAAATCAAAATGTTAAAAAGCTTCGGTGCAACTAAATCTCAAATTTTATTTAAACTTATTTTACCTGGTAATATAGGTAACTTAATTAATTTAACTAAAATTAACATAGGTATGTCATGGGTTGGTGTAATAGTTGGTGAGTTCTTAGTATCTAGATATGGTATAGGATATTTGATTGTTTATGGAAGCCAAGTATTTAAACTAGATGTAGTTATGATGGGTGTATTTGTTTTAGCTGTATGTGCATGGGGTATGTACGAAGTTGTAAATTTAATAGAAAAATTCTATTATTACAGACAAAGAAGAATAAAAGGATAAAATTTATGATGACTTTTAAAAAAAGATGCCTTTTTATAGGGTATCTTTTACATATTATGTAAAAACAGTAAATAAATTCTTGATGTAATCTCCTACTCTTGTTATAATTTTTACTATAAAAAATAAAATCAGAATGGGTGGGATATATGTCAAAATTTAAAAAAATAATAATTTGTATCATAGCATTGGTACTAATAATACCTTTAGGTGTTTATGGCTATGTACAGTACAAGCTTAAAGATGTAACAACAGGGGATACAAGTTATATATCAAAAATTGAAGAAGTAGATGGAATTACAAATATTTTACTTTTAGGTACTGATGGTAGACCTGAAGAAAGTGCTTTTAGAACAGATTCTATGATAATCTTAACTATTGATAATAATAATAAAGATATAAAACTCACTTCTCTAGCTAGAGATACATATGTAGAGATTCCTGGAAAAGGAAAAGGTAAATTAAATACAGCTTACTTTTGGGGAAAAGAAGATTTATTATTTGAAACAATAGAGAATGAATTTGGTATTGGTATAGATAAATATGCCATAGTTGATTTTACATCTTTAATGGATATAATTTATGCATTAGATGGTGTTGAATTAAATGTAAAAGAATCTGAACTTGAACAATTAAACAAATACATACCAGAATGTTATAAATTCTGCAAAAATGCAAATAAAGGTGAATTACAACTAGTAGAAAAAGCCGGAAAACAAACATTAAATGGTTACCAAGCTTTATCATATAGTAGAATAAGAAAAGGCGACAGTGCCATCAATAGAGATGAAAGACAAAGAAAAGTAATCAATGCCATAATTAAAAAATACAAAGATACTTCAATTACAAAATATCCAGCTTTAATTGATGCTGTAGTACCATATGTTACTACAAACTTAAATTCAAATGAAATTCTTCAATTAGCATATACTGGACACAACATAATCTCAGGAAAATCTCTTAAAAAAGCAATAAAAGAAGCAGAATTTCCTATAATAGATGATGTACACTCTAAAGGTGGTATGTACGGTAAAAACTTCTACGGTAATACAGAGTGGGTATGGATATATGACGAAAACTCAACTTCAGTATTAAGAGATTTCATATACAAAGATATACCAATGAATGAAAATGAATACTTAAATGACAATAGCCAAATAAGTTTAAAATATTAAATATAAAAGAAAAACTGAGCGAAAGCTCAGTTTTTTTTGTATTGATGAATAAAAAATATGTTGATACAATTATATTGCAGTAAAATTTGTAAAAGGGGTGGATTTATGTCACGAAGAAAAAAAATAGTTATAACCTTAATATTAATACTTGTATTATTACCAGCTGCTCTTATGGGATTTTTATATTACAAAATAAATACCATTAAAACAGACAACCAAGTTGAGGGTATTACCAACATATTATTACTAGGAACAGATGGTAGGAAAAACGAAAGTGCCTACAGATCTGACTGTATGATGATAGTAACCATAGATAATACTCATAACTCTATAAAATTAACTTCCCTAGCCCGTGATACATATGTAGATATACCAGGGGTTGGAATGGGAAAACTAAACGCTTCATACTTTTGGGGAAAAGATCAACTATTATTTAAAACAATAAAAAATGAATTTGGTATAGATATAGAAAAATTCATACAAGTTGATTTTGAAGGATTGATGGATGTTATAACAGCTCTTGGTGGAGTTGATGTGGAAATTAGCAAAAAGGAAATGGAAGCCGTAAACAAATCAGTTCCTTCTACTTATGAATCTTATGACAATCCTGACAAAGGAGAAATGAAACTAATACCAGGAGATGGAGTTCAAACTTTAACAGGATATCAAGCCATAAGTTACTGTCGTATAAGGGATATTGACTCTGCCATATACAGAGATGCTAGACAAAGAAAAGTTATCATGGCAATAGCTTCTAAATTTAAATCCATGCCTGTATCATCTTATGATGATTTAATAAAAACACTATCACCATGTGTTACCACTAACATAGGTACTATTGAATTATTAAATATGGCTAAAAACTCCTATGAAATACTACAAAAAGGAGATTCCATAAAACAAGGAGAGTTTCCTATAATAGATGAAGTACATTCTAAAGGTGGCAAATATAAAAAAGCCGGCTGGGTTTGGAGATATGATACAAACTCCGTAGTAGTTTTAAAACAATTCATCTTTGATGATGTTGATATAAAAAACAATAAATATTTAAATGAAACAGATAAAATAAAATTAAATGGTTAAAATTTCATATATTTATAAATTAAAAATACTAAAAAAGAACATATTGTAGTGATATGTTCTTTTTTAGTATAAATTTGTATATACTTTTATAATGCTTTGGTAACAATTAATTATTTTTATTAATAATATATAGTATCATGATTTTTGAGGGGGATTTAATTATGCACAAAAAAATAATAGCACTTGCAAGTGCCCTATCCCTAAGTGTTTGCTCCTTAGTGGGATGTTCTTCTACTGACAAAGAAGATTCAAAAAAACTAGACAAAATAACTATTGCTGAAGTTACACATTCTGTTTTCTATGCACCACAATACGCTGCCATAACACAAGGATTTTTTGAAGAAGAAGGTATAGAAGTTGATTTAATTGATGCACAAGGTGCTGATAAGACTATGACTGCTTTAATATCAGGTGAAGCAGATATTGGACTTATGGGACCAGAAGCTTCTATTTATGTTTACAAACAAGGCAGTGACGACTATGCTATCAATTTTGCTCAACTTACAAAAAGAGATGGTAGTTTCATAGTTTCTAGAGAAAAAAATGACAACTTCTCTTATGAAGATATGAAAGGAAAAGAAATACTTGGTGGAAGAGCCGGTGGAGTTCCTCTAATGACTTTAGAATATTTATTAAAAAATGAAGGTTTGGAAATTGGTAAAGGTTCTGACAAAGTCAATATAAGAACAGATGTTCAGTTTGGTGTAATGGCCGGCGCATTCGCAGCAGGTGAAGGCGATTATACAACTGCCTTTGAACCAACTGCTACTCAACTAGAAAAAGGAGGTTCTGGCTATGTGGTAGCATCTGTTGGAAAAGATGCTGGTGAAATTCCTTTTACTTGTTATTCTGCTACAAAATCTTATATGGATAAAAACTCTGATTTAATTCAAAGATTTACAAATGCTTTATATAAAGGACAACAATGGGTTCAAAATGCTTCTGATGAAGAAATAGCAAAATCTATGCAACCTTTCTTTGAAGATACTTCTTTTGATGATTTAAAAATAGTTGCCCATAAATATAAAGAAATAGATGCTTGGTCATCAGATCCTCTTTTAAAAGAAGACAGCTTAAATAGACTTATGGACGTTATGATAGAAGGTGGAGAATTGGATGAAAAAATACCTTATGACTCTGTAGTAACTACAACTTATGCTCAAAAAGCCATTGAAAATAATAAATAAAATTATATAATATAAAATAAATATAATACTAAAAAAGAGCCACCTATTAAAAGTGGCTCTTTTTCTATATAATTTTATTTCCTAACTTAACTAAATTTCTAAGCTTCAGCCAAACTAACTTTTTCACTTTGTTTAGCTTGTTTAGGAAGTCTATTATCAATCACATTCATCAAGTTGTCACAGCATTTATGAACATCAACTACTACATTATCACCTACAACAACTAAACTTTCAACGACATTCTCTTTTAAAGGAGCTTTAGTAACTACTTTATATAAATCAACTTCATAAACAGAGGCAATTTTTCTAGCTAACTCTTCATTATTAAATTCAATATTTTCATCTATAACCTTATTAACAAATTGTACTCTACCATCTGTATTAGTATAGGTACCTTCCACACTCATAGGACCACTTCCAGGAAGTACTACATTACTATTCTTACAAGTATCAGTCATATGAGTATCAACTGTCATGACAAATTCTAAATTATCTAAAATATCATCGCCTAATACACAAGGATCTTCACCAAAGCATAAAAGAGCTTTTACATTTGCCATCTCTTCTATTCCCTTATCTATCCCCATATCTACTAGACCTTGAGAATTATTTTTGCCTTTTATTTGAACTATTCCATCTCTAGGAGCACCTATATGATTAGATACTAGAGCAATATTACCAATCATAGTAGCAGCATCTACTGATAATACATTTTCTTGGAATACTATCATGGCTTTTTTAGCATTATTATAAGCACTAGCTACTTCTTTTATTTCATCAGATACAAAAACATTTTCTAATGATTTTTTTAATTCTAAAAGATTTGTAAGAGATAAATTATCTTTTTCATCCACTAAGTATTTAGCAATTTCTTTTAAAGCATCTAAGTTATTTCCTGTATAAATAACTTTTTCAGCAAAATCAAAGTTAACTACTTCTACTCCAACTGGATTTATCACATAAATCTTCGCACCATTTTCAGCTGCTTGTTTTAATTTAAGTTGAACAACAGGGTTCTTTTCCATAATATATCCAAATACAAGGATAACATTAGTAGATAATAATTCATCCATAGTATTAGGAGATTTATCTACTCCTAGTACTTTCTTAAGACCACTTTCTACATGGTTAAAGCAAAGAGTTTTAGCTCCCATTGCATCAGCCAATTTCTTAATAACAGAAGCTTCTTCATTAGTAAATCTATCAGAAATAGATACAGCAACTGAATCTTTTCCGTATTTTGTAGCTATGCTTTCTGCCTTCTTAGCCACAAGGACTATTGCTTCATCATAAGAGCATTCTCTAAATTTGTCCCCATCCTTAATTAAAGGCTTAGTTAATTTTCCTTCTAGTACAGAACAGTCAAATCCCCACTTACCTTTACCACAAAGTAAGCCTTTGTTTACTGCACCATTTTTATCAGGGTTAGATTTAATCAACATACTTCCACAAGATTCAACTTGAAGAGAACATCCCACAGAACAATAAGAACAAGTAGTATTAGTTACCTTAGTTTCTAGTGGAACTTCTTTAGCAACACTTTGACGCTCTTGAAGAGCTCCTGTTGGACAAACACTTACACATTGACCACAACTCATACAACCACTATCAACAAGATGTTGTTCTAGTGCAGGTTTAACTACAGTATCAAATCCTCTATGAACAAGCCCTAGAGCACCAACACCCATTACTTCATCACAAACCCTTACACATAAACCACATAATATACATTTGTTAGGATCCCTAACTATGAATGGATGATTATCTTCAAATTCTATAACATTTTTCTCTCCTGCAAATCTTTCAGGATGAACATCATATTTATTAGCTAAATCTATTAACTTACATTCAAAGTAATCATGACAACCACATTCTAAACATCTAGAAGCATCTTTTAGAGCCTTTTCTTCATCATATCCAAATACTACCTCTGTGAAGTTATCTTTTCTTTCATCAGCTTCTAGTTGATCCATAACTGGTCTACACATTCTTTCTCTATCTTCAAAAGTCTTTTCAGTAATATCAAATCTTTCCACTACAAAAGGTTTTTCATATTTTAAAACTTCTCCATTTAAATAAGCATCTATACTTTCACTTACCTTCTTAGCATCTGCTATGGCTTCCACTGCTATGGAAATCTTATCATTACCACAGTCTCCTCCAGCAAATACACCTTCCATACTCGTCATGAAAGTATCTTTATCATAAGCTATAGCACCTTTTTTAGTTTTGTCCAAATCATCAAACTTAGAAGCATCCACTGCTTGACCTATGGCAAGTATCATAGTATCTACTTTTATAGTTTCTGTTTTACCTTCTACTGGTACTGGTCTTCTTCTACCTGATGCATCAGCTTCACCAAGTTCCATAACTTGAAGTACAACTTCTTTTACTCTGCCATTTTCATCTGATACAACTTCTATAGGATTAGTTAAATTTTTAAATATAACGCCTTCTTCTTCAGCTTCTGTAATTTCCACCATATCAGCAGGCATTTCATTTTTTGTTCTTCTATATATATTATAAACTTTCTTAGCTCCAAGTCTTACAGCAGTTCTACAAGCATCCATAGCAGTATTACCACCACCAACTATGGCCACATTTTCTCCTAAATCTATTTCTTCATTTCTAACAACTTTTCTTAGAAAATCTATACCACCTATAATACCCTGGCTATCTTCTCCTTTACATCTAACACCAGTAGATACCCAAGCACCAATCCCTAGTAGCACTGCGTCGTATTCTCTTCTTATTTTTTCAAAAGAAACATCTACTCCCACCTTAGTGTTAGTAATCATTTTTACGCCCATGCTTTCGATTAGTTTTATCTCTTCATCAAGAACAGCCTTTGGAAGTCTATACTCTGGTATACCATAACGTAACATTCCTCCTAGACGAGGCATAGATTCTATTATAGTTACATCATGACCTTTTTGTCTAAGGAAATATGCGCTAGATAGACCCATTGGTCCACCACCTATTATTGCCACAGACTTATTAGTATCAGCTTTTATATCAGGTATGTATGAATTACCACCTTTTAAATCCCTATCTGCCACAAATCTTTTTAAGTTTGCAATGGAAATTGGTTCATCTACCAAGCTTCTTCTACATTTTTCTTCACATGGATGAGGACATACCCTACCTATGGCAGCTGGAAGAGGAATTTTATCCTTTACAAGCTCTAAAGCTTTCTCATATTCACCATTGGCAATTAAACCTACATACCCTTGACAATCTGTGCCAGCAGGACATGCAAGAGCACAAGGTGGTCTACAATCTCCCACGTGATTGCTTAATAATAATTCTAAATTAGTCTTTCTAGACTCAACTACCCTTTTTGTATTAGTTTTTATAATCATATTAGGTGAAATTTCTGTAGCACAAGCCTTAAGTAATTTTGGCATACCTTCGCACTCTACTACACATAAACCACAAGCACCATATATCTTAGTTCTTTCATCAAAGCATAGGGTAGGAATGAAAACATCATTTTCCCTAGCAACTTCTAAAATTGTTTGACCAGGTATACCAAATACCTCTTTACCGTCAATATTTAGTCTGAATTTTTTCATAAAACTATCCTCCCCCCTAATCTCTAACTATGGCATCAAATTTACAAGTTTCTTCACATCTACCACATCTAATACATACATCTTGATTAATAGTGTGCATTTCTTTTTTATTTCCACTAATAGCCCCAACTGGACATTTCTTAGCACAAGCACCGCAGCCTCTACAGTCTTCATTTATGTTAAATGAAATCAAGGATTTACAAGATTTTGCAGTACATTTTTTATTGTAAATATGATCTTCATATTCATTTCTAAAATATTTTAATGTAGTTAATACTGGATTAGGAGCAGTTTGACCTAGACCGCACATAGCACCGTCTTTTACCTTATAAGCTAACTCTTCTAGAAGTTCTATATCTCCATCTTTGCCTTCACCCTTTGTAATTCTCTCCAATATCTCTAACATTCTCTTTGTACCTATACGACAGTAGTTACATTTACCACAAGATTCTTTTCTTGTAAAATCAAGGAAGTATCTTGCCATATCTACCATACAAGTAGTTTCATCCATAACTATCATACCACCAGAACCAACTATTGCCCCAGTCTTAGTTATGTTTTCATAATCAACAGGAGTATCTATAAGAGAAGCTGGAATACATCCACCAGAAGGTCCACCCATTTGAACAGCCTTGAACTCCTTGTCGTTTTTTATTCCTCCACCTATACCAAATATAACATCTCTAAGTTTAAGTCCCATAGGCACTTCCACAAGACCACCTTTTTTTATCTTACCAGCAAGGGCAAATACTTTTGTACCCTTACTCTTATCAGTACCCATAGCACCAAAAGCAGCTCCACCATTATTAATTATCCAAGCTATATTGGCATAAGTTTCCACATTATTGATATTTGTAGGTTTTTGCCAATAACCCTTAGCTGCCGGGAAAGGTGGTTTAAGTCTAGGCATACCTCTCTCACCTTCCAAAGAAGCAATAAGAGCAGTTTCTTCACCACAAACAAAAGCACCAGCACCGGCTTTTATTCTTAAATCAAAATCAAAACCACTGCCAAAAATATTTTTACCAAGATAACCTTTCTCACGAGCTTGGCTCATGGCAATTTCTAGTCTATGTATAGCTAGTGGATACTCAGCACGAACATAAATAATACCTTCAGTTGCACCCATAGCATATCCACCTATAATCATTCCCTCAATAAGAGAATGTGGGTCACCTTCAAGTACAGATCTATCCATAAATGCTCCAGGATCCCCTTCGTCAGCATTACATACTATATATTTTTGATCAGCCTTATTTTGAAGTGCAGCATTCCATTTAAACCAAGTAGGGAAACCTGCTCCACCTCTACCTCTAAGACCAGACACTTTTATTTCTTCTATTACTTCTTCTTGTTTCATAGAAGTAACTACTTTCTTAGTAGCTTCATAACCACCAACAGCTATATACTCTTCTATTTTTTCTGGATTTATTAAACCACAATGTCTAAGTACTACCCTCTTTTGTTTTTCTAAAAATAATTTATCTTCATCAGATATGGCTAAATCACTAGCAACTTGACCATTTACTAAATGTTGTTCTACTATTTCTTCAACTTTATCTGCTTTTACTTTCACATATCTTGTCATATTATCATTATCATCATATATATCTACAATAGGCTCTAAGTAACAAGTTCCAACACAGCCTGTAATATCTACTTTTACATCTAAGTTCTTTTCTTCAATAAGTTTTTCAAACTCTGCTGCAGTTTTCTTTGCACCAGTTGCTACACCACAACTACCTTGCCCAATTATAACCTTCATACTATTCACCCCCTATGATCTTTCTTTAATTTCTGTTAAGATTTGCTTAACAGAATCTTTAGTTAAGTTTCCATAAGTTTCATCACCATCAGCACTTTTTATCATCATAACAGGTGCCAAAGAACAACATCCTAAACATGCCACATTATTTATAGTAAATAAACCATCTTCTGTCGTTTCCCCATCTTGAACTCCTAAAAATTCACAAACGGATTCAGCAATCATTTCAGAACCATTTACATGACATGCAGTTCCTTGACATAGCATTACTAAATATTTTCCTATTGGTTGTAATCTAAACTGTGCATAAAAAGTTGCAACACCATAAATTTTGGCTGTTTTTATACCAGTAGCTTCTGAAATATAATTCATAGCATCAATTGAAATATATCCATATAAATCTTGAGTTTTTTGTAAAATAGTAATAAGACTACCAGGTACTTTTGCATATTTGTCTAATACGGGATCTAATTCTTTGAAGTCCTGACATTTTTCAGTCCCGCAACAGCATTTTTCACTCATTTAATTCCCCCCTAATTTCAAAATAGTATCTATATTATGTATATGTACTACCAATTATAATATTAGCAAAAAATGGTAATAACCGCAAATAAAAAACTAGACATTTTGTTATATTTTTAACCATATTGTTGTTTTTATAGACCTATTTTTTCTATCATATATTATTCTTATTTATAGTAATTTTTTTATTCAATAATAAAGCTTCTACTTTAAATTTAAAAGTAGAAGCTTTATGCTATGCATTTTCAAATGTGTATATGGCATCTATTCTTGTTGTAAAAATATTTTCATTAGTACATCCTATATATTTAGCATATTTTCTTACCTTTTCTTTTGCCATTTCTATATCTGAAACACCTTTATCCATTAATTCTTTAATATATATATCCATTAAAGAACCTTTGTATTCTTTCATATCAAAACCTAAATAATAAGCTAAGTTTTCTATCTCCCTAGAAAAATCTCCATCTTCCTTTATTAAAAACTCATAAACTTCTCTTCTATAAGGATTAGACATTATAATCTTTTGTATAACCTTCCATCCATCTAGCTTATTTATAAACCCATCTTTGTAATTATTAAAAAGTGCATTTGATTGTCTTATTGATTTCTTATCAATATATGAATTTACTTCTGTAACTCCATTTTCCATTAAAGCATCTACTATAGCATAATGTATATTAAAACAATCATCAAATAAATATTCAGAAAGCTTATGAATAATAGGTTTTATATCAAAAAACTTATTGCTCTTTTTGTTTTTATTACTAGTTGCTAAGTCTCTATTCACGTTATTAAATAATCTCTCAAAGTCTAAATACTTTTCACAGTAAATTTCTTTAAATAAATTAAAATCAATAGTTATAATATTATAACCAACTATAGTTTCCACACCTTTTCTAATAATTTCATTTATCAAGTTGTTACCAAATTCCAAATGTTTTTCATTTAAATGCTTATTACTTGTTATATTGTCTAAACAATATTTTTCAAATGATTTAGCCGCATCTTCTCCATACTCTTTAAAATTTTTTCTTATTGTATTGTAATTATCTCTTTTTTCATCAAATTTTATAATGGCACCGTTTATATCAAATGTAATCATATTTCCTCCTCCTAAAAATCAAATATTATTTCATTTTATTACTTATTATTTGATTTTTAGGGGGCTATTCCTTCTAAATAAATAATTTGTCTAAAACTTCTTCTAAATAATGTTGAAAATACCAAGAATTATTGGAATAAACATGGATGGTAGCAAATTAGCCACTTTTATATTGCTTATATTTAACATATTTAATCCTAGGGCAAATATTAATAAACTACCTACACAAGTCATATAAGTTACAACTATATCACTAAGTATAGAAGATATGCCACCTGCACCTAACGCTATAATTCCTTAATATAAAAATACTGCCGCACTTGATAAAATAACACCAATTACTAAAGATGCTGCAAAGAAAATAGAAGACACACCATCTAATATAGATTTAGCAAATAAAGTGGAGTAATCTGAACTTAAACCACTTTGTATAGCTCCTACAACAGCCATTGCTCCAACACAGTATAATAAACTAGCTGATACAAATCCCCTAGATAAAGAGTTTTTCTCATTATATTTATCTTCTTTATTCTTTTTCGTTAATTTTTCATCTATATACTCACCAAGCTTATTTAATAATTTATCTAAATCAATTAATTCACCAATAAAACCTCCCACACAAATGGAAATTATAACATATAGAGCATTATCTCCTTTTAACGCTCCAGATATGCCCATATACATAACTACAAGGGCTATTCCATCCATAATAGTTTTATTCAGTCTTTCAGGTATACCTTTATTAATAATTAACCCAACTATTCCACCTGCAATAATAGCTATACTATTTACAATTACTCCTAACATATTCTCCCCCCTTTTTTATTAGATACAATAAATGTTATATTTGTTAAGCTCTTTTAGCAATATTATTAATTATTTTCAGCTAAACTTATAAATTTTTCTGGGTCTTGCGCAAAATCTTCAAAAGATGATTTTGTAAAAATTATATCTTCGCCTAAAAAACGTTTATATCTCATTTCTTCTTTTTCCAAAGCAGAAGAAAGCTTATTTGTATGATTATTTATAACTATAAATTTAAGTGGTTTATTATCTCTAGTAGTTTGAACTCTTTTTAACATATATTTAATATGCATATCAGCTTCAGGAAAAGAATATCCACAAAATATAATTAAATCAGCTTCTCTAAAAGCATGTTCTGCCTTATTCCATACTAAACTTAAATATACATTTGACATATTTTTAAAATAAGTGGGAGGAACTATAATTGGAACTGTATATTCCCTACAATTTAAGCAAGTTGCATCTTTTTGATTATTTAATATCCTCATTACACCACCTTCATAAGGTGTTAAGGTCAAGCTAGAACATATGGGACAATATAACCAGTTTAAAGATCCGTGTATTTTATACAACTTAACAGTATCTCCCTTAGGTCTTTTCCAAGTGCTTTCTTTATAATTAAAGTTTGTAAAATCCACACCATAATCTAGCATAATAGGCATTTTCTTTTTATCATATAATTTTGATATTGTGTTATCTATATGAATATCATAATTTACACTTATAAAAGTTGTATCTAAAAGCCTATTTGATTTTATTAAATTTTTTAATAATAATTCGTGGTATTTATTACTTTCTTTAGAAGCATTGTTGATAGAATTTGCTGTTAACAAAATTAAATATTGTCTTAATAAATTAATGGATGTGTTTTTGTTGTTATATGTGTCAGTACCAAAATTTTTAAATGATTCTCTTCTTTGGTCAGCCATATCTAGTATGCCTAAAACTTCTTCAAAAGTAGGAAAATTAACTTTGTCTATATTGTCATGTACTATATCTATATTAAATATTTCTTTAAAAAAATTAACTAAGGTCTTATTCATTTCACTATGAGGGTGCTTTGGCAAACTGTATTTAAAATATCTTGAAAAAATTTCATTTTGTATTGGTAAATTTTCCGCTGCAGAAGCTCCTGCACCTAAAAAAATACATATCTTCATCATATCAACTCGCCTTCATTAAAATATATTTACAATAAGATAATAACAAAAAAGTCTCAATATATTTATATTAAGACTTTTTTGTATGATTATTCTATTTATTTATTTTTTTAATATATTCAATTGCTTTTAGTGTTCCCATTTTAGAGTGGTCAAATGTAAGTCCACCTTGGAAGTAAACATTGTAAGGAGGTCTTATTGGTGCATCGGCACTAAGTTCTATTGAAGAACCTTGTATAAATGCTCCTGCTGCCATTATAACTTCATCTTCATATCCAGGCATTGCCCATGGTTCTGGTTTAACATAAGAATCAACTGGAGCTGCAGCTTGAACACCTTGACAAAATGCTATAACTTCATCAGCATTTTTAAGTCTTACAACTTGTATAATATCACTTCTTAAATCATCATATTTAGGAAGTACTTCATATCCTAATTTTTCAAACATTCTCGCACAATAAATTGCACCCATAACTGCTTGTGATGTTATATATGGAGCCATAAAGAACCCTTGAAGAACAGTTCTAGTAGTTCCAAAAGTAAGACCACATTCTTTACCTATACCTGGTGTAGTTAATCTATAAGATATCATTTCAACTAAATCTTTTCTACCAGCTATATATCCACCAGTTAAAGCAAGGCCTCCACCTGGGTTTTTAATTAAAGACCCAGCCATTATATCTGCTCCAACTTCTGTTGGCTCTTTAGTATCTAAGAATTCTCCATAACAATTATCAACCATTACTATTAAATCCTTATTTACTGATTTAACTACTTCTATAGCTTCTTTTATATCATCTATTGATAAAGATTTTCTCCAAGAATATCCCTTAGATCTTTGAATCATTACAAGCTTAGTTCTTTCATTAATTTTTTTCTTAACACCTTCTAAATCTATGTTTCCATCAGGTAAAAAGTCCACATCTTGATATGTTACACCAAACTCTTTAAGTGAGCCTTTTTCTTCTCTTATACCTATTACACCTTGTAGAGTATCATATGGCTTTTCAGTAATTGAAAGTATTTCATCTCCTGGTCTAACTATTCCTTGTATACATAAACTTAGAGCGTGAGTACCATTTACTATTATTGGTCTAACTAAAGCATCTTCTGCTCCAAATACATCCGCATATATTTCTTCTATTTTTTCACGACCAATATCATTATATCCATATCCAGTAGTCCAGTTAAAATGATTATCACTTAGATTAGCTCTTTGCATAGCTCTAAGAACTTTATACTGATTAAATTCTCTTATTTCTTTTATTTTATCAAATTGATCTTTTATATCTTCCATTACTTCATTAGATAATTCAAATGTTTCATCATCTAACCCATAATATTCTTTTAATAATTCACTTGTTTCTTTAAGCACTTATATCACCTATTTTCTTATATTTGTCATTTCAACTTGTCACCTTAAGAATTTTATCATAGTAAAAATTACAGTGCAAGATTTAAAAAGAAAAAAGGCCCTTATATTAACCTATAATTATTGTAGGTTAATATAAGGGCCTTTTTATAATCTATTATTTTTGGTTTGTATTTTGTAAATTAATATTTTTGCCTGGTACTATTGTAGAAACTGCATGTTTGTAAATTAAATTTTGTTGTCTGTTTTCACTTTCTAATAATACTATGTAACTATCAAATCCCTTTACATATCCTTTAATTTGAACACCATTCATTAAAAATATTGTTACAGGAACTCTTTCTTTTCTTGCATTATTTAAAAATAAATCTTGTAAATTTAAAGCAGTGTTTTTCATTAACAATATCCTCCCGACTAAATTATATTTAGATACATTTACTTTTATATTTATAATATAATATTATACATTTTTAAATATATTTTCAATATAGTTCAAAATATCTTCCTTTAGTATTTCACTATTATCATATTTATCTAAATCAAACCATTTACTTTCTTTATATCTTTTAAACCAAGTTATTTGTCTTTTAGCGTATCTTCTAGAATCTCTTTTTATTATTTCTATAGCTTCATCTAAACTATACTCACCTTCTAGATATTTTACTATTTCTTTATAACCAATACCTTGCATAGATATTAAATTCTTATCATATCCAATATCTAATAAATGTTTAACTTCATCTATTAAATTATTTTCCATCATAAGATCTACTCTTTTATTTATTCTTTCATAAAGAACTTCTCTATCTCTATTTAAAACTATAATAATTGGCTGATAATTTTCATTATATTTTAATTCAGTAGAAAAGTCTTGCATTTTCTTTCCATCTAAACATACTTCTAAAGCTCTTATTACTCTTTTAGTATTGTTTTTATGAATACGATTAGCTGCATCTTCATCTAAAGCTCTTAATTTTTCATGCATATAATCTATGCCATTTTCCTTTAACTCAAGTTCTAATTCTTCTCTTAGCTTTGAGTTACTATTAGATTTTGCAAAATCCATATCATATATTAAAGAATTTAAATATAATCCAGTTCCACCAGTAACTAAAACTTTTTTTCCTCTATCATCTATATCTTTTATATATTTATTAGCTCTTTTTTGAAATTCTGACACAGAAAAAGCATAATCTGGTTTAACCTCATCTATAAGATGATGAATTACTCCATCCATTTCTTCTTTTGTAACTTTTGCACTACCCACATCCATATATTCATATATTTGCATAGAATCAGCAGAGATTATTTCTGCATTTAAATCCTTGGCAAGTTCTATGGATAAAGCTGTTTTGCCCACGGCCGTAGGCCCTGTAAGTATGATAAGTGGTATTTTCTTCATAATATTCCTTTCTTACATAATTCTTTTAAACATTTTTTCTATTTCTTTTTTTGATATTTCAACTATTGTTGGTCTACCATGAGGACAAGTAAATGGATTTTCACACTTTTCCATTTGTAAAAGAAGCTTTTTCATTTCTATGATATGAATTTTATCATTGGCCTTTATTGCTGCTCTACATGCCATAGAAGCAAATTTATCTCCCTTTAAATCATAACTACTACTTAAGTCCTCCATATTATCTATTATTTGAAGTATAAACTTTTCACTTTCTGGTGTTCCAAATATAGTTGGTACTCCCCTTACCATAATGTGATTATTTCCAAATAACTCAATTTCAAAACCAAAATTTAAAAATAAATCCATATTATTTTCTATTTTCATCATGTCCACATTGGAAAATTCCATAACTATGGGGTCAAGTAACATCTGCATATCAATTTTATGATTTTTAAATTTTTTCATATATTCTTCATAAAGTACTTTTTCATGGGCAGCATGTTGATCTAATAAATACATGGCTTCATTTTTTTCTAATACTATATAAGTGTTTAAAATACTTCCCACAACTCTAAAATCTGTTATAGAAAATCTATTTTCACTTTTTATATTTTCTTCACTTATTTGATTTAATTCTGCTTTTTTATCATTTTTTTCATTTAAAGAATTAAGTTCATCAAAACTAAATGATTTGCTCACATCAACTACACCATCTATAAAAAATTCATTTTTTTTATTTTCTATAGATTGAAGCTTTATTTCTTTTTCTATATTATTTGAAGTAATTGTATTATCTTTTACTTTTTCTTTATTAGCTTTATTTTCTTCAACTTTATTATTTCTACTTAAAGCTTCTGATAAGGACATAAATGAATTAAGCTCTGAAAAATCATTTTTAGGCGTAGCCTTATTTAAATTCTTGTCTTCTTCATTTTCTTTATTCAAATTATTAAAAGTTTGTAGGTAAGCTTCTTTTTCTTGTAAATAAGTTTCTTTACTTTCGTTTACTTTAAATTTATCGTCATAATTTTCATATTTTCCAATTAAAGCCGTATTTAACAATTTCTTTTTAAGTAAATCCCTAATCTCTATATATAAATCCTTGTCATTTTCAAATTTTATCTCCATTTTTGTTGGATGAATATTTACATCAATTTTAGCTGGATTTATATCTATATTTAAAAAACACACTCCATGTTTATTTATAGGAATAATACTTTTATATGCTTCATTTATGGCATCTAATATAATTTTACTTCTCACATATCTGTTATTTATATAAATATGTTGTAAATTTTTATTAGAACGATAAATATTATTATTTCCAATATATCCATTAATATTACAGAAACTTCCCTCTTCGTTAATCTCAATAAGATTTTCCACAATTTCTTTTCCATAAATACTTCTAATAACAGAAATAAGTTTATTATCTCCTGGAGTATTTAACATTAATTTTCCATTATTTATATATTTAAACTGAACATTAGTATTTCCTATGGCCAACTTATTGATTAAATCACTTATATTTATAGTTTCAGCATGTGTTGACTTTAAGAATTTTTGTCTAACAGGCGTATTGAAAAATAAATCTTTAATTATTATGGTAGTTCCATTTTTAGTTCCTACAGGCTCTTTTAAAACCTCTTTACCACCTTCAAGTACTACCTTTGTACCTAATGGTTCATCTTTAGTCTTTGTAATCATTTCCAAACGAGAAACAGAAGCTATAGAAGCTAATGCCTCCCCCCTAAAACCTAAAGAATACAAATCATAAAGATCATCTATCTTTTTAATTTTACTAGTAGCATGTCTTAAAAAAGATTTATCAACTTCACTAGAAGGTATTCCTTCACCATTATCTGTAATTCTTATTTGTTTTTTCCCACCATCAACTATATCTATAACTATTTGTGTAGAAGAGGCATCTATAGAATTTTCTATTAATTCTTTAGTAACAGAAGAAGGTCTTTCGACCACTTCTCCTGCTGCTATTTTATTTATAGTTAAATCATCTAATATATTAATTATCTTTGTCATATAATACCTCCAAAGAATTAGTATCTTAAGTTAAAATTATTTATTTTTAACTTTTTTTTGAAGACTAAACAGTGCATTCATAGCATCTAGCGGAGTCATACTTAATATATCTAAATTTTTAATTTCATCTAATATATTATCATCTTCATTTACAATTTCAAAAGATATTTGATCTTCACTTATTGCTACTTCTTCATTTATTTTATTATTTATTTCTTCAAAATCATGATTTAATTTTTCATAATCTTTTTTTAGTTTTTTATAGTTTTTATTTAAATTTTCTTTTTCTATTTTTAAAGCTTCAAATTCATTTTTTAAATTACTTTCTTCTAGTCTTTTTAGCTCTATTTCTAAATTTGATAAAGAATTTACATTATTAGAACTTACGTTCGTTTTATCTAAATTTTTATCTTCATTATTAGCTATACCATTTATGGCGTAGCCATTATATATATGATTTTTTTCTAAATCCTTTAAAAGTTCAGATGATCTAGTAATTACCTCATCTGGAAGCTTAGCAAGTTTGGCTACATATATTCCATAACTTTTATCAGCTGCTTGGTCGATAATTTTTCTAAGGAAAATTATATTTTCTCCATCATCCTTAACTGCTATTGAGTAATTTTTAACTTCCTTAAATTCATTTTCCAGCTCTGTTAATTCATGATAATGAGTTGCAAATAAAGTTTTACACTTAATATGTTTTTCAATATATTCCACTATAGACCAAGCTAAACTTATTCCATCATAAGTAGAAGTACCCCTACCTATTTCATCTAAAATAACTAAACTCTTATCTGTAGCATTTTTTAATATATGAGAAACTTCACTCATTTCTACCATGAAAGTAGATTGACCTTGAGATAAATCATCACTTGCCCCAACTCTCGTAAATATTCTATCGCAAATTGGTATATCTGCATAATCTGCCGGTACAAATGACCCCATATGAGCCATTAAAGTAATAATAGCAGTTTGTCTCATATAAGTAGATTTACCTGCCATATTTGGACCTGTAATTATATTAATAATATTTTCTCCGCCATTTAAATAAGTATCATTTGGCACAAAGTTTTCTTCACCAACAATACTTTCAATAACTGGATGACGTCCATTTTTAATATCAAGTTTACTTTCAGTATTTATATTAGGTTTAACATAATTATTTATATGAGCCACTGTGGCAAAAGAAGTAAACACATCTATATTGGCTATTATTCTAGCCACATTTTGAATTCTATCAATATTATTGTATATAATTTGTCTTATCTTAACAAAAATCTCATATTCTAAAGATTTTATTTTTTCTTCAGCATGAAGTATTTTATCTTCTATTTCTTTTAACTCTTCTGTTATAAATCTTTCTGCATTACTTAGAGTTTGTTTTCTTATATATCTGCCTTCTAAATCTAAGTTAGCTAAATTTACCTTAGTTATTTCTATATAATAACCAAAAACTTTATTAAATCCTATTTTTAAAGATTTAACTCCTGTTTTTTCTCTTTCATTATTTTCAATTTCTTTTATCATGAAAGCACCATTTTTAGAAATATTTCTAAGCTCACTTAATTCTTCATTATAAGAAGATTTTATTATATTTCCGTCTTTAATTGTAATACTTGGCTCTTCCATAATAGATTCATTTATTAGCTCATAAATATCACTTAAATCTTCCATCATATCTATATATTTTTTTATAGTTGTACCACTACAATTAGCTATTCTTTCTTTTAATAGCGGCAGCTTCTCTATAGAATTTCTTAAGTGAATCATTTCCTTTGGAGTTACCTTTTCAAAGGCAATTTTCCCACAAATTCTTTCTATGTCGTAGACATTTTTTAGAATTTCAATTAAATCTTCTCTTAAAGAAAAATCATCTTTAATTTCTTCGATAACATCTAATCTTTCATCTATTCTTTTTTTATTAACTAAAGGCTCTTCCACATATTTTCTAAGAAGTCTTCCTCCCATGGCAGTGGATGTTTTATCAAGTACATGAAGTAGTGAACCTTTTTTCTTAGAACCTCTAATAGTTTGAGTAAGCTCTAAGTTTATTCTAGTAAACATATCAAGTACCATATATTCCATTGGATTATATATATTTACTGAATTTATATTAGATGTAATTTGCTTTTGTGTATTGTATATATAGTTTAGCAATATACATAAACTTATTTTTATTAAATTATTTTCATCAAATTTTAAAGAAGCTAAATATTCTTTTGTAAAATATTCATCAAGTATAGCCTCATCTAAATAATCATTTGAAAAGCTTTCATTTATATAAATATTACCTAGTGTTGCAATATTATTTAAATTTTCTTTGAAGCTTATTTCATTTAAAATAATTTCCGAAGGACTAACTTTAGCAATTTCTTCTATAACTTTGTCTTTATCTATACAAGTGGCGTTAGCCTCTCCTGTACTTATATCCACATAAGAAAGACCTATTTTATCATTCACCTTATAAAGTGACATTAAGTAATTATTCTTTTTATTTTCAAGTAAATTTCCTTCTAAAACCGTTCCAGGTGTTACTACCCTTATAACTTCTCTTTTAACTATTCCTTTTACACTTTGAGGATCTTCCATTTGTTCCCCAATGGCAACTTTATATCCAGCTTCTACTAATTTTGATATATATGAAGCGGCAGCATGAAAAGGTATCCCACACATTGGTGCTCTTTCTTCCAGCCCGCAAGATTTTCCTGTTAAAGCTATTTCTAATACCTTTGAAGCTACTATTGCATCTTCAAAGAACATTTCATAAAAATCCCCTAATCTGAAAAATAAAATACAATCAGGATACTTATCCTTACATTCAAAATATTGTTTCATCATGGGAGTAAGTTTTTGTCTATCTATCTCCATCTGTGTACCTCCTTGTCTTTTGTTATTATATCATATAACACAATTTATATGTTAAGGTATAAAAAATTTGCTTTCTTATAATTTAATAATTATCTAAATATTAAAAAGAGCCATTTATAACTTCTTATAAACAGCTCTTTTTGCTAAGATATAATATATAATGATATTTTTTAATAATTTCTAACTATTCTTACCAACAATTTTAGATAATGCAGCAACTACTGCTATAAATATGATTGCCCATACAATTAGCATAAAGGCCCAAGCTGTTCCAGTCATAACAACATCTCCTTAAAATTCATATTTATATAATTATATGCAATATAAGGAGTTTTTTCAACTTAATAGAAAAAAGTTTTTTTATGTTTTTTTGATTAATAACTAATTGAAAGGTAAAAATATATGATTTTTACTTTAATTTATTTATCTACTATTTTTTAAAATAGTTCTTAAAGACAAGAATGCTGCTATTGATATAACTAAAAATGCTGCACCCATAAATAACCAAGCTACTGTAGTCATATCATCCACTCCTTTTTATTTTATTATATTAGATTAGGAGCGAAATATCGTCACTATTAACGATATTTTAACAGATTTTACAACATTTTAAAATTTTAATATTCTCTTAACATATCATATTATCAAATTACCCTCTTCATCAAATGATATTTCTTTTTCATTACTTATTATTTCTACTTTGTTTTTTTCAACTACACTATCATAAGCTACTTTACTCATATACAATTCATTTAGATTTTTTGTATTTTCTATAATAACTACTTTTATATTCTTTTCATCTAAAATACCGCAGGTTTTAGCGCAAGCTTTAATTACAAGTTCATCATTATCTAAAATCATAGGAAGCTTAATGCTATTTGGTTCTGTAGAAGTTAACGCATTTAAGTATGTATAGTCAAAATTAATTTTATTATATAATTTTTTAGTTGCAAAATCAGCTAAACCCATTCCATTGGCATTACCTAAAGATTTACTACTTAAATCAAGTATACCAACCTTCGTTATATCGGGGCCACCAGAAGCTGCTTTTGTATGAAATCTCCCTATAATATTTGTATCCATACCTGTTCCACTTATATTTTTGCCTATTTCTTTTACTATCAATACATCTATATCATCCAAATATATTCTTGGCATCAATGATTTTGATTTTTGCAAAATTTGTGGTTCCTTTTGTAAGATTTCATTCTTATCTAATACAAAAATATCTGCAACTTCATCATATCCATTTTCTATTGTACAAACTCCACCTATTATATTTAATTTTTCCAAAGAAACTTTAGCACAAGCTAAAATATTATCTGCCATATGTTCAAAACGCTCAGCGTGTATAGCATCTGCTCCTTTTCTTTTTCCAAGACCTATAGATAACATCTTTATTAGCCCACTTTCATATTTGCCTCGAAAAGATGTATGCATTTTTACACGATTAAAAATTATTATACCATCTGCCCTGTAAGCATTTTTATCAATATAAACAGGCAAATTATCATGGGCGTAGCCTATATTTACCACCTCCATAGATGAAATAATTTCACATCCCATAGTCTCCTTATCTATACCAAGATTTTTTAACATTTTTTCTTGGCCGTAGGCACTTGCTCCTCCATGACTTCCCATAGCTGGAACTATAAATGGAATTGCGCCTTTAGATTTCACAAAATCAACTATAGTTTTTAATAAAAGTTCATAATGACTTATTCCCCTACTTCCAGCAGTTATAGCTATTCTTTGATTTTTCTTTATACCCCAACTTTTTGCATTTAACTTTTTAATTAAATTGCCTCTTACATTATCTATTTTCTCTTTTTCAAACTTTTGCTTGACTTTATATACATTTGGAAGTCTTACATCTTTTAAAATACTATTTATTTCACTCATATTAACCCCCTTAATATTTGTCTAAACTATTTTTAATAAATAACTTAATTTAAATATGCCTTATAATAAAATATTTATAATGTTATTATAATACTATATTACAATATTTTTTAACTTTATTGAGGAGGTATTATTTTGACAGATATAAAAGATAAATTTAAAAACTATAAACCTTATATAAATGGTTATAAAAATATGAAAAAGGCGGCTGTATTAATTCCTTTAGTAAAAAAAGATAACTCTTATTCTATATTATTTGAACTTAGATCTAAAACTATGAAGCGCCAGCCTGGAGAGATTTCTTTTCCCGGAGGGATAATTGAAAATAATGAATCACCAAAAGAAGCTTGTTTAAGAGAAACTCTCGAAGAAATAGGTATAAAAGAAGAAGATATAGATATAATTTCACCACTAGATGTTTATGTATCTCATGCCAATTTAATTATACATCCTTATTTAGGACTTATAAAAAATACAGATAACTTAAATTTAAACGAATCTGAAGTAGACCATGTATTTTTAGTTCCCCTAAACTATCTTCTTGATTATGATGTTACTTGTTATACCAATGATGTAAAAGTTATTCCTAAGGATGATTTTCCTTATAATAAAATACCAAACAAAGAAAATTATAAATTTGCACAAGGTGATTATCCTGTTTGGTTTTATGAATATAAAAATTATGTGATTTGGGGTATAACTGCTAGAATTTTAGAAAACTTCTTAGACTTTATAAAAAGTTAATTTAAAGAAGCTTAATTTATGTAATTTATAATATTTAATTTACATAAATTTATTCCAAGGGGTGGTTATATGACTAACAAGAAAAGAATAAATATTTTAAACTTATTATCATTTATTTTTTTACTTTATGCATCTTCATTGTTTAAACAAAAAAATAATTTACTAATATCAGAAAAAACAGATATATTTTTTAAGCCAGCATCTTTTACTTTTAGTATTTGCTTTGTCATATACATATCTTTATTTATTTGGATTATAAAGGGATTTTTATCTACACCAAAGGAAAATATTCTTTATAAAGATGTAAGATTTTATTTTCCTATTACAATGATTTTTGCAGGTATTTCTTTTTTAGTTCCTCTAAAGTTATCTTTTTTATTTTCAATTGGATCATTATTTTCATCAATTATAGTTTATATTATAATTGATGAAAGTGATTTATCTAAAATTTATAAAATACCTTTTTCTATTTTTACATCATGGCTTATTATTATAACTATAATAAATATATCAATCTTTCTAAAAACCATAGGATTTACATCATTTTTACTTATAAGCCAAATTACCTTAACTATCATAGTTTCAATTTTTACAACTTTTATAGCCATATTATTTACCTTAGCTAAAGATGATATTATATTTCCCATAATATTCATTTGGTCATATATAGGAATTATGTTCGAAAACCCATGTTCAACTTTTTTAATTAGAAGTATGTTTTTCATGTGTTTAGTTTTAATTGCCACAATTTTATTTACTATTAGTAATAAAGATACTTCTATTAAAAAAATTACAAATTAAGTACATATAAAAAAGTGCAAACTTTTCGTTTGCACTTTTTTATTAAACTTCTTCACCAACAAGTGAGAAAGTATTTGATTCAGTTATTTTAACATTCATTAATGTTCCTAGTAAGTTTGCTTCTGGATTTTTCACTGTAAAGTTAACAAGTTTATTTTGTCTAGTTCTTCCTGTGAATTTACTTTCATCAGTTTTACTTTTTCCTTCTATTAAAACTTCTACAGTTTTACCAACATATGAAGCATTTAAATCAACAAGTATTTCATTTACCTTAGATAAAACTCTGTTAAATCTCTCATGTTTAACATTTTCTAGAATTTGGTCTTCCATTTTAGCTGCTGGAGTTCCCTCTCTCTTAGAATATATAAAAGTAAATGCATTATCGTATTTAACTTTTTCAACTACATCTATTGTATCAAGTAAATCTTCTTCAGTCTCACCTGGGAATCCTATCATTAAGTCAGTAGAAAAAGCAATATCTGGTATTTCAGCTTTAGCTTTTTCTATTATTCTTAGATAATCTTCTTTAGTGTAGTGTCTATTCATTTTCTTAAGAAGTCTTGAAGAACCACATTGTACTGGTAAGTGTAAGAATTCACATACTTTATCACAATCTCTCATAGCATATATAACTTCATCAGATATATCTTTAGGATGAGATGTCATAAATCTGATTCTTTCTATTCCTTCTATTTCATTAACCATTCTTAAAAGCTCTGCAAATGTTATATCTTCTTCTAAAGTTTTTCCGTAAGAGTCAACATTTTGACCAAGTAAAGTTATTTCTTTTGTTCCCTTTGCTGCTAAATCTTTTATTTCATTTATTATATCTTCTGGAGTTCTTGATCTTTCTCTACCTCTAGTGTAAGGTACTATACAGTAAGTACAGAAGTTATTGCATCCATACATTATGTTAACAAAAGCCTTAAGTTCAAATTTTCTACTACTTCTAAGACCTTCAACAACTTCTCCATCCACATCCCAAACATCAACTAATAATTTATCACTATCCATAGTATTAGTTAAAAGTTCAGGGAATTTGTATAAGTTATGTGTTCCAAATACTAAGTCAACATGTTTGTATCTAGATTTTATTTCTTTAACAACATGAGGTTGCTGCATCATACATCCACAAACAGCTATTTTTAAATCTGGATTTTTTCTTTTAGCTAACTTTAAATGACCTAAGTTTCCATAAACTTTAAGCTCTGCATTTTCTCTAACTGCACAAGTATTATATATTATTAAATCACAATCATTAGTCATAAGTGTAGCTTCATATCCCATAGCATCTAGCATACCTGCTAAATTTTCTGAGTCATGCTCATTCATTTGACATCCAAATGTTTGTATCATATATTTAGGTTTTCTTTTATTTATAGCAAAGTATCTAGAATTTTTCTCAGCAATAGCTTCGATAAATCTATTTTGCTCTTCTATCTTTTCCACAGGAACTTGAACTTGTTTTCTTTTTCCCATTTGTCTTCCTCCTTAGTAAATAATGCAAATTCTATTATATCATAAAAAATAAAAAAAATAAGGAATATACGAAAAAATATATTCCTTATGTCTTTAATTTAAATTATAAATTCTAATATATTTATAATAAAAATAATTTTACTTATATATGCCTAAATTATACATAAATAACAAAATTTTAGAAATAATAAATTATTATATTGTGCAAGGAGATAAAAATTATGTTAGTTGTATTTATAAGAAGTATAATTTTATATATAGCTGTTTTAATTTCTTTAAGAATTATGGGTAAAGGTGAAATTGCTGAAATGAATTGTTTTGATTTAGTTATAACTTTACTTATCGCAGAAGTTGCATCAACTCCCATGGAAAATAATGATATTCCCATGATATATGCCATTGCTGCCCTTATTGGACTTGTTTTTATGCAAACACTAATTTCTTTTTTTAGTTTGAAATTTAAATTTATAAATAGAATAGTTTCTGGAAAACCAACCATATTAATTGATAAAGGTAAGATAGATTATAAATCTTTAAAACAAGAAAAGATAACAATTAATGAACTTTTAGAACAATTAAGAATTCAAGGATATTTTAATCTAAAATATGTTCAATATGCCATTTTAGAAACTGATGGAAATTTAAGTGTAGTTCCTACCACAACTTATAATTCCACCCCAAGTAGGGAGTATCTTCATTTGCCCATTTCTCTTATTCAAGATGGAGAAATTTTGAAAAAAAACTTAAAAAAAATAAATAAAGATGAACAATGGATTTATAATATTTTAAAATCTCAACATATTAACAATGTCAATGATGTTTTAATTTGTGTATTAGATGAATATGATAAAATTTTTATTCAGAAAAAATATGAATGAGGTGATTTTATGAAATCTTCTTTTTTTGTAATTGTAGGAACTATTTTATTTATTTTTTTAGGCGTACTTAATCATGATAAAATTAATGAATTTTCTAATACATATTTGGAAGAATTTAATACTATTGAGTTAAATATAAAAAATGAAAATTGGAATGAATCATCAACTATGCTTTTAAATGTAGAAGATCAATTAGAATCTGAAAAAAATACTTGGTATAAACTTATAAATCATGGATATTTTAATGAAATTTTTGCTTCCATACAAATATTAAAACAAAGTATAAATTTAAAAAATAAGATGATATCCCTTCAAGAATTAGAAAAAATTAAAATGGTTTTAGAAAATCTAATGGAAGATGAATGTTATAACTTTAATAGAATTTTTTAATTTTTAAAAGCAAAAAATTTTAAGCAACGGAAATGACTGAAACGTCAGTAAAGTCATTTCGTTGGCGTCATGACCGAAGGGAATTTTGCTTTTAAAATCCTATCCATAAAAACATATGAATAGGATTTTTTTATTTTTATTAAATATATTATCCTTAATATTTCCTACTAGGAAATATTATCACTTTATTTATATTTTTATTGTGCTTTCGTCTATAAACTCACATGGATAATTTATCTTTCTCAAATCATCTATAAGTTTAAACAAGGCCAAATCTTTTTTCTTAGCCTCTATCATCATATCAAAATCATTATTTACACTTTCTTTCGCTAAATTTAAGAAACTTGCAAATTCATTTACATCAATATAATCAGCATGTTTTCTATCTAATTTACCTTCTTTTGGACTAGAAAAGTGAATTTTAGGTGGTAAATTTTCACATGACCATGTATCAAATATATTTTTCATTAAATCAGATAAATTTTCTCCATCATTTTTACAATTATGATGATGAACATCTAATACCATGGGTATTTTTATTTTTTCACAAATAAAAAGTACATCCTTTGCTGTAAAAACTTTATCATCATTTTCAAGTATTAATCTCTTTCTAATTCTTTTTGGAAATTCATTAAAATTATCTATAAATCTATTTATGCTATCTTCCTTACCTCCAGCTGAACTACCCACGTGAATTACAAGTTTACCATCATCATAATCCATTAAGTCATATAAATCCACCGCGTGATTTAAGTTTCTTAAGGTATCTTTTACAACATTTTCTTTTATACTATTTACAACATTAAATTGATCTGGATGAAAATCAATCCTCATATTAGATTTTTTTACAATTTCTCCTATTCTTTTTAACTCCTTAGAAAAATATCTATCATATTGCCACAAAACTTCTGGATGAGTTGAAAGGGGTATTAATTTTGACGTTAATCTGTAAAAATGAATATTATTTTTTATATTATATTTAAGAATTGTTTCTAAATCATCTAAGTTTGAAAATGTAACAGACTTTAGCTTCTTTAATTTTTCTTCTTCATTTTTCAATTTATTATAATTAGCAAAAGTCACCGTACTAGATGAAGTTACATTTTTTAAATTTAAGGCAATTGCCACATAACCCAGTCTAATTATCATTTTTGTCTCCTTGATTACTTTTATTTTTAGTTTTTCTTTATAAAAAAATAGTATTCTTCATTTAAGCTTTTTCAATATTTTCATATTTTATCTTACATTTGCCTTTTATTTGAATGAATTAATTGAATATGATACAATTTTACTTAAAGTGTAAATAATACTTATATAGATAAGTTAGGAGTGAAATTTATGGAATTGGAAAAAGATTATATTTTAAGAATGATAAAAGATTTAACAAAATCTATTGCTCATTTAATTTTAGGTAAAGCTGAAATAGAATATGAACTTCCAGAAGATAGCCAATATTCAAAAGTTGACTTTCTTTATGTAAAATTAATAGAACTTGTTAATTTAGGTCAAATAAATGAAGCAGAAGACTTATTATTTGATGAAATAAATCCATCTGACATGAGACAATTTGAAATGGCCATGTCATTTTATTTGTATTTAAATGATTTTGGTGATGATTATTTAGAAAGAAATAATTATTCTAGAGATGAAATTACAGAAGGAATTAAATCAATTTGTGAAGAATATGGTGTATCATCTATGGTAGAATTTTTATTTTAATTTAAAAAGGGTGAAATTTCAAAATTTCACCCTTTTTATTTATCTTATATCTTGTATATTATTTTCTATACTCATAGAACCTAAAATAGTAGCAAGCGGTAATTTCTTAGCTTCTATTCCTGCTCCAAAATCTTCTAAAGATTCTTTTATTGATTTTTTATAAGTATTTACAATACCTTTTTCAAGTTCATTTAAATGAGTAAATAAATATTCTTTTACATCTTCTATAGTTTTTAATTTATTTATTTCTTCTCCACGAAGTACATGTTTAAATATAGCAAATCCTTCACCTCTCGATGTCCATATAAATATATTAAAAGTTACAAAAGATTTTTCTAAGTATAATCCTGTACTTATAGAATTCATATGGTTTATATCTTCATATAAGTGATGATTAAAGTCTATAAATCCACTTGGCGCTACTTCATAAGTTTTATTTTCAATATAATCTATATCTGAAGTAGATAATCTTTCATGAAAATCTGAGTAATTTTCACTTTCTAATAATATTTCTGCCAATTTAGTTGCATTGGCAAATATTTTTTCTTTGCTTATAAATTCTGTCATCTTTATTCTCCTTGTAGTTTTAAATTAATTTATTACAAATCCTCCATTGGAACTTATAACTTGTCCTGTTATAAAATCTCCACCTTCACTTGCTAAAAATAATGCACATCTAGCAATATCCATAGGCTTTCCTATTCTCATAAGTGGCGTATCATATTTTAACATTTCTATAGTGTCTTCGTCCACATCATTTAGCATATCCGTTTCAATAACACCTGGAGCTATACAGTTTGCTTGTATATTTGATGGTCCAAGTTCCTTTGCTAAAGCTTTAGTCATACCAATTAAAGCTGCTTTTGACGTGGAGTAATGTACTTCATTTGCAGAGCCCACAAGTCCCCACATAGAAGATATATTAATTATTTTACCTTCATGTTCTGGTATCATATATTGTAATGCTTTTTTTGTCACATAAAATACTGAGTTTAAATTCACATTCATCACTTCATGCCACTCATCATAACTTATATCCGTAAATAAATTAAATCTGCTAATTCCTGCATTATTAACTAATATATCTATTTTTTCAAATTGACCAATAGTGTAATTTACTAAAGCATTAGCTTCTTCTATTTTTGATATATCGGCTTTAAAAATTCTAGCACTACAATTTTCACTTTCCAATTCTTTTAAAAGTGATTTTACTTCTTCTTCTGATTTATTATAATTTATAACTACATTGTAGTTATTTTTAGCAAATAATATGGCTATGGCTCTTCCTATACCTCTAGAAGCACCTGTTATCAATACTGTCTTTTTGTTTTTCATTTTTACCTCTTTTTAATTTCTAATCTTTTATTTTGTTTTCTTTTATTAAATCTACAATTATAAGTACATCCCTTGCATTGTAATTTTTTATTTGACAATGGTGCAAATCGCTGTGGATATTTTCTTATCATATATTCCCATTGTAAAAATGCAAAAAATGATAATATAAATAAACTGTAAGTCCAAAAACTTTTTATAAGCAGTAAAGGTGTACAATACATAACATGATCCCAATTGTATATTCTACATTCATTACAACATTTACTTTTAAAAAATAATTTATGAAAAGGACACCATACATTTACACAAAACATATCTGTCCAATAATAAATCATAAAAACTAAAAATATATATGATTTACTTAAGTTATAGTTTTTATATATTATGTATAGTAAAAAATTCATTACTATCCATGCAATAAGCACACTCCTTGCATGTTTATTATTTCGCTTTATATAACTTTTTAATTTATTTTCATCGTAATTTTCAACTTCTTCATAATGTTTTAAAAACAACTTTCCATTATAAGAGTGATTATTCGTATATGGTATTATTAAAAATAATGTTTCTAAAATCAAGTATGTCCAAATTATATGATAAATTTTGATATTAAATATTATTTTATAATTTAATATATTTATTATTATATTTTTATCTTTTATAAATAAAATAATTACTACTGCTAATAAAATACTTCTAATTATAAATCTAATTCTTGATTCATTTCCCATAGTTATCCCTTCATTCCATATGCTTTACTAATATTATCCCCTTATAATTAATTTAGCATTTTAATGTATATATAACAAATTTTTCTTTTGGGTCATTTTCATATAAACTTGATAATTGAATTTCTCTTTCAAAATAAAAAGGTGTTTTATAATCTAAATAATCCAAGTATTCATTAGACGGATAATACATAATTATATCCATATCTCTCATATTATTTTCATAAGACTGTAATATATTATCAATTACCTTCGAAAAAATTTGAATTGAAAATGGATTAAAAAAATAAAATTTATTATCATTAGGTGATATTTCATATTGTTGAGCTAAGTTACATACAAAATTTATCTTGTCTTTTGACTTTTTATTTTTATAAGAAATTTTATTCATCAAAGCTTCATTAAAATAAATTTCATTTATTTCCACTCCTGTCACATAAGAATTAAACATATGATTAATAAAAAAGTTTAATCTTCCCATACCACAGCCAAAATCTACAATATGATCATCTTCACTTAAAGTATAATTTTCAAATAATTCTTCCAATGCCACATATAAAGTTGGCTCATAAGGATGATTATGTGTTGATGCTTTATTCCAATTTTGATTGCCCATAGTATTTATATTTAATAATTTGTCGTAATATTTTTCTTTCATTTTTACTCCTATTTATTAGAAATTTTTATTTATATATTAACAATAATATATCAACAAAAAACTTTTTTAAACATTTTTAATAAAATTTCATTAAATACTTTTAATAAATTTAATTTTTCAAAATATAAAAGGACATAGGAATTAATCCCTACGTCCCTTATTCATAAATAAAATACTTTATATAATACCCTTTAATCAATTTTTATTTTCATACCTACTCCCACTTCTTTAAGTGGAATAACATTATCTATAAAACTTTTTACCCTAAAAGATGTACAGTGACAAAGATATAAATTCTTTATATTGTTTTCTTCAAAGTATTTCAAAGTTTGTTTTGTTCTATCATCCACATCAATTAAATATGTGCCTCCTATTATGCCAATTATTCTATCCTCATTAAAAATTTTTTTAGCATACTCTATAATATTGCAAATACCACTGTGAGCACACCCTGAAATTATAAATAATCCTTCATCACTTTTATAAACAAGTGCACTGTCTTCATAAATAAAATCTTCTATATATTCACCACCTATATTTATTTTTCCCATAGAGTATCTTTTTTCAAAATCAATAACACTTGGTATCTCTCCCATAAAATATATATTTTCACTAATTTTTATAGGATTTTTACTTAACTTAACACTCCCCATATTTTCTATTTCATTTATATCTAAAGGTGATGATATACACTGATATTTTATAGAAAAATTATTTTCTTTTTCATTTAAATTATAAACTTTTTTAATTTTTTTATTAAAAGTTAAGGGGTGAGCTATTATTTCTAAATTTTTATTTAATTTCTTATTAGCAAAATATTTAATTCCTCCTACATGATCATCATGACCATGAGATATTGCTAATATATCAATATCTTCACTTTTAATATTTAATTTTTTCATATTTTCTAAAAGCACATTAGAATATCCCAAATCAAATAAAATTTTCTTATCATTATCTTCAATATAAAAAGAAAGACCATGCTCCCCTATATAATACTCATCTAAAATTGTATTATTATCAACTAAAACTGTTAAATTCATTTGATACCTCCATAACTTAAATTATTCAAATTACAAAGTCTTAATAAGTAAAGAATTCTTTCATACAATATGAAAGAATTCTTTACTTATATATATTTAATTATTTCTTCTGTAAATTCTTTTGTTAAAGCTCTTCCTCCCAAATCTATTGTTAAATTTTTTCCCTTTAAAAATACTTGTTCCAATGCATTTTCTATTTTTTTAGCAGCATCATATTCTCCTAAATATCTAAGCATCATTACAGAAGATTGAATAATTGCCGTAGGATTGGCAATATTTTGATTTGCAATTTGAGGTGCAGAACCATGAACTGCCTCAAATACTGCATATTCTTTTCCTATATTAGCCCCTGGAATAATCCCTAGCCCTCCAACTAAACCTGCACACAAATCTGATAATATATCTCCATATAAATTAGGCATTACCATAACATCATAATTTTGTGGATTCAATACAAGATTCATGGCAGCTGCATCTACTATTAAATCATCATATTCTATATTATATTTTGATGCTACTTCTCTATATGTGTTTAAAAATAATCCATCACTAAGCTTCATTATATTAGCTTTATGAACTCCTGTAACTTTTTTTCTGTTATTGTCCATTGCATATTTAAATGCAAATTCACAAATTCTCTCACATGCTGGTTTAGTTATTAATTTTATACTTTCTGCCCCATAATCTCCTATTTTATGCTCAATACCTGCATATAAATCTTCTGTATTTTCTCTTACTATAACTAAATCTATATTTTCATATCTTGATTTTATTCCTTTAAAACTTTTTATTGGTCTTAAATTTACATATAAATCAAGATTTTGTCTCAAAGTTACATTTACACTTTTAAATCCTTTACCTATTGGCGTAGTTATAGGCCCTTTAATTGCCACCTTATTTTTTTTAATAGAATCTATTACATAAGTAGGAATAGGAGTATTATATTCTTCTATTACTTCTTGACCTGCTTTTACTTCTTCCCATTTTATATTCACACCTGTAGCTTCTACAACTTTAACCATTGACTTTGTGACCTCTGGTCCTATTCCATCCCCTGGTATTAATGTTACAGTATACATTTTATAATCCCCCTTACATAGCTATATAACACTTCTATTATTTTTTAAATCTTTATATATTTCAACTAATTCTTTATCAAATAAATTTCTTTTTATTCTAACTGATGTTTGTCTGACAAGTTCCAACATACTTTCTGCATCTTCATTACTTAATTCTATTTCATATTCTCTAAATTTATTAATTATAGCTGCCTTACCTGAATGTTTTCCAATTACTATTTGTCTTTCAAGTCCTACTTCACTAGGATCAAAAGCTTCGTAGTTTTTAGGATCTTTTAATGCACCATCTGCATGTATTCCTGATTCATGTCTAAACATATTTGTTCCAACAATGGCTTTCCATATAGGTAGTTCTCTACCTGATGCTTGAGATACATATTTTGATATTTCTCTAAATCTAGTTGTATCTATATTAGTTTCATAACCATAAACAAACTTTAAGGCCATTATAACTTCTTCTAATGCTGCATTTCCTGCACGCTCTCCTAGTCCATTTACTGTAACCCCTATATGATTAGCTCCACCAACTATTCCTGCTATGGCATTAGCTGTTGCCATTCCAAAATCATTATGCGTATGCATTTCTATATCAAAATTTGTTACCTTATATATTTTTTCTATTGTATCTCTTAAGGTAAATGGTTCCATAACTCCCACTGTATCACAGTATCTAAATCTATCTGCTCCTGCTTCTTTAGCTAAATTTATAAATTCTATTAAAAAGTTAATATCAGCCCTTGAAGCATCTTCTCCATTAACTGATATATATAATCCATTTTTCTTTGCATAAGTCACTGCATTATACATATTTTCAAGAACCCACTCTCTTGACTTTTTCAATTTATGTTGTATATGAATATCAGATACTGATAAAGATATGGCAACAGCATCTACTCCACAATCTATAGATTGTTCTATATCTGCTATAACTGCTCTATTCCATGCCATAATACTTGCTTTTAAATCCCTCTTACATATAGCTTTTATAGTTGCTTTTTCATCTCCACCCATAGTTGGAATTCCAACTTCCAATTGATCTATACCCATATCACTTAAAGTTTGTGCTATTGTCACCTTTTCGTGGTTTGCAAAGGCAACTCCTGCTGTTTGCTCTCCATCTCTAAGTGTTGTATCTACTATTTTTATTTCTTTTTCTCTTATTTTATCTAGTACACACATATCATAGCCCCCTTAAATTTTCTAAGTTTATTAATTTTGCATAATTAATTTTATTTTTTTCATTTTTTCTATTTATAATAAAATTTAAATTTAAAGATAAATTACTGTATTAATAAAGCATGATTCTCAATTTAATTTAATTTAATTATAGTATCTTTTCTTACTTTTTGCATTATAAATCTGTCCTCTTGCATAATTCATTATAAATCAAAGTATTTTATTTATTATAATGCAATAGACTTTAATAATTATATTTTTTTATGTTTTTTCCAAATTTTATAAATCAATATATTTATTTCTATACAAAAAGTAGTAGAAATTTAATCTACTACTTTTTTAATCTATCTTTTATGTCCCACACTCATATCCACATCAACTAAAGTTGCCACCATAACAGCTTTTATAGTATGCATTCTATTTTCTGCTTCATCAAATACTTTAGAGTATTTAGATCTAAATACTTCATCAGTAACTTCCATTTCTTTAAGCCCAAACTTTTCATATATTTCTTTGCCTACTTTAGTATTTAAATCATGGAAAGACGGTAAACAGTGAAGGAATATAACATTTTCATTTTTAGTTTTCTTAATCATTTCCATATTAACTTGGTAATCTTTAAGTAATTTGATTCTTTCTTCATATTGATGTTCTTCTCCCATAGAAACCCATACATCTGTATAAATAACATCTGCACCTTCAACATCATCTATATTTTCTGTTAAAGTTATGCTTCCCTTAGATTGTTGTGCTACAGCTCTCATTTCTTCAAGCAATTCTTTATTTGGCCATAATTCTTTTGGTGCTAATGAAACAAAATTTATGCCAAGTTTTGCACAACCAATCATTAAAGAATTTCCCATGTTATTTCTTGCATCTCCTGCATAAACAAACTTTATTTTATCAAAAGATTTATCAACATATTCTGTTACAGTAAGTAAATCAGCTAATATCTGAGTTGGATGATAAATATCTGTTAAACCATTCCATACAGGAACTCCAGAATCCCTTGCTAAAATTTCAACTGTTTCTTGTTTATATCCTCTAAATTCTATTCCATCATAAAATCTTCCAAGTACTTTTGCTGTATCTTCAATTGATTCTTTTTTGCCCATATGAGAATCATTTGGTCCTATAAAAGTTGTATGAGCACCTTCATCTGTTGCTGCCACTTCAAAAGAACATCTAGTTCTTGTAGAGTTTTTTTCAAATATTAAAGCAATATTTTTACCTTCTAATAAATTCCCCACTATGCCTATTTTCTTTTTTGTTTTTAAATAGCTAGATAAAGCCAAAAGATATTTTATTTCTTCTTTTGTAAGATCCTTTAATGTTAAAAAGCTTCTTCCTTTTAAACTTATTTTATTCATATTAATACCCCTTTCAAATATATTATTATAAATACAATTTCTTTACAAAAAAAACGCCTCTTGGTATAAAACCAAGAGACGATATTTACCGTGTTACCACTCTAGTTGTTAAGATTTACTTAACCACTCAATATCTTAAGGCAATAAACCTATTATGTTACTTAATTTCACATAATCTTCTCCAAAGCTCTTTTCGTTATAAATTTAATTACCAGGCTTCCATCTCTCCCAGCTCTCTATAAATTTTATTTATCCTACTCACTTCTTCACTGAATTTATCATATTTATTACAATAGTATTAATCTTATAATAATCTGTCAACTATTTTTTATTTATAATTTACTCATATACTGAGTACTTCTTCCAAATTTGTTCCAAATCATCAAAATACTTAGTTATCTCTTCTTTTTCTTTCATCCCTACTGATATGGCCAAAGCATTTGCTACAGTCATAGCAGGAACTAAAGAATCTACAAAAGAAGCCATATTACTTTTTACTAATAGTGTATTATCAGATAAACATGCTACTGGTGCAAAATAACTATCTGTAATTGATATTATGTGGGCACCTTTATTTTTAGCATAATCTACAACTTGATATGATTTTTTAGAATATCTAGGGAAACTAAATGCTATAACAACATCTTCTTTATTTATTCTAACTATTTGTTCAAATACATCTCCCACATCCATTCTAAGTACTTGAACATTATCTAGTATTAAATCTAAATAAAATCCTAAATATTGAGCTATAACATGAGAACTTCTCATTCCTAAAACATATATTTTTCTAGCTTTTAATATTTCTTCTGATGCATTTTTAAATGCCTTTGGATCTATTTCATCAAGTGTTCCTCTAATATTATCTATATCACTTTTTAAAACTTTACTAAGTATGGCTGTGTCATCTGAATAATCTTCATTTGACATTTTTACCCTTTGTACAGTAGTTAATTTATTTTTAATCAATTCTTGCAAAGCATCTTGTAGCTTAGGATAGCCGGAATAACCTAGCGCATTGGCAAATCTAACTACAGTAGACTCACTTACTCCAACTGTATCTCCCAATTTACTTGCTGTCATAAATGCTACTTTATCATAATTTTTAATAATATATTGTGCTATAAGCTTTTGTCCCTTACTCATTTTAGGGTAACGCGACTGTATAATTGAAATTAATTGTTTGCTATCATTTATATTATTTTTCAATTCCATAATATGCTCCTCTTTCTTTTGTGAAAAATATGAAGTAATAGAAAAATATTTATCTTTATAACTTAATTATATCACTCTTTATGTTAAGTAAAAAAATATTATTTTTCAATATTCATTATATATTTTTAAGGCAGCAAAACTTTATATATTTTAACCTTTTTTCTCCACTAAAATTAATTGTGGTGGATTATTTATTTGATTAGTAAATTGCATATGTAATACATTAAATTCACTTTGATCTAAACTATTTAAATATTCACATATATAGTTTTTTTCTTCCAAGCCGCCTTCATGACCTATATAAGCTGCTATACTTATTATTCCATTTGGTTTTAATAACTTTAAACTTTTTTTAATAGCTTCAAGAGTTGTATCTGGCTTAGTTATAATAATATGTTTTGCTCTAGGTAAATATCCTAAGTTAAAAACTACACATGCTACTTCTTCTTTTACATATGCATCTAAATTTTCATGACCATCAAGTATTAACTTAACTCTATCGCTTAAGTTTTCTTTATCTAATCTTTTTTTAGTAGATTTAAGAGCAGTTTCTTGTATATCAAAACTATATACAAATCCTTCTTCTCCAACCTTCTCTGCTAAATACTTTGTATCGTATCCATTTCCCATAGTAGCATCAACTACTATATCACCTTTATTTATAACTTTTTCTAAATATAATTTATTTATATCTGTAATCTTAGTTAAACACTTTCCTACTTTCATACTTTACCTCTACTTTATACTTTTTAAATAAGCCACTTCTTCTTTAGTTAGATGTCTGTACTGACCTACTTCTAAATCTTTTAACACTATTTTACCCATAGCTGCTCTTCTAAGTCTAAGTACTGGGTGATTTATAGCTCTACACATTTTTCTTACTTGTCTATTTCTACCTTCATGTATTTTTATTTGACATATTGAATAGTTCTTTTCTTCATTTATTTTAACTACTTTTATTTTAGCAGGAGCTGTTTTGTAGTCTTCTATATATAAACCTTCTTCAAAGTTTTTAATTTCTTGTGCATTTGGTACACCTTTAACTATAGCCATGTAAGTTTTATCAACTTCATGTTTTGGATGAGTTAATTTATAAGTTAAATCACCATCATTAGTAAGTATCAATAAACCACTAGTTTCATAATCTAGTCTTCCTATAGGATAAACTCTTTCATCTATATCTTTTACTAAATCAAGTACACTTGGTCTATCAAATTGATCTTTAACAGTTGTTATATAACCTTCTGGTTTGTTTAAAACAATGTAAACATTATTTTTTTCTACACCTATTTGTTCTCCATCAATTTCAACTATATCTTTTTCCTCATCTATATTAAAGGCAAGTTCTGTAACTAGCTTTCCATTTACAGTAACCCTACCATCTAGTATTATTTCTTCTGCTTTTCTTCTTGATGCTACACCACAAGATGCTATATATTTATTTATTCTCATAATTTCACCTTTCTCTTATAGTTTTAATATCATCATTTTTAATGACTATATATTATATCAACACTAAAATGTTTATTTAACACTTCTAGCAAATCAATTTTCGTTTCATTATTATAATATAATCTATATGAGTAAAAATTAAAATATTTAATTTACTATTTACTCAAATTAACTCTTTAAATAATAGTTTATCTATTAAATGTACTAAAAAAAAGATATATTGTTAATATTCTTATTATAAAAGTTTCTTAAGTAAATTATTTTATAGTGATACTTAATTTTTTATATTTGCATAAAATATATTTAGTAGAAATTTTTAACATTATCTAAGGAGGAGTTTATTATGATTTCAAAAGACAATATAAAATACTACATACTTATAGCATTTATTTCTATAATACTGTACAAAGCTATCGACTCTCCAAGACAAATATTAGATAGTATTAATGGATTAATGTCTTTTTTCAGTCCATTTTTAATTGGAATACTTTTAACATTGCTTTTAAATCCTATGATAATGTTTTTAGAAAGAAAATTTAAATCTCATAGACTTATTAACATATTTATTTCATATATATTGATAACTTTTGTATTAAGTGTTGGATTTAAGCTATTAATACCAGCTATAATAGATACTTTAAATACATTAATAAATGAAATCCCAAAACTTATAAATATGTTAAATATATTTTTAAATAAACATTTATCTCAATCTCAGGTATTAGAAAGTGTTATACCTCATCTTCAAAACAATTTAAATAGTATATTAACAAGGCTATTAGATTTATTTTCTAAAGTATCTTCAGATTTATTTATATATATATTTAGTATAACATCATTGTTATTTGATATAATAATGGGAATTATTTTATCTATATACATGCTATACGATAAAGAAAAAATAGGACTTGGATGTAAAAAAATACTATATGCTTGTTTTCCTATAAATAAAGCTAACAACATAATTGAATTTTTTAAAGTATCTCATAATATCTTCTATCATTATATTATTGGAAAACTTATTGACTCTTTAATCATAGGTTGTTTAGCTTTTATTGGATTTCAATTTATACTAAAAATTAATAATGCATTATTTTTATCATTTATAATATTTTTAACAAATATAATACCATATTTTGGACCATTTATAGGTGCAGTATTCCCTATTGTTATGACATTAGTTTACAGCCCAATAAAATCATTATGGGTAGCTTTATTTCTACTTATACTCCAACAATTAGATGGAAACTTAATTGGACCTAAAATTATGGGTGATCAAGTTGGCCTTAGCCCTCTTTGGATAATATCTGCAGTTTTAATAGGAGGCTCATTATTTGGAATAATTGGAGTATTTTTATCTGTTCCTATAGCCGCTATTATAAAGTTTTCAATAGATAAATATGTTCAAAATAAAATTCATATAAGAATACAAAGATAACTTCTATATTCTAAATAAAAAATTCGCTTCGCTTGAGCGACGTGTCGGCGAAACACTTCATGTCGCCAACGATATATCCTTGCTACCGCT
>ERZ827363.217-NODE-217-length-61472-cov-5.941661_pt1 | contig 61472 bp, 53 predicted proteins | sample MGYA00519776_ERZ827363 | MGnify/ENA primary metagenome ERZ827363 (study PRJEB31778, sample SAMEA3449288) | human gut metagenome | biome: human gut; feature: human-associated habitat; material: faeces | place: United Kingdom | collected 2010/2012 ... | reverse complement strand
ACAAAAAAAGAGGCAGACTTACGATTTTTGTTTTCGCAAGCCTGCCTCTTATCAATCTAATATTCTATTTTCCAATGACATACCGTATAAACACGTATATCGCTCTAATCACATACACTGGAATCATGATACTTCCAATCAATGCTCCAATGATGACACTTAATGCAGCCATCCCAAGTGTTGCTGTGGTATCCATTCCTCTCGGAATCAGAATCAACCGCATTTTATGTATTCCAAATGGAAGTCCGGCAATAAATACCCACCAGAACCAATCCGTCTGTCCACTGACCTTCATAATTGTTTTTGTCATCCAAAACCAGAATACCATAAATGCCAGTGGCAGAATCGATTTTTTAATTACATCTTCAATCGTCATTTCTTTTGTCCTCTTATCCAATCTGTTTATCTTCTGTACTTTAGAAATATATGCCTGATATCTTTCCATCTGGCTATCATTATATCTTATTTGCTTATCATATTCCATTCTATCATCCCCTTTGTTCTGTTTGTGCCTTCCACGAATCTAATAACTGAAATATAATTTTTTCAATTTGTTCTTTCTTATAATCTGGTGGAAAATATTTTTGCAGTTGCTTTTCTGAAAAGCTGATTTTCTGGTAATTCACTTTTGCTTCTCCTCTAAGAATTTTCTCAATATCTTCTCCAGTCAATTCTTTTTGCTGGCTAAGCTCTTTCAATTTTTTTGCTTGAGATCCATTAGGCATTTTCTTTGTTGTTCCTATAAACGCCAGTAATAATGACTGCTCATTACTTTTCAAATAAGATAAATCAACTGCAACAGTAAATGGCAATTCATTTTTATCTACAAACTCCAGCAAATAATTCGACAGGTACGTCAATCGTATATATCGTTTGATCGTACTCATTGTTTCTCCGACTTCTGTGCCAACCATCTCAGCCGCCCATCTTTTTTTCAACTTTGGTTCAACTTGGACCAAAGTTAGATCTGTTCTTCTGCCCTGACGTTTCAATGCTTCATACTTCATGCGGTATGCAAATGCTTTCTCACTATACAGCAGGTTTTCTCTTTGAATGTTGGAATCGACCATAACTACAGTTGCTTCATCATCAGACATATCTCTGATAATAACCGGCATTGTTTTCAGTCCTAATTCTCTGCACGCATATTTTCTTCTGTGTCCCACAACTAATTCATAATCCTTTTCTCCAGAATTGGAAGGTCTTGCAATTCCTGGCACAAGAACCCCATACTCTGAAATACTTTCTATCATTTCTTCCATTTTGTCATCCCTGAATACTTTAAAAGGATGGTTCTTGAATGTATCCAGCTCGTCCAGTGGAATTTCCCTCACACACTCCTGCTCCTCTGACAATCCGAATAATGCATCTACACCTTTGAATTTTATCTTTGAAGCACTACTTTCTTTCACTGCCATTGCCAATCACCTCCTCCACCAGTTCTTCATATGCTTTAGCAACACGACCTTTCGGATCATGTTTATAAATACTTACTCCCTCAGCACTCGTCTCTGCTGCTCTTATCGAAAACGGGATTGCAGTCTCAAAAATATTGATATATTCGCCATAATTATCATGAAGTAACTCTATAATCTCTTTTGAAAAATTGGTTCTGCGATCCACCATCGTAAGCAATATTCCGTCAATCTGAAGTTTTCGGTTTATCTGCTTCCTGACTTTATATATGGTTTGCATCAGCTGTTCCAATCCTTTAACCGGAAGATAATGCGCCATAACCGGGATGATGACGGAATCAGCTGCTGCAAGTGCATTTACAGTGAGCATTCCTAACGATGGCATATTATCAATCAGGATATAATCATATTCTGATGAAATTGTCTTGATAAACTGTTTTAACACATATTCTCTGCTCATAACGCTTACCAGACTGACTTCTATCCCAGACAATTCAATATTTGCCGGAAGAATATCCAATCCTTCTTCATGATGAAGAATTCCATATCCCTCTGGTAATTCAAGACCATTCATCTCACAATGAAGAATTGTTGCTACGGTTATTTCCAATTCATCTGGATTCTGATAGCCAAGACTCTCTGTTAAGCTACCTTGTGGATCAAAATCTATCGCCAGAACTTTATATCCTTTTTTTACCAGTCCAATTCCTAAATTCACACAAGAAGTTGACTTTGCGACACCACCTTTTTGATTAACTATTGCTACAACTTTTGCCATCTTTATTTCCTCCCGATTCGTAATGTATGTTTTGAAACTGCTTTTTCTGCCTTTTCCCGATTCTCAGCCTGCAAGGTTAAATCATGTGTCTTTATCAACAATGCCTCAAATCGTTCTTTTTCTTCCTTCTGTTCGCATACTGTCAGATTTGTTTCCACATTTGTTTTCTGTGTAACACTCAACTTATTTCTAATATTATATGTGTCATATCTTCTTCTGATGCAATTTGCCTCTACACCAGACAACGTAACCAGCTCTGACCAGGAAGATACTTTACACCTTCTTGCGATTGTTCCCCATGATGGTGTTTCTGGATTTCTGCAAGCATCATAAATTTTTGACGTTGCCGGTTGTATTCGTTCAAATTCCTTTCTGAATATTTCCAGAAAATCATATTGATTATCAACACATTTTGTCCTATGACGACCAATTCTTACATATTCAATTTCTCCATAATAATCATTCAGAAACTCTTTTGCTGTTTTTCCAAAAAGCTTTTCAAAGACCATATGACTTGGCAATTCCTTATGACTGTCACACTCTTTTATTTTCGGCGGGACTCCACCATGCGATTCTGTCCATTCATCCAGTGCTTCATATACACTGGCTACATCCCATCTATCCAATGGGGTGGAGGAATATTTTTTTAATGCCTGTATCACTTCCACAACTTCCTCCGTCTGTGGCAGACATTGTAGTAATTCAATTGCTTTGGGTATGGCTTTTCTTCTTGTCATAATTCTTGCCATAAAAAAACCTCCTTTGAATGCTCATCATCTCATTCAAGAAGGTTTCTATCAGAAACAATTCCGAATTGTTTTCAATATCTTATCTACACTGCTATTTCAACATAAGATATCGAAATGTTTATCTGACAGCACTGATTTTTAATCCAATGCCTTTATCAGAAATCCCTTATTTTAAGGCTTTTCCGGTCGTTTCCTTTATCTTACTCTATTGGAACAGCATAGGTTGAAAACTGTACTTCATAAGAAAGATCAAATTTATCAATTGCCTTAAGCAGTCCAATGCTTCCAATCTGAAACAAGTCTTCCGGTTCTGCACCTCTTCCATAAAATCGCTTTACTACGCACCAGATAAGACCTATATTTTTCTCGACAAGTTCTTCTCTCGCTTTTTTATCTCCGTCATGTGACTTTCTGATTAAAGCGATTGTGTCGTCCATATTCTGCTCCCTTTACCTATTGTCTTAGTCATTTTTACACTGGTTCCTTCCCCTACCTTTGACTCTACTTCCACAGTATCCATAAATGCTTCCATAAAAGAAAATCCCATTCCTGACCGATCATCCTCCGGTTTTGTTGTAAACATCGGTTCCATTGCTTTTTCCACATTTGCAATACCTTTTCCACGGTCCGATATTTCTACTGTAAAAAGCTGGTTTTCTATACTACAATGTATCTTTACTTTCTCTACTCTCTGTTCATATCCGTGGATAATCGCATTTGTTACAGCTTCTGACACTGCAGTCTTCACATCTGCTACTTCTTCCACCGTTGGGTTGAGTTGTGTTAAAAAGGACGCTACCGATACTCTGGCAAATCCCTCATTTTCTGATCTGCTGTCAAAGCGGATCTCCATCTCATTATTCTGTGTATTACTCGCCTCCATCACTTTTCCCCCTCATAAATCTGCATAATCTTTGCTGCTCCTGAAAATGTAAGAATCTTCCGGATTCTTTCGTTCGTATGTACCGCCCAGACTTCTCCTCCGATCAGACTGACGGTCTTATACCTCCCCATAATGATTCCAATTCCTGAACTATCCATAAAATCTGTCCTGTCAAAGTCAAAGATCACATATCTGATATGATTTCTGCTGATCACTGCATCCGCTTCTTTCCTGATTTCATCTGCATTATGATGGTCTACCTCTCTTGGAAGATAGATCGTCAGACAATTTTCCTCTACCTGATATCTCATATATTTTCATGCCTCCTGCTTTTCTCATTTTCTGTTTAATTACCTGAATCCGTACACTAAAAAAGGATATGCTTCTTCGCATATCCTTTTCCTTCGTAATCTTATTCGTTATCCTCTGTATTGTCAGAATTATCGTAATCTCCATTATCCCCGCCATCCTGAGAGTTGTCGGAGTTATCGGAATTTTCAGAGTCCTCTGATACTGAACTACTATCTGCACTTGTATCTGCACTGGCATCTCCATTCAGAATTGCAAGCTGCTTTTTCGCATCCTCAATATATCTGGAATTATTATAAGTATCTACCATCTTCTGATACCAGGTCTTTGCATTCTCTGTATCACCTTTTCCCTGATAAGCCTGTGCCAGACGATAAATAGCCTGTCCATCATTATAACTTTCGTCCATCTTCACAACCTTTGTCAGGTACTCAATCGCCTGATCATAGTCCTCTGATTCCAGTGAATCTACACCGGCTGCATATCTTCTCCTGCATGCTGTTGGGAAAATAGAATCAGAAAGTGTATCATACATCTCTTTTCCACTGTCTCCAAGAGAATCTCTAGTAATCTCAAGCAGCGCGTCTGCCATATCCGTATAACTATATTCTCCGGAACGGCTCTGACTTGAAACCTGAAGCAGTTTCTCATAGCTGTCAGATGTTGCCTTTGCCTGATCAACTGCTTTCTGTGCCTCGTCTCCGGCTGTTCGATACTGATCCAGTGTTCTTGTCTGGGCACTCACCTGTGCTTCCAGTGTGTTGATTTGTTCACTGTATGCACGCATCTGATTATTTAACTTCTCCGAGCGGTTCTGATTCACCGCCGGAGCAACAAGAAACCAGATCAAAGCAGCACCAAGAACCATTCCGATCAATATATTGGCAAATGCAAGCTGCTGTGCCATATCCCGGATCTTAGAACGTTTCGGCTGAATGATCGTCTCATTTCCAAGACTGTATTCTACTGTCGCACTTTTTGGTTTCCGGAAACTTCTCTCTGCATTCTTCCCATATCTGCCACGCTGTTTTGTAACTTCTTGCAAATAGGTCAGTGTCAGTTCATTTGTTGTATCTAATTTCTTTGCTTCTATAAGAATCTGTCTTGCCTTTGTATTCTGATTCATCTGTATATAGATCAGAGCCAGAAGCTGATACGCCTTCAAAAATGTCGGATGAGACGCGATCACCTGTTTCAACTGGATGATCGCAAGATCTTCCCCGTTCTGCTGACAGTAAACCAGACACTGGTTAAACTTCTTAATTGCCTGATTCAGTGATTCTAATTCATTCGCTGAATTCTGTACATTTTTAATATAATAATCTGCAATATTGTCTCTTGGGCACAGATTCTTACTGATGATCCACTCCACAAGAGCTTCTGAAACTTCCCCTATGCCATAATACACAAGACCTAAAAGATTCCGCGCCGCAATATTCTCCCTGTTATACTGCAGGCTCTGCTGCAAGGAAACAATTGCCCCGGACATATCTCTCACCTGGGCTTTGCGCAGTCCATCATTGTACCAGGAATTTGACTGATACATGATCTTCTTTGTGTAATCCATTTATACCCACCACTATCTTTCTATCTTCTCACCGTTTTTTCTTTCTTTGCCATAACCTCTTTTACGATATCCTGCATATCTGTCAGATCTTCCTTGTAAACAGCTTCCTCAATCTGGTCCACCTCGAGACTTGGCTTGAATTTTTTGAGTTCTTCTTCATAATTAAGCATCTGCAATCAAACCTCCCCACATCCGCTTAAAGATTCCTGTATAATCTCTTTGATCATTCCTGTCAGGTAAAGAGACCCGAGACAATATACCGTTCTTCTCCCCTGAATCCGCAATACATACTGCATTGCCTCTTTGACAGATTCAATCACAGTCACCGGCTGTTCTGTATATTTCCGGAACAGTTCACCCAGAATGTGTGCGTCTGTCGCACGATCTCCGTCGATCAATGTTACTACATATTCTTCCGCATCAGCATGTTTACATAGATACGAAATCATTTCTTCATATTCTTTATCTTTTACCGCCGAAAATAAAATAATATTTCCATCTGGATTCTTCGGAACACTTCTTGCAAATGCCTGAATGGCACTTACATTATGTGCTCCGTCAACGTATACTTTTGGAAGAATCTCTTCCATTCTTCCTGCCCATTTCACCCTGGCCAGTGCTGTTCTCCACTCTTGTAGATGACCGTTTTCTTTGAAAAGATAACGCATCACTTCCATCGCAAGCAGTGCATTCCCCGGCTGATAGGTTCCAATATTATTTAATTTCCACGTGGTAGTTCCATAATAAGCACTTGCGCAGGAAAATGCAATATGTTTATCTTCAATTCCAAGAATTTCGTACGCATCTTTCCCTATTTTTTTACAGAAACAGCCTTCTTTTTCTGCTGTTTTTTCAATTACAGAATCACTTCCCGGTGCTGTCTGTGCAAAGAACACCGGAACTTCCGGCCGGATGATTCCTGCTTTCTCTCCCGCAATCTGTTCCACTGTATCACCAAGATATTCCATATGATCCAGACCGATCGATGTGATCACGCAGGCGACCGGTTCTACAGAACTTGTTGCATCCAGCCGACCTCCAAGTCCTGTCTCAAGGACAATGTATTCCATTCCTGCTCTATCATAAGCTTTCATCGCCATTGCAAATAAGAATTCGAAAAATGTCGGATGCTCCAATCCTGCATCCTGCATCTTGCGGACAGCCTGCATGGTCTCTTCAAATACTTCGCAGAAATCCTCATCACTGATCTGCTTTCCGTTCAGAACAATCCGTTCATTCATTTTCACCAGATGCGGTGAAGTAAACAATCCGGTGCTTTTTCCTTCTGCCCTGAGCATCGCATCCAGATAAGCGCATACAGAACCTTTTCCATTCGTTCCCGCTACATGAATGATCTTCTTTCCATTCTGCGGATTTCCCAAAAACAGAAGCATCTCTCTGGTATGAGCCAGAGAGTGCTTTCTTGTAAATCTCGGAATTTCTTCTATATAGGTTACGATTTCCTTATAGGTCATTTTTTCTTTTCTTCCTTTTGTTCTATAAAGGCCTGTCTTCCATTCTCAACATCCGTATCCTGGTCTGTCACTTCTACAAGCTGGCCTCCTGTATATTCATAAGTCTTCGATGTACGGAAGATTGTATTGCTTGAACCGCACTGCGCAACCATGATCTGATCGCCATCTTTGATTTCTGACTCTTTCAGATCCAGTCTTGTATTGTTCAGGAATTTTGTTGTCTGCTTCTCTCCGTTGATATAAACCTTACTTTGTTTTGTAAAGTTCTCTCCGTAAATGCTATAAGTTCCTTTCAGCTGTTCCACAACACTGGTGATCGTCGCATCCTTTACCCCCATGACCATATGTCCTTCTGTGATTGGAGCTCCACTGTCCTTGTATACATACTGTTTTCCGTACATGATATCATACTGGAGTAATTCCAGATCAGCAAGATAATTCTTTGTCTGTCTTCTCTGCTGATGGTAATTGAAAATAGTTCCTGTATGAATATCCAAACGATCAAAAACTTCTGCCATAATCTGGTAAGCAGCGATATTCCCATCTTTCTTTTCCAGTCCAATATTGTCCCAGATAACATAATTCGTATTGTACAGATATTTTCCTTTCAGGTCTTTTGCTTCCAGACCAAGTGTCGGGAGATGGTCACCGTAGAATACGAGCACTGTCGGTTCCCCTCTCTGCTCGATTGCATCGATCAGCTGTCCAACGAATTTGTCCATCTCATGGACTTCATTTACATAGTACTCCCATGCATTTCTCTTGCCTTCATCTTCCACTCCGGTTACATTGATCTCCGGATTTTCCAAGGTCGGCTCTGTCGGATAATCTCCATGTCCCTGCACACTGATCGTACATACAAAGTCTGTTCCGTCTGTTGTGTCCAAAGACTCCATGATGTTCGGAACAAGAATATCGTCTGTCGCCCATCCCTTCGGAGTCGTCTTTAAGATATTCATGAATTCCTTACTTGTATAATGGTCAAATCCCATGTTGTTGTATACTTTGGCACGGCTGTAGAAATTACCGCCGTTGTTGTGAAGTGCCTCTGCACCATATCCAAGGGATGAAAGCGCACTTGCCGCACTCTCAAGAGGTGTCGTCTTCACATAAGTCTTGTATGGATACTCTCCCGGTCCGAAGAAACGCATATTCATTCCGGTAAGCACCTCGAACTCTGTATTCGCTGTACCTGCTCCGACAGATGGAACTTTAAAATATCCGGAAGAATAGTCAGCATAAAGCTTTCTGAGATTTGGGATCGGATCCTCGGAAAATCTCAGCCATTCTACCTCTGTCGGATCGAAATAAGATTCCAGCTGGACAAACATGATATTCGGCAGTTCCTCTTTTGAACGGCTTGTCTCACTCACGTTAAGACATCCATCCTTGTTGATCTCTGCCATCGTCTCTTCACTGTAACCAGCAGGCTGATTGATTCCTGTATTAAATAAGCTTGCTGCGAAGCAATATGGGAATCCATAGTCTTCGTAAGCAAATGCGATATTTCCAAAATAATTTGAGATCACTCGCTTGTCGATTGCAACATCAGTAAGTCCTACATAGGCAAATCCGGATGCCACAACAGCGATCACTGCAATAATGCGGTGCATCTTTCCAGTATACTGCCCACCGCGGCGCCACATGGAAATCACCCACAAAACAACAGCTGCGATTCCAATGGTAAGCATCACGATCTCAAAGCCATTAAAGTAATTACTTGTCAGTTCCAAGGCATCTGACAGAACTTTCAAGTCCTGTGCATTGAACGGTGTAACTCGCTTCAGGAGCAGATATCCGTTACATGCTCCCAGAAACAGCCAGAATACACTAAGAAGAATTCTGACAAATACACGTCTGCGGAACAGATAAACAATCATAAATGTTGCAAAAATTAAAAATGCGTTAAACAGAAACACTAGCGGTGTTCCTGTCATGTAGCTCCATGCTTCAAAAAAAGAATGCCTTGAGATCACCTCAATTAAAAAATTTAAAACACAGGCCAGCAGATAATGAAGGACGAGTGAAAATCTATTCATCCACTTATAAACCGGCTGCATCTTTTTCGCAAATTTACTGTTTCTTCTCTGTTCCAGAATTCTCTGGCGTCTTGCTTTTTTCTCCTGATAGTGTCTCTTGATATCTTCCGGTTTCAGATTTTTGACCTTTGTAAAAATTCCTTTGATATCTGGTTTTTTAATATGAATCCGCTTCATCTATAACCTCTTTCTTATAGGCAAAATGCACGGCATGGGATCTTAGCTCCTTTCTGCCGTGCGACTTTTTGCCGTCTAATACCTGATACTGTGTCTAAACTGCTGTTTACAGTTTCCTGCTTTTTCGCAGCTTTTCTCCCCCCACAGTTATCTGAGACTATCGATTCTCTCTTTTACCTGCTCAAGCATCTTTGTATATTTCTCAAGTTTATCACGCTCAGCCTGAACTTTATCTGCAGGTGCTTTGCTTGTGAATCTTTCATTTGCAAGCATTCCCTGTGCTCTCTTTATCTCGCTGTTGAGTCTCTCTTCCTCTTTCTTCAGTCTTTCTCTCTCCTGCTCGAAGTCTACAAGGTCTTCCAGCGGCAGGTAAACTGTTGCTCCCGGAACAACGATAGATACTGCATCATCAGCAACATCTTTCTTCTCATAGTGAAGAATAATATCGTTTGCCAGCATCAACGATTTTACAGATTCCTTGAATACTTCAAGTGCTGTAAGCAGTTTTGAATCACTGCTGATAATATAAACCTTTGTACGTTTGTTATTCGGAACATTCATCTCAGCACGCATATTTCTGATTCCGCGTGTGATTGCTTTTACATGCTCCATAACTTCTGTAGCATATGGGAATTCCCAATCTTCTCTGTATACCGGCCAGCTTGACATCATCAGTGACTCTTCCTCCGGTACAAGTGCTCCGTAGATCTCTTCTGTAATAAATGGCATAAATGGATGAAGGAGCTTAAGTGCCTGTCCAAGAACTGTCTTAAGTACCCACAGAGCACAGTTTGCGGACTGTGAATCTTCCTCCGCATGGTAGATACGATATTTTGCGATCTCTACATACCAGTCACAGAACTCATCCCAGATAAAGTCATGAACTTTCTGAACTGCGATACCGAGTTCGAACTTATCCATGTTCTCTGTCATTTCTTTTGTCAGACTGTTTACCTTGGAAAGGATCCATCTGTCTGCTGGTTTCAGCAGGAAGTCTTCCGGTTCTTCTACAACGTTCTTCTCCATGTTCATCATGATAAATCTTGATGCATTCCATACTTTGTTTGCAAAATTACGGCTTGCCTCAACACGCTCGTTGTAAAAACGCATATCGTTACCAGGTGCATTTCCTGTGATCAGTGTCAGTCTCAGGGCATCTGCACCGTACTTGTCGATGATCTCAAGCGGATCGATACCATTTCCAAGAGACTTACTCATCTTACGTCCCTGAGAGTCTCTTACAAGACCGTGGATCAGTACTGTGTTAAACGGAGCTTTTCCTGTATGCTCATATCCTGAGAATACCATACGGATTACCCAGAAGAAGATGATATCATATCCAGTTACAAGAACATCTGTCGGATAGAAGTAATCAAGGTCTTCTGTCTTCTCCGGCCATCCAAGTGTGGAGAACGGCCACAGTGCGGAAGAGAACCATGTATCCAGTGTATCCTCATCCTGTGTGAAATGTGTACATCCACAGTGTGGGCATTTCTCCGGCGCTTCTTTCGCAACTACAAATTCACCGCACTCATCACAGTAATAAGCCGGAATTCTGTGTCCCCACCAGATCTGACGGGAGATACACCAGTCTTTGATGTTCTCAAGCCAGTGAAGGTAAATCTTGTCAAAACGCTCCGGTACGAAACGAAGTTCACCAGTCTTCAGTGCGTTGATCGCCGGTTTTGCAAGCTCATCCATCTTTACAAACCACTGCTGTTTGATCAGCGGCTCAACGGTTGTACCACAACGGTCATGTGTTCCTACTGCATGCATGTGAGGAACAACCTTTACAAGGTATCCCTGCTCATCAAGATCAGCTACGATTGCTTTTCTCGCCTCGTAACGATCCATTCCTGCGTATTTTCCGCCCTTCTCGTTAATTGTTGCATCATCGTTCATGATATTGATTTCCGGAAGGTTGTGACGCTTTCCTACTTCGAAATCGTTCGGGTCATGTGCCGGTGTGATCTTAACAGCACCTGTTCCGAATTCTTTGTCTACATAATAATCTGCAACGATCGGAATCTCACGATTTACAAGCGGAAGGATTGCCATCTTTCCTACGATATCTTTGTATCTCTCATCATCCGGGTGAACGGCGATCGCTGTATCTCCAAGCAGTGTCTCCGGACGTGTTGTTGCAATCTCAAGGAAACGGTCTGTTCCGACGATCGGGTACTTAATATGCCAGAAGTTTCCGTCCTGATCCTCATGCTCTACCTCTGCGTCTGACAGAGATGTCTTACATTTCGGACACCAGTTGATGATTCTGGAACCTTTGTAAATATATCCCTTGTTGTATAAGTTGATGAATACTTCTTCTACAGCTTTGGAACATCCCTCGTCCATTGTGAAACGCTCTCTGTCCCAGTCGCAGGAAATACCAAGCTTCTTCAGCTGGTTCTCGATTGTTCCTGCGTACTCTTCTTTCCACTGCCATGTTCTCTCAAGAAATCCCTCACGTCCGAGTTCTTTCTTGTCGATTCCCTCTTCTTTGAGCTGATTTGTAACCTTAACCTCTGTAGAGATTGCTGCATGGTCTGTTCCCGGAATCCACAGTGCGTTATATCCTTCCATTCTCTTGTAACGGATCAGAATATCCTGCAGTGTATTATCAAGTGCATGTCCCATATGCAGCTTTCCTGTAATATTCGGAGGCGGCATTACTGTTGTAAATGGTTTCTTACTTCTGTCTACTTCAGCATGAAAATACTTGTTCTCACACCATCTCTCATAGAGTTTCTCTTCGATCTGTTTCGGATCGTAAGTCTTTGCGAGTTCTTTGCTCATGATTGTTCTCCTTTTTCCACATATTATGTTAATTTTGTAGTTGTTTTCCACAATCTCATTGTTTTAAAAGTGGATATCTCTTTCTTCTATAACTAGAAAACGCCCTCTACTTCACGTAAAGGGCGAAAATCTCGCGGTACCACCTTATTTATATATGTAAGAACTTGTTACTGTTTGTATTAACCTTGTTCTTTACATATACATCTCTTCGTTCTGTAACGTGAACGACTCCGGGAACTCCTATCCAACCTCTTCGACCTTTCAGAATTCCGGCTCCGAAGCTACCTTCCATCATCCTTTTTCCAAACCGTCTCACAGCCAGATCCTCTTAGCAATCTGAACGGTTCTCTCTGTGGGAAGTAATGATGTACTCCTCTTCTTCAACACCTGTATCTTTACATAGTTGTTAAATACTTTTTAACTGTTACTACTATAGCTGTCAAAGGCTGATTTGTCAAGGGATTTCCCTTTCTTTAAGAAATCTTAAAATATCATAACCACCGCCGGAAGTCCAGCCATATCTTCTTAACCTTGCTCTTTTAAAAGTAAATGTTGCAACATCCCTGCAATATCATACCCGTAGTTCTCTCCTGTCGCCCAACCGGCTCCTTCCGGGTTCTCTTTCTGTCCCAGCCATTGTACATAAGGTGCGGAAGCTTTTTTCACATATTCATAACGGTTATCCACGCAAGTCTGATTCAGCGGTTCATCTGTCGCATAGGCCTTCAGATGCTGGATCTGTGCCCGCACTCCTGTTCTGACATCCGGATAAGAATTCCCCGGCACTCCTCCACCGGTTGTTCCTATTCCGGCAAAATTAAACTGTTCAATACTTACATCTCCACCAAACTGAAGAAAGCCGGTCTCTTTCATTGCCTGGGTAAATGCAACCTCTGCCCGGATGTCTTCTGCCTCTGCTTCTTCACAGTAGATCTGGCAGAATGTTTCTATGGTATCTGCTCCACCTTTTGCCAGTTCTTCCGACGGATATTCGTATCCCGATTGATTGAAATAATCTGCAAGTTCATCCACCGTAACAACACTCTCCCCCATGACCGGATACTGTCCGGCCGGAGAACACATCTGTGCTGTTATTGCTATGCTGTCAGTCTGTGCAACTTCTTCTATCGAATCTGTTGCCTCTTCCGCAACTGCTTCCTTTTCGTTTTGCATGTCAGAATCTGATTTCTGTTCTACTTCTGACTGTTTCATAACATTATTTTTCTGGTTCTGAGGAATCATTCCGTTTCTTCCTGCCATTGCCAGAATCACTACCAGAAGAACTCCCATTGCTGCTTCTATATAAATAGGTAATTTCATTTCGCGCTTCCTGTCCATTTCCCAGGTATTTGATATAGTATATACAACAATTCTTTCAGATAACACTCAATTAATAAATAGGTACCGTTACCCGAGAACTTTAAAAACATGCCTAAAAATAGAAGCAAAAGAGAGTGTAAAAAAAGAAGCTACAATACGCAGCTTCTTTTTTACTTCTTTTTACACTTATTATTTCCACAATTTCTTGTAGATTTCAATAACATCTTCCTTATTTGGTACTCTCGGGTTTGTTGCTGTACATCCATCCTCGAGTGCGGCATCTGCCATACTATCGATTGCATTGAAGTACTCTTCCTCTGAGATTGTACCCATCTGAGAGATTGACAGCGGAATATCCATCTCTTTTAACATAAACTGTACCCAGTTTACAAGGGATCTGACTGTCATGATCTCATTGTAGCTGCTCAGTCCAAGGATCTGAGCTACGGTTGCATAACGCTTAACAGCCGGAAGATATTCTTTCTGACTCTTACTATGTTTATTGATATCACTGTTGAATTCAATGATATGTGGAAGAAGCATTGCGTTCGCACGTCCGTGTGGGATGTGGAACTTTGCACCTAACTGATGAGCCATACCATGGTTCAGTCCGAGAGATGCTGAGTTGAATGCCAGTCCTGCCAGACAGGATGCGGAATGCATCTTCTGACGTGCATGAGTATCATTTCCATCCAGATATGCTCTGAGAAGGAATACTCCAACCAACTCGATCGATTTCTCTGCAAGTGCTGTTGAGAAATCGCTTCTCTCTGTACTTACACATGCTTCAAGTGCGTGTGTAAATACGTCCATTCCTGTATCTGCTGTAATCGCCGGTGGCACACTCTTTACAAGTTCTGCATCGAGGATTGCCTCATCCGGTGTCAATTCCCAGGATACAAGTGGATATTTTCTCTGTTCTGCCGGGTCTGATACAACGGCAAATGAAGTTACCTCTGATCCTGTACCGCTTGTTGTTGGAATTGCAATCAGCCCTACCTCTGCGTAATGATCTACGCGAAGTGCAAATTCACGGATTGACTTGGAGGAGTCAATTGCTGATCCGCCACCAACTGCAACAATTGCATCCGGCTTATATTCAAGCATCTTCTTAACACCGAGACTGATCTTCTCAATCGGTGGATCCGGAACAATATCCTGAAAGATATCATATTCCTTACCTGCTTTTTTGATTGGATCGAGAATCAGGTTCAGATTTTTGCTTTTCGCCATAAATGGGTCTGTAACGATCAGGATCTTCTTATATGGCACTTCTGCCAGTCGATCCAGCGCATTATCTCCAAAATTTACTCTAGTTTTAATCTGAAAGCTTTTCATAACTGCCCTTCCTTACTTTGGATAGATACATTTTACACCAATCTTATCAAAATGCTGAAGCCATCTTGTTTCCGGCTTTGCATCCGTAACTATAGTTGTGATCTGATCTAATGAACCTATCTCAGCAAATGCTACTTGATCGAACTTACTGCTGTCTACAGCAAGAATTTTTTCTTTTGCTCTTGTCAACATTGTTCGCTTATTATTCGCATGCAGATCATCTGAATCTGTAAGTCCAGCGTTCATATCGATTCCCTTTGCAGAGATAACTGCCTTATCTACATGATAAGATCGAAGCATCCGGTCTGTCTGATAACCTACCAGTGCAAAGGATCCTTCTCTTGACTCTCCTCCGGTAGAGAGAACCTTCCAATCCTGCGCCCCAAAAAGCTCTATGATAATCTCCACAGAGTTTGTGAGCACGGTAAGATTCTTCTTTCCCTGTTCGAGAAGCGTCTTTGCAACATACACTGCTGTAGAACTTGCATCAAGCATGATGCTGTCCCCATCTTTGATCTGTTCACTCACCAGTTCCGCAATATGCTGTTTACCAACAATATTGCGATTCTTTCTGATGTTGAACGGAAGCTCGATATTCACATTTTCATTGATCACGGCACCGCCATAGCTTTTTATGGCGAAACCGTCCTGAACCAGTTTATCGAGGTCTCTTCGGATTGTCTCCTCGGAAACCTCGTAAATCTGACTCAGTTCGCTTACTACGACTCTTCTATCGTTCTGCAGTTTTTCTAATATTTCATTTCTTCTCTCTATCGCAAGCATCTAACTGCCTCCTGTCCTAAGTCCAATATAATGTTACTGGTATTGAACTATAATTCCCTCAGACATTAAAGCAGAGTTCATTATAAGATTGCGTCGCGAATCTGAGCATCCGGATGAGCAATAACGGAAGAGTCAAGGAACATTCCTCTATCTTTGATTGCTTCCTTAGCTTTTTCGATTGCAGCTTCTACAGCAGCCACTTCACCAGTGAGCAGCATGTAGGATTTTCCGCACATACCACGTGCGATACGAAGCTCGATCAAATCAACGATAGCCGTCTTCGCAGCCTCATCAGCAGCTACAATAATTGAAGATGCATCGTATGTCTCCATAATACCAAGAGCGGATACGTCTTCAATATGTGCAGCACCGTAGATTGCCGGGAAGATGGACTCATGCGGATTACCGAGCACAAAACTGTCGATCAGGTGAAGACCATGCATCTCTTTTGCATTATCCACTGCTGCTTTAACGGCACTTAAGTCACCTGTAATGATCGCGATATATTTGCCCGGACATACTGTCTGTGCTTCGATTATGCTGACTTCAGAAGTCTTTACCATAGCATCAGCTGCGGTAATACCTGCTGAAACAGTCTTATATTCTACCATTCCAATAGCCTTACTCATTGCCTGCACGTCCTTCCTGAGATTCTATGACAATATATTTCTCATTTACTTCTGTAACTAAACCATTCACGGATGCGTGGATTCCAACGCTTAATCCCTTTCCTGGTTCAGCAATCATCTGTCCTTTAGTTACCATGTCGCCTGCTTTCACAATTGCAGAAGCAGGTGCTCCAATATGCTGACTTAACAGAATACGTACTGTCTTAACCGGCACTGCTGATTCATCAAGCGGTGCTTCACGGTTATATCTCGTAAGATCAAGACGCGCCATAAGTCTCTCCATCGGAACTTTTCTGTATTCTCTTTCCGGTCCTACAGGTTTTGCTTCTACTTTCGGAGGACGGATTCCGTTTGCACGAAGACCTCCCTTGTACTCTGCCATAAGACTTCTTGGTGAAAGTCCCTGGAAACAGGAATACATCTCACAAAGTCCGCAGGATGAGCAGAACAACGTATTGATGAAGATGTTCGGCTCCTGTACATCCTTGCATGTTGCTGCAAGCATAAATTTATTTGGCTCAATCGGATGTCCTAACAGATGTCTTGGACATAAGTCTGTACACATTGTACACTGGCAACAGCAAGCTGCTGCTCTCTTCATATCGATTGAGTTTTTCTTTAATTTCTTCTGAATGATGTGATGGTCTTTCGGAAGAACAAGGATTGCATTTGTTGTCTTTGTAACAGGCTGCGCTCCTGTTCCGATATTACCCATCATAGGTCCACCAACGAAGTAAACTGCATCTTTTGTAGTTACACCGCCAGCAAGAGCTACTACTTCTTCCAGTGGTGTTCCGATCGGAACACGTACTGTGATCGGGTGCTCTACCTCAGCTACTACTGATACAAGCTTGTCCTCAACAGGTGTCTTCTCATTCAGTGCTCTGTATACATTGTAAACTGTCTCTACGTTGAATACAGCTACGCCGCTTTCGATTGGAAGTCCGCCCGGTCTTACAACTTTACCTGTTGTCTCATAAATAAGAACAACCTCATCACCTGCCGGATATACTTCATCCAACAGTCCAAGTCTTACTTCCGGATACTGTCCCATAACGGCCTTTACAGCTTCGATCGTTGCTGTGTAAGCTTTCTTAATACCAATGACGACTTCTTTCGCACCGACTGTCTCGCCGATCATATGAAATGTATCAATGATCTCCTTTGCATATTTCTCAAGGAGCTGTCTGTGAAGTCGAAGCAGTGGCTCACACTCTGCACAGTTCAGAATGATTGTCTCTGCACGTTCATCTAATTTAGCATATGTAGGAAAGCCTGCACCACCAGCACCAACGATACCGTTCTGCTGCAATATGCTGCTTAATTCTTTCATATCCATAATTTCACTACTCCAGTCCTAATCCTTCGTCAATAATTCCAACGATTGCAGCATCGATCGGTGCTTCCGGCATACCACTTCCGATTCTCGCAGCACTTCCCTGTACAACCAGAACGTATTCGCCGATTCCTGCGCCGATCTTATCGATTGCAATGATCTGTTTTGCTCCCTGACGCATATGATCTGCCACTTCTACAATCATGAATTTATTTCCGACTAAGTTTTCATTCTTGCGTGTTGATACAACACTGCCAACAACTTTTCCCATTAACATGATACAATCCTCACGGTATCCCCGCTCTTAATCTGCGCTGCATTTGCTTCATCTGTATCGATGTGCATCTCAAGTGTAAAGCTGTCATCTACACGGATCTGTACGTTGTTAAAGATGGTTCCTCTCTCATTATCTGCTTTTACAGATACGATATCACCATCATGAACTCCTGCTGCCATCGCATCTTTCGGAGCCATGTGAATATGTCTCTTCGCAACAATGCATCCCTCGTTCAGATACACCGCACCTTTTGGTCCGATGATCGCGATTGGTGCGCTTCCTGCAATATTTCCTGATTCTCTGATTGGTGCTTTTACACCGAGGCTGATTGCATCTGTTGCAGAAATCTCTACCTGAGTATTCTTTCTGACTGGTCCAAGAACTCTTACATTCTCGATTGCTCTTAATTTAAGACCAACAATTGTAACCTTTTCGTTTGATGCAAACTGTCCACCCATAAGTTCTTTGAACTTTGTAAGATGGTAGCCTTCTCCAAACAGAATCTCGACATGCTCCTGTGTGAGATGGATATGTCTTGCGGACACTCCGATTGGAACGAGAAAACCTTCTCCAGACTGAGCAGCATTCTTTTTCTCTACTGCTTCGAGAACCATTTTTGTAATTAATTCCACATTACTGTTATCCATATTTGTGTCTCCTCGCAAAGTGGATTGCTCCACTTACTTGTTTAAGCACTCTCAGGGGATCAGCGCCCGGCGCTTAATCCCCTGAAAGTACCGGTTTTATTTACCTTTGACTATTATTTGATCTGTGGAAGAATCTTCTCAACATCTGTATGTGGTCTTGGGATTACATGTGTAGCTACAAGCTCTCCAAGTCTTCCTGCTGACTCTGCTCCAGACTCAACTGCTGATTTAACTGCTCCAACGTCTCCACGAACCATAACTGTTACAAGACCAGATCCGATCTTCTCTGTTCCAACGAGTGCTACGTTAGCAGCCTTTAACATTGAATCTGCTGCCTCGATAGATGCTACAAGTCCTCTTGTTTCAACCATTCCTAATGCTTCCTGTGACATTCTGCGTTCCTCCTTCTGAACTTCCGGTTTCTTCTGAACCGTTTCTGCCTTTTGCGCCGTCTTTTTTACTCTGCGTACAGTTTTGGCTGGCGCTTTGGCTGTTGTTGTTTTCTTATCTTTTTCGTCTGCCATCTGTAGCTGCCTCCTATACAACCTTGTTTACACTTGTGTTAATGATTCTCAAGATCTCCTCATGAGGACTTGGGATCACTACTGTGCTCACTGGTTTTTTGATTCCATTCTGCTCGGCAGCTTCAATGGCCTGCGCAACTGCGGATACATCACCACGAATTATGATCGTGACAAGTCTTCCACCAAGTTTTTTCTCCCATGTAACGAACTGCACATCAGCAGTCTTGCACATGATATCCACGGCTACCACTGCTGCCGTAACGCTTGGGATTTCAAAGAATCCATACGCTTTTCCCATGAGACTGCTCCTTTTCTAGCTGTTTGACTTCAAACTATACTGTAGGAAGGATCTTCTCAACGTCGTTGTGTGGTCTTGGGATTACGTGTGTAGCTACGAGTTCTCCAAGTCTTCCAGCTGCGTCAGCACCTGTCTCAACTGCTGCTTTAACAGCTCCAACATCTCCACGAACCATAACTGTTACAAGTCCGGATCCGATTTTCTCTGTTCCTACAAGTGTAACCTCTGCTGCTTTTGTCATTGCATCTGCAGCCTCGATTGCTGCTGTAAGTCCTCTTGTTTCTACCATTCCTAATGCAAGCTGTGCCATTGCCATTGTAATATCCTCCTAAATTTCTTCGACTTCTTCGTCTGTTACTTTGTGTGGTGTTCCTTTATCAAATGCGTTAAGCTTAAGCATCTTCTCAGTGTCCTCAGTCGGTCTTGAGATCTTATACTTTGTGACAATTCCTGTCATTGACTCTGCTTTCGCTGTAGCAGCCTCAAGTGCTGCCTCCACATCTGCAACCTGTCCGCGGAACTTGACCATTACGATCAACGGTACAGGCAATTCGTCTGCATTCGCAGGTTTATTTTTATCGAAGTTCTCCAGTCTTACATTTCCTGCTTTACATCCGGCGTCAGCCGCTGCAAATGCCGTTGCAAGTCCAAATACTTCCAGCATACCTACTGCTTCCATACTCTCTCACCTTATTTGTTGATGATTGCAATCTTAAGACCTTTCATAGCCAGGTTTGTCTGGTGAGCCTCATTGATCTGCTCGAGCGGGAACTCGTGTGTGATCAGATCATCCATCGGAAGTCCGATTGCTTTTGCTCTCTTAAGGAAATCAAATGTAGTTGCATAATCTCTCAGAGTGTATACCCATGAGCCAACCAGTGTGATCTCTTTTGAGCAAAGATCGAAGTGTGGGTTGATTGTTGCATCTCCACCATTGATAAAGAATCCAAGCTCACAAAGTCCACCACCATTGCGGATGAATTTGTAAATGTTTGCATGAGCGATCGGTGATCCTGTACACTGGAATGCGAAGTCAGCAGCATGTCCGCCGAATGCATCTTTTACTCCCTGTGCAAGTGCATCGATTCCCTGGAAATCTTTGAAGTTAACTGACTTCTCAGCTCCCATTCTCTTAGCAAAGTCAAGTCTCTTCTGCTCTCCGTCTACAGCTACGATATTCTCAATACCCATTGTACGAAGAACTGCGATACAGATCAGTCCGATCGGTCCACATCCCTGAACAACAACTCTACTGTTGAATCTTAAGATTCCTGTTGTCTTAGCTCTTTCTACTGCATGTACAAGTACTGCACATGGCTCGATCAGTACACGGGATTTCAGATCCAGATCACTTACGTTGAATACTGTAGATCCCTCACGGATCAGGATGTAATCTGAGAACCATCCATTCAGATGAACATCATCGTCCGGAAGAAGTCCGTATACATCAGCTCCGCCTACGTTCTGTTTGTTGAGGTCGTACATTGTGATCTCCGGATCATCCTTGAAGATCATACATGTAACAACTTTATCTCCAAGATTCAGAGCTTTTCCAGCGCTGTCAACTTTAACGTTTTTACCCATCTTAACGATCTCACCTGTTCCCTCATGTCCGAGTACTACAGGAATAAGGCTGAATGGGTCTCTCTTGAATTCGTGAGCGTCTGTTCCACAAACACCACATCCTTCAACTTTAACAAGAATATCTCCGTCACCAACTTCCGGCATCGGATACTCTTTGATCTCAAAATGCTCAAGTGCTGTAAGCATAGCTACATGAGCTGTCTTTGGAATTTCATTTCCTGCTGCTTTCTGTGCCGGAGCTGCTTCTGGAACTTTCTTTTCCAGCATGCTCTCAAGTACCTGTTTTACAACAGCTTCTACATTAGCAGAATTCATTTCCATTGTCTATACCTCCGTTATCTTATACATAAGCTGTCTGTCATTACGCAACGTCTTCTCTTTGTGAAGCTGCTTGCGCTTGTAAGTCCTTCACCAGTTCTGCTGGCAATTGTAAATGTACAGAAGCCTTCGCCTCCGAATCCAAGTGCCGCATAGGATGGTCCGTTCTTAACAAGAATTGCTGTGTCAATTGCTTTTGCATATTTTGTAATACGATCTACATTCTTGGAATGAATGTGAGCGGAATGTCTGTTACCATGCTCAAGCCATACAGCCTGCTCTACAGCATCGTCGAAATCTTTCGCTCTTACTACACCAAGAATTGGCATCATAAGCTCTGTTGCAATCAGTGGGTGTTCCTTTGGTCCTTCAAATGTAATACATCTGATATTGTCCGGAACTGTAACTCCGATCATTCCAAGCAGTGTCTTTGCATCACGTCCAACACATTTTCTGTTCAGCTTTCCGCCTGCAAGAACTACATTTGTCAGTGCATCCTGCTCTTCCTTGGAAGCCAGGTAGCATCCCTGCTCATTTACCATGTAGTGCATCAGTTCATCAACGATAGAATCAACTGCAACAATCTCTTTTTCTGCGATACACGGAAGGTTGTTATCAAATGTACATCCGTTTACAATGTCCTCAGCTGCCTTACGGATATCTGCTGTCTCATCAACGAGTGCCGGTGGGTTACCTGCTCCAGCTCCGATTCCTCTTCTTCCTGAAGAAAGAACTGCTGTAACAACTCCCGGACCTCCTGTTGCAGCAATCAGCTGAATTGCAGGATGTTTCATCATGATGTTACTTGTCTCAAGTGTCGGATGCTCTACTGTACAAGCAATGTTGTCCGGTCCACCAACCTCAACAGATGCTTCGTTCAGAAGATTAACTGCGTAGATTGATGTTTTGATTGCTGCCGGATGTGGGTTGAATACTACTGTATTTCCACCTGCGAACATTCCGATTGTGTTACAGAGAACTGTCTCACTTGGGTTTGTACAAGGTGTGATCGCTCCGATTACTCCGAACGGTCCCATCTCGATCAATGTAAGACCTCTGTCTCCTGACCATGCCTGTGTAGTGATATCCTCTGTTCCCGGAGTCTTCTCAGCTACCAGCTGGTGTTTTAAAATTTTATGTCCGACATTTCCCATGCCAGTCTCCTGAACTCCCATACGGGCCAGGATTTCTGCATTCTCCATGATCTTTTTACGGATGTTGGAGATAACTTTCTCTCTGTGATCCAGTGACATCTCAGCCACGATCTTCTGGGACGCTTTCGCTGCCTCAATGGCCTCGTTCATATCCTTGAATACACCGCGGTCTCCCTGTACATCAGAAGCGATCTGCATCTTTGCAAGAACGTCCTGTACAATGTCCTGAACCATCTGTTCATTTATAGACACTCTAATACCTCCTTGAAGACTTGTTTTCCGTAAGCTGCGATTGCTGTGTCCTGTTCAGCAGTTCCGCCGCTGACACCAAGTGCACCGACGATCTTACCATCAGCTTCGAGTACCTCTCCGCCTCCGAAGATCACGATCTTACCATCATTCGTAAACTGAATTCCGTATAATGGCTGTCCCGGCTGACTCAACTGACTCAACTCTGCTGTGGACATCTTAAGGCTCGCGGAAGTATATGTCTTGTTTAATGCAATGTCAAAGCTCGCTATGTAGGCGTCATCCATACACTGGACGGCTACAGGTCTACCTGCCTTGTCGGAAACTGCTACAACCGCATTCACACCCACACGTGCCGCTTCTGCCTTAACTTTTTCAATCAAGGCATTAGCAAGCTTCAATGTCATCTGATGCTTTTTGCATTGACAGACATGTTTGTGTGTATGTTGTGGAGCTGCTTCCTTCATCTGATCCAGCACAGCCTGAACTGCACTGGTAATTTCCTGCTCATTCATAGCATTGCTCCTTTACTAATCTGTCAGATTACCTTCCCAGCTGTTCCATAACTTTCTTTGTGATAGAAGCTACAAGATCAGCATCTGTTCCTTCTGGAGCTGCTGCTGAAGATCCGCCACAGTTTCCACCGCATGAATGGCAGCTTGGCTTACCAGCTTTAGCGTTCGGGCAAAGGTTTGCCGGGTGTTTTCCTGGAAGTCCCATCTGTCTTCTCAGTTCGTACAGTCTCTGAACCTGCTCCTCGTTCAGTTCCTGAGGTCCGCCAATCTGCATGGACTGCCATAACAGACGTGCGTAGAACTCAAGAGACTCCATCTTGTGGTATGCGCTCAGAAGGCTGTCTGAGTAAGCAAGTGCTCCGTGGTTCTCAAGAAGAACTGCATCAAAGTGCTGAAGGTATGGCTCGACAGCGTCCGGAATTTCCATTGTAGAAGGTGTACCGTATTTAGCGATTGGAACACATCCAAGAGCGATAACTGCTTCTGGCATGATTGGCTGTGTAAGCGGAATACCAGCGATAGCGAATGTTGTAGCGTACAGTGGATGAGCATGTACTACAGACTGAACGTCTGGTCTCTCTCTGTACACACGCATGTGCATCTTAATTTCTGAAGATGGTCTGAATCCTTTATTTGCCTGAAGAACATTACCATTCTCATCTACTTTACAGATGTACTCTGGTGTCATGAATCCTTTGCTGACACCTGTTGGTGTACACAGGAACTCATGGTCGTTCAGTTTTACAGAAAAGTTTCCATCATTAGCTGCAACCATTCCACGGTTGTAAACTCTTCTTCCGATTTCACACATTTCTTTTTTGATTTCGTATTCGTTTTGCATTTTTTCTCCTCCTTGGAATCGTGTCAAAACTTTTTGTTTTGTGTTGTTTCTTAACTTATTTTACCACACAATCCCACATTAGTCAATTTGAACAGCCGTTGTTTTTGTTGTTTCTTGTGATTATTTTCACTATTTTCTCTGTTTTCGACTTCGTGTAGATTATCTGATTGTGTTTTTTATTTTTAACCACCGATCCGGCACTCTACACCGGAAACTTCTTCTGCTACTTTCAGAAGTCGTTCCATCTTTTCATTTGTCGGTGGTTTTACATCACCCATCAGGTATGGGCGGTTCAGTCCGTCATATTTATCCTGTCCCAGCCTGTGGTAAGGCAGAAGATGCATTCTTCTTACATTGCCAAGTTTGCGGACATATGCGGCAATATCACGGATTTCTATCTCTGTATCATTGAATCCCGGGATTACCGGAACACGGATGCTCAACTCTGTCATATGAGAGTCTGCAATCTTCTTTGCATTCTCTAACATCAGTTCATTCGAGCGTCCTGTAAATTCTTTATGTTTCTCTGGATTCATGTGTTTGATATCCAGCAGATACTGGTCTAAATATGGAAGAATCTCTTCGATTGTGCTGTATGGTGCGCATCCCATACTTTCCATCGCAGTTGTGATTCCTGACTCTTTCGCTGCCCGCAGAAGGTCTCTTGCGAACTTCGGCTGGCAAAGGCTTTCGCCTCCGGAAAGTGTAAGTCCGCCTCCGGTTCTTCTATAATAAGTACGGTCTTTTTCTACCGTCTCCATCACTTCCGCAACCGTTGTGTCCTCACCGATCACTTTTGGTTCTCCCTGCACCATCATTGTCTCGATCTCGTAGTGCTGCGATTCCGGATTACAGCACCAGCGGCATCTGAGCACGCACCCCTTCAGGAACACGATGGTTCGAATTCCATTCCCATCATGGATGGAATACCGCTGGATATCGAAGATTCTTCCTTTGGTCTTCAGATATTCTTCCATGCTGTCTCCCTCTTATTCTTAAAATCCCTGCTCTGTTCTGCGGATGATATCATCCTGCAGTGACTTGGACAATGTCGTAAACAGTGCACTATATCCAGCTACACGTACAACCAGATGTTTGTACTGTTCCGGATGCTCCTGTGCGTCCAGAAGTGTTTCACGGCTGACAACGTTAAACTGCATGTGGCTTCCCTTCTGATCAAAGTATGACTGGATCAGTCCTACAAACTTCTCAAGTCCTTCTCTTCCACTCAGTGCAGACGGATGAAACTTCTGATTGAACAGTGTTCCATTCGAAGCAATAAAGTGATCCAGTCTGGAAACGGAGTTTGCAGCTGCTGTCGGTCCGTTCACATCCTTACCGGCTGATGGCGATACTCCATCGGCTACCGGCATATGTGCCAGACGTCCGTCCGGTGTGGCTCCTGTCTGTCCGCCAAGCGGTACATTCGCTGATACTGGATATAATCCCGCCTGGAACATACCTCCACGTGGATTTTTGTATTTCTCCAGTGGTTTTGTATAAGTATAGGCAACGTCTCTTGCAAATGCATCAACCTCCGGAATATCATTTCCGAACTTCGGCACTGCATCAATCAGCTTGAGGATTCTCTCACCATTCGCCTTCACCTGCTCTGATTCTGTCGCTGCAACAACAGTCTTCAGGATTGCCGCAACTTCTTTCTCGCCTACCGGCTGTCCGGCAGACTTCATAGCAGAAGCCACTTCTGATACCATCTCTGCAACATCATCACTTCTCAGACCTTTTCCATAGTTTGTATTAAGAGCCATCTTCAGGTCATGCATTGTAATCTTGTTCTCGTCATAAACGAGTTTCTTTACTGCGTAAAGTGCATCTGCCATGTTGGCAACACCGAATCCCTGCGGACCTGTAAAGTTATATACAGCTCCTCCCTGTTCCAGTGTCTTTCCTCTCTTGATACAGTCATCGACCATACTTGCCAAGAACGGAAGCGGTGCTCTCTCTGCGTGTGCCATATCAATAGCATTGTCAGCATTAACAAGTAGTGCGATTGCATAATCCATCTGTGCTTTATAAGCATCATAGAATTCATCAAATGTCTTCATATCCTCAACATTACCTGTCTTTGGACCAATCTGTACACCCTTGTCCACACCATTTGAAAATACCAGTTCCAGCGGACGACACATATTGAAGAATGCTGCATCATGCCATCCGTTCGTCTTACCAGACTTCTGTGGTTCTACACATCCGATGATATTGTAGTCTCTCGCATCCTGTAAAGTCAGTCCACGGCTCTCCAGTGACGGGATAATAACCTCATCATTATAATACGCCGGGAGTCCGATTCCTGTTCTTGTAAGTTCTGCTGCATAAATCAGGAATTCATGTGGTGATCCATTCCAAACTCTTACAGAAAGAGAAGGCATTGGAAGGAATACATGCATAGATGATGTAATACACATAAATGAAAGATCATTCGTAACATCTATGCCCTCTTCATTCTGTCCTCCTACGATCAGGTTCTGGAACAGACTGTAACCTGCGAATCCTTCTGCTGAAGCCGCATCACGGCACTTGTTCAGGTCATTTAATTTAACCCAGATACAATCCAACAGTTCCTGTGCAAACTCTCTTGTGATCTTTCCGCTGTCGAGATCCTTCTTATAATAAGGATACATATACTGGTCGAATCTTCCAGGGGAGATTGAATGTCCACTGGACTCGATCTGTAACAGCTGCTGTACAAACCAGAAGGACTGACAAGCTTCATAGAATCCTGTCGCACCCTTCTCCGGTACATTCGCACAATTCTGTGCAATGATAAGAAGTTCTTTCTTTCTTACCGGATCAGAACATTTCTCAGCCATCTCAAGTGCAAGCTTTGCATAACGGCGGGCATATGTGATCGCTGCATCACAGCTGATCATCACTGCCTCAAGGAAACGTGATTTTGTCTGATAGTTACCATCACTGACCTTCATAGAAGCAAGCTCATCTTCTGCTTTCTTGCGGATTCCGGAAAATCCGATCTCGAGAACTTCACCATACTTAACTGTCACATGTCCTACACCATTATAGAAATAGTTTCCAGGTGTAAAGATATTGTGTTCAATGTCAAGTAATGTCTCCGGCTCCATGTATGCTGTAGCCAGGTCACTTGTTGTACGGCCTTTCCAGTAAGCATTCGCCTCTTTCAGTTCCTTCTTCGTCTGCTCAGAGATGTAGAACGGATCAGCACTTCTTGTTTCAACTGTATCAAACTCTGCCTCCAGCCACTCGTAAGAGAACTCCGGAAATGTCTGGCATCCTCTTGGGGCAAGTGTGCTGCTTCCAACAACAAGTTCCAAGTCACGGATCGTGATCGGAATATTCTCCAAAATATGCTGGAACGCTTTTGCTCTACGGATGATCATTGGTTCATTCTCAGTCTGTTTGTACGACTCCGTAATCAGTACCGCTCTCGCCGACTCAATCTCAGGCATCTTCGCATACAGGTTTTCTACCAGTTTTGGAATTCTGTCCGACTTCGGGATGGGAGTACTGTCATAAGTATAAAGTCCCATTTTGCTCTTAAACTCCTTTCTTCCAATATTAACATTTATTATACTTTATTTATCCCCCAAAGTCAATCAAAACACAATACATCCCACATTATATTTCTGTAAAGTTACAATAAATCCCAATACGGTTCATGTTGTGTTTTATTTGTTTTTTCTTTACGTTTCACCTCGAATTTATTGACATTTTACTTAAAATACCGCATACTTAAGGTATATATGCGGCATGGCGAATGAATCAACACAATGTCTGCCGCGTGAACGATTAGAAAGAAGGGTTGGATTATATGGCTTCTTATGAATTTGATATCCACACACATTCCATCGCCAGCGGGCACGGAACCTGTGCGACCATGACTGATATGGCAAAAGCTGCCAATGCAGCCGGGCTTAAGATGCTTGGAATTTCCGATCATGGTCCGAAAACGCTTGGTGGCGGACGCATTTCTTATTTCCGCAGCCTTGCATTTGCACAACCAAAGCGTCTCGGTGTTAGAATGCTTTACGGTGCAGAGGTAAATATTCTGGATCAGGAAGGAAAACTGGATCTTGATGATGAAATTTTAGAGTCTCTGGATTATGTTATAGCAAGTATGCATCGTCCAATTTTTAAATCCGGAACAGCAGATGAGAACACCCGTGCTTATATCAAGACTATGGAGAATCCTAATGTTAATATCATCGGTCATTGCGATGACGAAAAATTCCCTGTAGATTATTTTGCGCTTTTCCGTGCTGCAATGGAGAACCATGTTCTGCTTGAGATCAATAACAGTTCTTTAAGTCCGGATGGATATCGTGGGGATACGACCTACGCTGATCTCTTAATATTGAATCTGTCCAAGCACTTTAATTATCCGGTTCTGTTCTCCAGTGACAGCCACGGCACCGAACATATCGGTGACTTCCAGTATGCCGAAGCTTTGGCTCAAAAAGCTGACATTCCGGAGGATCTTATCCTGAATTACTCTGTGCGTAAATTCATGGGATTTTTAGGTGAGAGATAATACTATAATATAGAAGGAATACTTACAATGGGAAAATGTCTTTTCTTTGATGCAGATGGAACAATTTTAGATATTGTAAAAGGAACACCAGAAGATACAAAACTTGCACTTCAACAGCTGAGAAAAAACGGACATAAGACTTTCATCTGTACCGGTCGTTCAAACGCTTTTGTTCCTGAATATCTTATGAAGGAGATTGGATTTGACGGACTTATCGCTAATCTTGGAGCATATATCGAATATAATGGAACGCGGGTATTTGAGCGTGAGATGCCAACCGATCTGGCATGGAAGACCGTAGAGATCATTAAGGCAAACGGTTTTATCCCTGTACTAGAAGGCAATGATTATATGTACTATAATCTGGATGAATATACAAGTGACATAGACTGGTTTGCTGACCTGATCACTCAGGAACTCGGTGACAAACTGCTTCCTATTCGTGGAAATGAACATAATCTTCACTTTAACAAAATAAGTGCCAAGCGCACACCCGGATGTAATCCAGAGAAATTATGCCAGGAATTATCCCTATGGTATGATTATATTATTCACAGTGGATCTTTTGTTGGAAGAACGATTGAATTTGTCATGAAAGGCTGTTCCAAAGGACTTGCGATCAGTGTTATGAGTAATGTACTTGGATACGAAAAGAGAGATGTTATTGCTTTCGGCGATAGCAATAATGACTTGCCAATGTTCCAGGCTGCCGGATTTAAGGTTGCTATGGGAAATGGATCTGAAGACTTGAAATCACAGGCTGATTATGTGACCGGCGCCTTGGAAGACGGCGGAATCCGCCAGGCGCTGGAATATCTGAATTTGATTTGATTACATATTTAAAGATTGAAATTCTCTTACTGTTTCTTTCAATCTTTTAATTTATTGTTGCGCATTATGCAACTAATAGTTTTTCTTTCTTGATTATTCCATACTCCTTTGCTACGTTTATAATGTAAGGCAGATCGTTCAATATTATGCTTTAAGCAAGGAGGCTCAATAACATGAAAGTATTATTAGTAAATGGATCCCCACATAAAAATGGCTGTACACACCGTGCTTTACAAGAAATTCAGATGCAATTAAAAAAAGAAGCAATTGATTCTGAAATTTTTTGGATTGGAAGCACTGTCCAAGGATGTATCGGATGCTGTCAATGTCAAGAAAGCGGAACCTGTGTATTTGATGATATTTTAAAGATATTTTTAGAAAAAGCAAAGGATACTGATGGATTCATATTTGGATCCGCTGTTTATTATGGTTCTTCCACCGGTTCTCTTTCTTCTTTTATGGATCGTCTTTTCTTCAGTGGAAGTTCTTATCTTGAAAACAAACCAGCTGCCGCAGTTGTTTCCTGTCGCAGAGGAGGTGCTTCTGAAGCCTTCTCCCAGATGAACATGTATTTTGCAATGTGTAATATGCCAATTGTTCCATCTCAATATTGGAATCAGGTTCACGGCTTGAAACCAACAGACGTAGAAAAAGATCTCGAAGGGCTTCAAACCATGCGCACACTTGCTCTTAACATGAGTTGGCTTTTAAAATGTATTGAAGCTGGAAAATCCAACGGCATTCCACTTCCTCAACGTGAGGAACCCATTGCAACAAATTTCATCAGATAACTTCCTTTTTACCATTCTGATATTTTCATCTTTCAGGATGGTATTATTTCTGTAAATTCAAAAGTCCGTCTATGAACATTGATAATTAATACATAGACGGACTTTTTATACATCAAATTATGCTTCGCATTTTGTAAAGTACATAGAGATTCCCTGTCCTCCACCAATACACATGCTAATCATTGCATCTTTTTTATCTGTTCTCATTAGCTCATACATTACTTTCACAGTAAGCATCGCGCCTGTTGCTCCAATCGGATGTCCGATGGAAATTCCACCGCCATAAATATTAACCTTTTCAGGATCAAGTCCAAGATCACGGCTCACCGCATACGCCTGACTCGCAAATGCTTCATTGATTTCAAACATATCAATGGATTTAAGATCTAATCCAAGTTTATCAGCAAGTTTCTCGCTGGAGAATTTCGGTGAATATCCCATTAGTTCCGCATCAAATCCGGCAATTGCATATCCTTCTATCTTTACTTTTGGTGTCACCCCAAGTTCTTCTGCTTTTTCTTTAGACATTACAACAACTGCTGCAGCGCCATCATTTAAGCTGGAAGAATTTGCCGCTGTTACTGTACCTCCTTTCACAAAACATGGACGAAGTTTTGCAAGTTTTTCCATACTCTGTCCTTCTCTTGGTCCCTCATCTGTATCAAAAATCGTTACATTTCCCTTACGATCCTTCAATTCTACCGGAAGAATCTCATCTTTGAACTTGCCTTCTTTAATTGCTTTGCATGCTCTCTGATGACTACGTACTGCGAACGCATCCTGCTCTTCTCTTGTTACATGATATTTTTTTGCTACATTTTCTGCCGTCACACCATTATGATTTCCATCCAACGGCCATGTAAGAATGTCAATAACTCCATCCTCAAATACTTTGTGACCCATTCTTGCTCCCCATCGTGCATCGTTTACATAATACGGAAGTCTTGAAATATTCTCTGTACCACCAGCAACAACAACGTCCGCCTGTCCTGTCTGAATCTCCATCACAGCTTCTGCAATGGACTGAAGCCCTGAGCCACACTGACGGTTTACAGAATAAGCGGTTGTTTCTTTCGGCATTCCAGCCTTTAAGCTTACTGCTCTTGCAATAAATCCATTTTCTGCAACTTCTCCAACTTGTCCAATTACAACCTCATCAACATCTGATGGCTGGATTCCCGCCCTTTTAACTGCTTCTTTTACCACCATTGCTCCCATATCTATTGCTGTGATATCTTTCAAACTTCCACCATAACTTCCAACTGGAAGTCTCACGCCGCTTACAATTACTACATCTTTCATGAATTTTCTCCTTCTTCTATTTTCACAATCTTATAAGTCTTTTATTTTTCTTTCAATTTAAGTCCAAAAGGTCCATCCTGAACAAATAATCTTTCGTCCATTACGCGCAGATTCTTGCTTATAATTGGCTTAAAATCCATTTTATCAAGTATCTGTGTCTGTAGATCGATTCCCGGGGCAATCTCTATCAACTCAACACCATCTTTTACCAATTGAAATACTGCACGTTCTGTTACAACCATGACTTCCTGTCCTTTTTTTCTCGCCATTGGTCCATTAAAAGATAATTGTGCAACCTGCCGCACCATTTTTCGTATTTTTCCTTCTTGAAGAATTTCAAGTTTTCTATTTTCAAACTTGTATTTTGCTCCACCAGCTGTAAATGTTCCAAGGAAAACTACTTTCTTAGCATTTTGTGTAATATCAATAAATCCACCGGCACCTGTACATCGAACTCCCATTTTTGTTGAATTGACACTTCCGTCCTCTCCTAGTTCACCAATTCCCATATATGTAATATCCACACCAGCCCCATTGTAATAATCCATCTGCTCATGATGTCCAATCATCGCATAAAGATTCTGACCAATTCCAAAATCAATGCCTCCTGCCTGAACACCTCCATAGATTCCCGATTCTACAGTAATCATAATGTCATCTGATATGCCTTCCTCATTGCAGACTCTTCCTACCATATCATTTGGAATTCCTGTTCCAAGATTAACAACTGCTCCATGATACAATTCCATTGCACCTCTACGCGCAATAAATTTTCTTTCATTAAAAGACGCTGCTGGAATATTTCCTTGTGGTACTCTTGCCTGCCCACAATAAGATGGATCAAAATACCAAGATGATGTCTGACGATGTTCCTCCAAAGGATTTTCGCAGACCACAATATCATCAATAAAAACTCCTGGAACCGTTACTTCTTTTGGGTTTAAGCTTCCTGTCTGAACCACACGTTTTACCTGTGCAATTACTCTTCCCCCGTATCGCTTAGCAGCCATAACAGCCGGAAGTACTTCTAGCTTCATTGCTTCTTCTGTTGTTGTCAGATTTCCCATCTCATCGCACTCCGTACCTCGTATAATGCATACATCAATCGGAATCTGATTATAAAACATATACTCTTCATCTTTGTATTTAATAATATCAACAATATCTGGAAGCCTTTTGGTTCGCTCATTCATCTTTCCACCTTCAATACGTGGATCAATAAATGTGCCCAGTCCCACTTTTGCCATTTTTCCCGGAAGACCACATGCCATACTATGATATAATTGTGCAATTTGTCCCTGCGGCAGACAATATGCATCTACCTGATTTTTTGCTATCATATCCATCCAACGTGGTTGTAATCCCCAATGAGATCCTATAATTCTCGTCACCATGCCTTCATGTGCAAAGTGCTGGATTCCATCTTTTCTATCACTCTGTCCGCAAGAATGAAGCAAGGTAAGATTAGAGGGATGTCCGCTTTCCAAAAAACGTTTTTCCAACGCTTTCAAAATAGATTCACTAACACTTACAAGTGTCATCGCAATACTACATACAGTATCTCCGTCTTTCACTTTTCGTGCAGCTTCATCTGCTGTAATAAAATTTGCTTTCAGCATGTTCCTCTCTGCTCCTTTACTTTTTATTCTGGAAAAAACAGTGCTCTGATTGCTCTTTTATCAGTTTTTAATCCTGGGGTTTTTGGAATTTTCTCTAAAAACAGTATCTTTTCTGGGATCATGTATTTTGCAATCCTGTCATGTAATTTTTGTTTGATATCTTCTTCTGTTAACTTGCTTTCTTTTTCCAACACAACAACAGCTGCTGCTACTTCCCCATATTTTTCACTTGGAATTCCTACCAGTGCAGATTCTTTTACCCCTTTTAATGATGTAATTTCATTTTCAACATCATTACACCATATTTTTTCACCACCACGATTAATCATATCTTTCTTTCTGTCAACAATATACAGATAAGAGTCTTCATTCAGATATCCCATATCCCCTGTATCAAGCCATCCTTCTTTATCGATAGGTGATTTTTCTATATGATAATAAGACTCGCATATGTTAGTACCCTTTAACTGTACATTTCCAATTTCTTTACATGGCACTTCTTTTCCAGAATCATCAACAATCTTGAGTTCCATACCTGGTATTGGTTTTCCCTGTGCTTTTGCATAAATACTTGTAGCTGCATCAGATGGAAAAATTGTTGCCGGAGATGATGTTTCTGTCATTCCATATATTCGATGAAACGTCATCTGTGGCATCCATTGATGTAATTTCATCATCGTCTCTACCGGCATATAACTGCTACCACAAGCCAACACACGAATACTTTCATTCTTAGAAAATTTATTTTTCAGTTCTAAAAGAAGTCCAAACACAGTTGGTGAACCATGCAAAAATGTTATCTCATGTTCTTGTATAGCACTTAAAATCCTATAAGCATCATACCTTTTATGCAGATAAACCGTTCCACCAATATATACAAATAAGCCTAGAAGTGCAACTAAACCAGTAATATGATAAATTGGAACTGGAATGATTGTCCGATCATCTTCTCCGAGTTCAAGGATTCGCTGATATATCATAACTGCATGATTTATGTTATAATTTTTCAAAATGACTCCCTTACTAGTTGACGTAGTTCCTGACGTAAACATCAGAATCACTTCATCCTCCAGCTCTCCTTCTCCAGATTCCTCTTTTTCTTTCTGCATTGCCAGATACGTAAATCCATATTCTGTTTTCTCATTTTCGGTCAGGATAACTTTTATCCCACATTCTGTATAGAATGATGTCCATACCTTATAATCTTCACTAACGAATATAAATTTTAAATCTGCTTTTTTCACAAGAGACTGTATCTCTGGTTCACGATATTTCGTAGGAAGCGGAACTGCCACTGCACCAAGCTTGCACACTGCATAAATTGCAGTGGCAAACTCAATTCCATTATTTAAAAGAAGTCCAATATGATTTCCTTTTTCCACCTTCAGTATATGTTTCATATAAGCTGCCAGTTGGTTAACCATTACCAAGAACTTCTGATATGTATACTCACGATTCCAGTTGTCTACAATTCCTATCTTATCCGGATATTTTGTTGCTGTATCACACAACATTTCGTAAAAACTGTTCTTCATTTTTGAGAAGGTATAAACAGTACGATTCCCGATTTGTCGTTCTTCCATGTCTCTCTGAAGCCATGTTCCCCACACATCTTTTCCTTTTACCATAACTGTATATCACCTCATTCTTACCTCTTTACACAATCATACCTCCACCTACATTAATCACTTCAGATGTAATGTAAGAAGCTTCATCAGATGCAAGAAATGCAACCATATTGCCAACATCTGCTGCTTTTCCTGCATAGCCCATCGGGATTCTCTGCATCATACTTTCCCAGGCTGCTCCGTCATTTACTTCTTTCAATTTTAAGGTCATATCTGTCTCAATAAATCCCGGACAAATTGCATTACAGGTGATTCCTTTTCTTGCATTTTCTCTTGCTGCAGTCTTTGTAAGTCCTACAACACCAGCTTTTGCTGCTGCATAGTTTGCCTGTCCTATATTTCCCAACCAGCTACCAGAAGAGATGTTGATTACACGCCCGTATCCTTTTTGTCTCATGTACTTGATCGCTTCCTGCGTTCCAAAGAACGCACCTGTCAAATCTACATCAATTACAAGCTGCCAGTTTTCTACTGGCATCTTGTGAAGCATTCCGTCCCGGTTAATTCCGGCATTATTAACCATAATATCCAATGTTCCATATGTATCAATCGCATACTTGACCATCGCTTGTACTTCTTCCTGTCTAGAAACATTTACAGTAAATGCACTTGCTATTCCACCAGATTTTTCAATCAGTGCCACAGTCTCATCTGCCGGTGCCATGTCTGCTACAACCACCTTTGCTCCTTCTGTTGCAAGCTTCAATGCGATTCCACGACCAAGTCCTCTTCCTGCTCCTGTAACAATTGCTACTTTATTTTCCAGTTTCATGTTCATATCCTCTCTTCCGATTTATCTATTAATCTCTTTCTTCATATTCTTGTTGAAAAGTCTTCTTTTCGTTTTCCTGTTTCTGCAAATTCTCTGCTATTTACCCATAAATCCGCCATCTACTGGGATTACAGCACCTGAGATATACGCTGATGCATCAGATGCCAGAAATACAACAAGTCCCTGGAGATCTTCTGGATTTCCCCAACGCCCCATAGGAATTCTTCCTGTAATCTCCTCATACTGCTTCGGATTCACCTCTTTCATATTAGCTGTAAGCTCTGTTGCCATATATCCAGGCGCAATAGCATTTACATTCACGCCATGACTGGACCATTCGTTGGACAATGCTTTGGTAATCTGTGCAACGCCACCCTTACTTGCACTATATGCCGGAATAAGGACACTTGCAAAAAACGCTGTCATCGAAGCTATATTGATAATTTTTCCATATTTCTGTTCAATCATGGTTTTTCCTGCAAGTTGTGATAAGTAGAATACTGCATTCATATTAATTGCTACTATTTTTTCCCAGCGGTCATGTGGAAAGTCAACAGCAGGCGCACGATACTGAATTCCGGCTCCATTCAGAAGAATATCTACACGTCCTCCAAGTTTTTCTAAACACTGATTATAAACAGATTCCAACGAGTCCGTGTCTGACAAATCTCCTTTTACTGCATGAACCATTGCTCCTTCCTTTGCCATTTCCTTCGCAGAATCCTCCACAATATCCAGAATATCCAAAAGAACCACCTCTGCTCCCGCATCATGCAACGCTTGTGCCATTCCATTGCATAGACCTTTTGCTCCTCCTGTTACAATTGCTTTTTTTCCTTCCAGACTGAATTTTTCTATAAATTTATCCATACTGATTCTTTCCTCCATTTCTACTCAAAGCTCAAAGCAACACAGCAAAATATTATCTAAACTGTTTTAAGTACTCTAATACATCTTTCGCACCATCTCCGCCATGTTCCAAAACTTCCATAAAACTGTCTGTTCCGGCAATTGCTTTCAAGATCTTTGAATCTGTATCTAACAGAATTTGTGTCAGGTCCTTGTGTGTCATCTTAGAGATCTCTGCCAGCTTTTTACGGCTCTGCCCCTGACTCTCAGCTCTCTCTCTCGGATATCCTGCCCCAGCCGGATCTTTGAAAAGCTTCTCAAATGTATACTCCAGATTCACATTCGCTGCCCAGCCATATCCCTTGTTCAGCGGAAGTGATACACAGTTTCCTCCATTGATCTGGGAAAACAGCCATCCATCAAGCGGTTCCACGATCAGTCCACACACAATCCCCGGAAACTGTAACACACCATTTAAGAAGCCCTGACCAGTTCCACATCCACCAACAACAAAATCACAACTTCCTGTATTCAGAAGAATTGCTGCCATATAACTGGTATGGATGTAAGTAAGAGAAGGCATCTGCTCCGGAGTCTTCATTCCTACATTCAGAATCTCTGCGTCTGTTGTCTTATGCAATGCTTTCACAATATCCTCATTTCTAAGCGAAGCACTTACTTCATTGATCACTGCAATTTTCATGTTAATTCCTCCTTTGATCGTGAATTGATTCTGATTGGATTCCAATCCTTTTTCTACTAATTTAAATTATATATTTAATCCCTCTGCCTGCAATGATTTCCCCCTCCCTGATTGCGCATTGTGCAACACCAGTCGAATTAGCTTTTTTCGCTTGAACTAACTGATGCCTACTCGCTGTTATACTTAATTCTCTCACCTAATGCTCGATGATCTTACTGCACTTACACCTAGCAAATTGCATCTCGTGCAAGCACGGATGCAGTTTGCCAGGTTTATGCAACCCAAAAAAAGAACCATACCATACGATATGATTCCTTTTCCTTTCTTTCCTCCTAATACAATCCTGTCATCAAACCAACGCCGTACATTACGACTGCTACAACGATACAGGAAAACACAGTCATAATAACTCCGACTTTAGCAAAATCCTTGATTGAAAAATATCCCGCTGAATAGGCAATAACATTTGTTGGCGTTGATGTAATCAAAATGAACGCCAGTGAAGATGCCAATGCTGCTGGAAATGCAAGTGCCATCGTATGCACACCAATGTTCATTGCTAGTCCGATAATAATTGGTATAACAATACTTGCTGATACCGTTGCGCTTGAAAGAGTAATATTCATAATAGATACACTAAGCACAACAACAAATACCATAAGAATCGGACTTAAATTTTCGATACGTCCTAACAATCCTAATGCAATCCAGTTTGCAACGCCCGAATCATACAGAACCATTCCAAGTGATACACCTGAAAGAACAAGAATGATACTGCTCCATGACATAGATTTTTCAATCTCTTTGTACTTAATCGTACTAACTCCCGGGAAGAAGAACAGCATAGAAGTAAATGCAATCGGTAATGCGATTGGAAGATCAATTCCAAGCAGTTTCTTTAACTGTGCCGAGAAGATCCATGTCAGCACTGTTACAATAAAGATAATCAATGTTACAATTTCATCTCTGCTGAGTTTCGGCTGATTTTTAAATTCTTTTCTGATTTCTTCATTTGATTTTTTCAAATGGGTCATTTCTGGCTTGAACACCAACATTAAAAGTCCCCATGCTACTGGGATCAGGATAATAGAGATTGGAACACCATATTTCATCCAGTCAAGGAAAGACACGTCAACGCCTGCCATATCTTTCATAAATCCAATAGCCAGTGGGTTTGGTCCGTTTCCTGCCGGAGTCCCAAATCCACCGATCAGACTTCCCCATGCTACAGACATCATAAGTGCTTTACCAAAATTGCTTTTCAGTGGTTCTACGCCTTCTTCATCCAGAAGTGATTTCGCCAGTGGCATTAACATTGCCGCAACCGCCATATTGGAAATCCACATGGAAAGAATAACTCCTGTAACAATAAAACCAAGTAAAATAAACTTCGTGCTGTTACCGGTAATTGAAAGACAGATATTAACCAGTCGCTTTCCTAGTCCCGATTTATTAATAAATGCACTTAAAATAAATACACCAATAAAGAAGATAACGTTAATATTTCCAAATCCTACCTTTACAATATTAGCAAATGAATCTACTCCAAATACTGACAGAAGTGCCATTGCAAGGATTCCTGTAAAGTGGAATGGAATTGCCTCCGTGATCCATAACAGCAATGCCAGAACCAGAACGGATAATGCTTCCTGTCCTGTCGCTGTAAGTTCTGCTCCATTGATTATTGTAATCGATGATGGGAATGTCACATTCTTAATAATCATCATTGCCGCAAAACTGATCGCTATATAGATCCATTTCTTTTGATTTACTGATAAACCAACTGTATTTCTCGTACTACTCATAATTCTCTTCTCCTTTTCTTGGAAGATACATTATGATATAACATGTATCTGACGTTTTTTAATTTTTCATTTTCGATATCTCATTTAATATTTTCTCTGGTATCGCCGGAAGTGAAGTAATCCGGACACCAACTGCGTCATAAATTGCATTCACAATTGCGGGTGCTGTCGGCAACGGAGCAGGTTCCCCGATTCCTTTTGCGCCCACTGGACTGAATGGGTCTCTTTCTTCTACCAGGTAAGAATGAATCTCCGGAACATCTACACTGGTCGGCAGAATGTACTTGGCAAAATTCTTATTTGTCGGGACTCCCTCTGACAACACATAGTTCTCCATAATTGTCTGTCCCATACTCTGTACAGCTCCTCCTTCGATCTGACCTTCAACCCCTCGCGGATTAATTACTCTTCCCACATCATGCGCTGCCCAAATTCCAAGAACATGGACTTCCCCGGTAAAAGTATCAACTGCAACCTCTGCAATCTGCGTTCCGAACACATAAGCCTGCCATGGATTTCCTCTTCCATCAACCGGATCCAGTCCTTCATGGTGTGCGGTATATGTTCCAGAGCCCAACGGAACAATACCTCTTATTTTCTTACATATATCGACTGCTTCTTTCAGTGACAAATTATATTGTGCATTTCCTTCCACATAGATTCTTCTGTTCTTCATACATATTGAAGAGCTATCTATATTCCAATAAGCAGCCATTTCACGAATAAATTTTTTCTTTACGTCTCTGCATGCATTGCATACTGCATTTCCAATCATATAAGTCTGCCGGCTTGCACCGACATGTGCCGCTTCTGGAACTCGTGCCGTATCATTATCTCCAATCGTAATATCCTCCGGATACATTCCCAATTCGTCTGCGGCGATCTGTGTCAGGACTGTCAGAATTCCTTCTCCTATTTCACTTACTCCGGTCAGGATCATTGCTGTACCTCCGTCATCAATCTCGACAAATGCACCTGCTTTATCTATTGTTGCACATCTTCCAATCCCATACCAACCTGTTCCAACACCACGTCCGTATTTAAACCTATCTCTACAAAGTTTCATTGCCTCTTCTGACTTAAATTCCTTTCCAGGAATATAAGGTTCTGCAATCTGACTTCCCTTTATATCTTTTCTTACCGCCCCCCTTACTCTTGATGATCCAACTTCCCATCCAGCAATCTCAGAACACTTTTTCAGTGTCTCTGTATAAGCTACTTTACCAAGTACCTGCCGTGTATGTGTTACCGCGCCGTCTTTCATTCCGTTAATCATGCGAAGTTCTATAGGATCAATCCCAAGTTTCTCTGAACAGATGTCCATCAACGATTCAATTGCAAAAGTTGGTTGAAGCACTCCAAAGGTACGCATTGCACCTGATGGAGTATTGTTCGTATAATAGCCCGTCGCCGTTACTTTGACATTCTCAATCTGATATGGTCCTGCTCCGCAAATTGCAGATTTCGCAACGGTTCCTTTGGTTGAGAAGCAGTATGCCCCTCCGTCAGACCTGATTTCTGCCTTAACCGCCTGAATCTTTCCATCGGACTTCAGACCAATTTTATAATGCATTGTAACCGGATGTCTCTTACAGCTTCCTATCATGGAATCCTCTCTTGAGAAAACAAGTTTTACCGGCTGATTTGTCTTCAGTGTTGCAATTGCAAGAATCGCCTGATAGATCATATCCTCTTTTCCACCAAATCCTCCTCCTACCGGAGACATAATCACCCTTACTTTATTAATCGGCATTCCAAGGATCTTTGCAAGCAGTACTCGATGATGGGTAATATCCTGATCACATGATTTAACAACTATCGTGCCATCAGGATCACAGTATGAAATTCCCGCTTCTGTCTCAAGATATGCGTGGTCAACTGCCTGAGTAGAAAAATCTTTTTCTATAATAATTTCACTGCTTTTAAATCCTTCTTCCACATTGCCTTTTTGTACACAAGTTGTAGATACAATATTATCCGGATGATCCTCATGTAAAACAGCTTTACACTCGATTGCTTCCTGTATATTGGATACAACCGGCAGCTTCTTATATGTAATCTCTACACCCTTTTCTGCTTCTTCTGCATCTTCAAGTGTCTCTGCCACAATTGCCACAACTGGTTCGCCATAAAAACGGATTTTTCCTTTCGCCAATACTGGCTGGTCATGATAATATACGCCGAATCTATCTTCTCCCGGCACATCTTCACTAGTAATTACTGTTTCAACACCTGGCATTTCCAATGCTTTTTCATAATCAATTTTCAAAATTTCGGCGTGAACTTCCTTACTTCTGACAAGATGAATATGAAGCATTCTTGGCATTTCCATATCAGCTGCGTACTCTAATGCCCCTGTCATTTTGCCTCTTGCATCCACCCTTTCTACACAGGATCCTATTGTTTTCCCTGTAGATGGGGGAATTACTTCCAAGCACTCTTCACTAATTTCATGATTGAGAATATCCCTGGCAAGCTCGATTGCTTCAATAATCTTTGCATATCCAGTGCACCGGCAGATATTTCCACCGAGTCTTCTTCTGATCTCCACTTTGTCCGGATGTCTGTTTTCTTTCAATATTGTCGTAGCTGCCATAATCATTCCCGGTGTGCAATATCCACATTGGACAGCCCCCACCTTCAGAAAGCATCTCTGGATAATACTAAGACCAGCCTTCCCAATTCCTTCAATCGTCACGATTTCTCTGTGATTTGCTTTCATGACCGGTATCAAACAGCTTTTCTTAAGTACACCGTCGATCAATACAGAACAGGTACCACATTCTCCGGCATTACATCCTTTTTTGGTTCCTATTAAATGGAGTTCCTCTCTTAGAAAATCGGCCAGTCTCATCGCCGGAGCAACATACTTACATACCTTTCTTCCATTTACTGTCAATTCAATTTTTACTCGTTCCATCTCCATAATCCACTCTTTTAAAACCTCTTAAGATTTGTGCCTTTGTTACTATTGTGGGATAATCCCAATCTCTGCCAATGCTTCATATATTCCTGCCAGCGTAAAATTCTTAACTACATTTCTTCTGTATTCTTTCCTGCTTCGAGACCGTACCACATCTTCCGGAATATATTCTTCCATCTTCTGGATCAGTCCTTTTGAAATAACTTCACCTTTCAGTCTGTCTTCAATCTCCATCATTCTTCTTGGCACCGGCCCGATTGCACCGAAAGCAATTCTCACATCTTCAAAATGTGTCTTCGATGCATCTGCTTTAACAAGGAATGCAGAACTGGCTGTTGAAATACACAGGGAACGTCTCAGTCCAACTTTCTTGAATGCACATCCATATTCTTTTAAAACCGGACAAGTGATTGAAGAGATCACTTCTCCCTTTTCAAGTAAATTCTTTCCCACACCGGTAATAAATTCTGTAATTGGTGTCTCTTTTTCACATATTTTATTATCTTTTGAAGTAATCGTATGAATCACCGCCTCCAACGCTGTCAGCGGAGCAATCGTATCTCCGGAAGGCGAGGAATTTGCCACATTACCTCCGACAGTTGCCATCTCTCTGATCTGCTGATCCGCGAAATAAATCGCTGCATGTCGCAGAATCGGTACATTCTCCATCAGCACCTTCTCTTCCAGGAACTGCTGAATACAAATATTGGACCCAAAGGTTATCAATCCCTCTTCTTTTTTCAATTTAATGACAGAAAACTCTTTTATTCCGCTGATATCTATCGCTGCATCCGCTCCATTGAAAGGAGTTTTTTCTTTTGCATAAAGGTCCGTTCCCCCAGCGAGAATATCATAAGTACAATCTATCGTATCGATTGTTTTCAAAAGCTCTTCTTTTGTACCGGGCATGTAATATTTTTTGTACTGAATCATACGATTACTCTCCTGCTTTTTTAACCTGGAATCTTAACTACAACTTTAATTGCATCATCAATTCTCTCTCTTGAATATTTCAATGCTGTAAGTAGCTCATCAAATTTGAATGTATGTGTATGGATCAGTGATGCATCAAATCTCTTCTCACTGATCAGTGACGCTGCTCTGTGTACTGCGCTTCTTCCTTCTCCTCTGATTCCAAACAGAGAAATGTTGTTTCTTACAAGTGCTGCAACATCAACTTCTACTGGTTTGGACGGAAACGCTGCCAAACACACTTTACCGCCACGTTTTACCATTGCTGCCGCCTCATTTACTGCATTTGGTGCTCCTGAACATTCCATTACATAATGTACGCCTTCGCCATTGGTGAGTTCTTTTACCTTCTCAACAACATTTTCATTTCTTACATTAATCGTGTAATCTGCGCCCAATTTCTTACCAAGTTCCAGACGATTGTCTCTTGTTCCTGTAAGGATTACAGGATTAGCTCCAAGTGTTTTGGCAACTGCTACTGCCATAAGTCCGATCGGTCCAGGTCCTGTCACAACCAGTGACTGTCCCGCAAACAATCCGCCGAGCGTATCCAGACCATACATTGCTGTCCCTGCTGTTACGATCAATGTTGCCTCTTCATCTGTAACATTGTCTCCTACATGGCATAATGTTTTTACGCTATTGATTACATATTCTGCAAATCCACCGTCTGTTGTGAATCCATTTGCTCTGTGCCCCTTATCATGCCCTTCATAGTTCTGTCCATAATTCAGACAAGAAGTATACATTCCTTCGCGACATCTTTCACAACTGTCGCATCCGGCATGAATCTCAACCGCAACACGATCACCAACTTTATACTCATCAACTCCAGGTCCAAGCTTCACAATAGTTCCCATATATTCATGTCCCGGAGTAAATCCCTTATTAAATGGAAGTCCTCCCTGGATCAGTGCTGGTGGACCGTTCTTAATAATCTCCAAATCTGTTGCACAGATTGCAACAGCATCCACATGGATCAAAACCTCTGCTCTCTTCGGTTCCGGAACTGGTTTTTCCTCAAGTGTCAGTTCTCCTGGATTTCCCAGTACCCACGCCTTCATCTTCTCAGGAATCTCGTAATTCATATGTTATCCTCCTTTATCTTTCAGACCTTCCGCCTGTACATTCTTAATTAAAAACCAATCTCATGCTTCATTTTCTGCACACGTTCACACCAGTTTCCGACATTCCAGTCTCCAAATGTTCCGAGACCGGATAATTCATCATCTCCATAATGTACTGGAATATGAATTAGTGACAGACCGTCATACTTATATGCTTTCGCTAACGCTTCTTTCATTTCCTCCGGTGTTTCTCCGCTGTAGAATCCTTTTACTCCCTGTACTGCTTCAGCCATCTGCACATAATCAACTACAACCTGATCGTCCGTTTTATATTCTATACTATATTGTGCGTTTTGTAGACTAGTAATTGCTCCCATTCTCCGGTTATCGAACAAGAGGATCATTCCCTTTAATCCATGCTGCACTGCATCAATTAGAATCTGTGGATTCATCATAAAGCTTCCATCTCCTGTGAACGCCATCGGATAATCCTTATTGCCTGCTATCGCAAAGGCAAGTGTAGAAGAAACTGCAAATCCCATATAGGAAGATCCGCTATCCGAAATGGTATACCCTGGTTTTTCATCTGTCACAATCTGGAAACCGTTCGCCTGTACATCACCTGCATCAAAGATCTTAATACACTCGTGTTCTGCTGCGAAATCACATGCAATTTTGATTGCTGCCGGTTCTGTAAGAATCTTCTTCTTTCGTTTTGGATCTTCAAGGACCGGCTGATCATATCTAAGCTTTTTGTAAGCTTCCCACTCTTCTTTCTTCTGAACACACCCTTTAATCCACTCTGGATCGGAATTCAGGTTTCTTCCTCTTAGTAACTCGTTAAGTTTTATCAGAACTTCCTGCGCATCACCCTGGATTCTCACCGAATTATTATATTGACCAAGATCATCATAATCGCAGTTGATATTGATCATTTTCTTTGCTTTTCGAAAAGCCGTTCCTGAACAATCCCACTGGCATACCCCTCTTGCTCCCAATGCAATGATAAGATCACATTCATTCATCGCATAATTTCCACAAATTGATCCCTTAGAACCTCCCACACTCATATTCCGTTCTTTAGAATATGGATAAATTCCTGGGACTTGTGGTCCATGCACATAAGCTGCATCAGTCAGTTCAAGGAATTCTTCTAATACTTTTCCATCAATATTGGCAGCGCCGCCTCCTGTTTTTACTGTAATTCTTGAAGCAGAACAAATTGCATCCACCGCTTCGTTGTAGGTTTCCTGGTCAATACTGATCACCTTTGATTCCGGTGATTTTTCTGGGAATTCCAAAAGGTTACACCCTATCATAACCTTCGGTTGGATATTCATTGGAAGAAGCATATAGAATGGGGATCTTTTTTCTTTTCCATTCACTGTTGCATCTCCGCGCTTCAAAGCTGTAAATATTGCTTCTGGAGTATGAAGTGAATATGCCGGTCCCAGTGTAGACAATACTTTCAAGAATAATTCCTGTTCTCTTCTTGGAATCTGCTGCATATTCGGGCCTTCGCTCTGACTTGTCTCATCCCCCATCAGATAATAGATACCTAGTCCATTTGCCAGTGGAACAAGTGATCCTGCGGTCGCCTGCATTCCTCCTGGTCCAATCGATGTAAATACTGCTGACACCTGATTGTATTTCCAACGGAGCATGGAAGCAATATGAGATGCTTCTACCTCGTTTCGGACATTATATGTTTTTATAACGTCTTCCTCTTCATAAATACGAAGCGCTTCACCTACATCTGTCATTCCATGTCCAAAGATTCCAACAAAAGTCCGAACCTCTTGATTCACCAGACCTAAAACCACTGCTTCGCTAAGACTGACATCCTGAAACTGCTCAAGTGCTCCTGCTTCAACTGCTTTTCTAAGCGTTCCATATTCCTTTATCGCTTTCGCTCTTTTTCTTCTTTGTTCAATCATTTCCTTCATAGCTATTCCTCAATACTTTTTCTGACTTTATGTTATCAGGACCTAAACATTTTGTACTCTTTTTCTTCCCTCCTTCTATTTTCCTGCCAGGCATTTACTCTTTTTCTTTACTTGATGTCATTCTAGCATAGGAAAAATAGATTGGGAAATAAAACCTAATTCCTGGTTGCGCATTATACAACCATGTGCATTTTATATATATTTCCCATGTTTTTTCCTTGTTTTTAGTGTTTTTGCATAATTTCAAGGTATAAATAGGAAAGTTCTTTCCTAATATATAAAAAGTCTCGAACCAACACTATTTATTGATCCAAGACTTGTATTCTCATACCTTATGATATAATCCATAACCTAACTCATTACTGATCTGACGAGCATATTTTTTCATACAGGAAATATATTGTTTCTTCGTTTTTTCTGTAATCTGTTCCTTTGGTGCTGAAATTCCAATACAGTAACTCACATTTCCTCCATAATTAAAGATTGGAACTGCCATACACCTTACTCCCAATGTCCGTTCTTCATCATCAATTGCATATCCCTGTTCTTTAATCTTTTTTAATTCCATTTCCAAATCCTGGAAATTATCAATTGTATGTGTCGTATATTTTTCAAAATCATAATCAGAAAACAAATTCTCAATGAAAGACTGTGGCTTATATGCCAAAACACATTTTCCTACAGAACTACAGTGCCATGCTTCAATCATCCCAATTTGTGCTGACAGATTATATTCCCTCTGGCTTCTCACTTGATCTGCAATATACATTTTTTTATTTCCCATTACTGCAAGATGTACACTTTCTTTCGTCTCATCACAGATTTTATACAGATACGGCCGGGCGATCATCGCAATATTAAAATTCCGTTTTACACCTTCACTAAGATATAACAGGCGAAATCCAAGTCTGTACTTCTTGCTAATAGGATCTATACTAATCATATCGTACTGCATCAATGTTGAAATCAATCTCGAAACCGTACTCTTATCAACATCAAGTTCTGTCGCAATCTCTACCGCTGTTGTACTTCCCTTTTCCTGAATGATCGACAAAATTTCTATTCCTCTCGCTAATGACTGTACCATATTACATTGCCCCTTTCTTTTATACAGAAAATCCTCTATCATAACTATTTCTGTATATTTCGATATAAAACACCACATTTTTAATATATCTTCTGAGTATATTCTAATCTTGTCAAAAAGCATTGTCTATCTTCTTCAGCATACTTTTTCATCGCATGTTGCGTATTGTGCAACGCCCATAATAAAACACTTTTCTCTATTATTCTATATATAAAAAATTCCCGGAATTGATTTTCCACCAATTCCGGGAGTCTCTTTCTCACATAAACTATATCCTTTTTAGCAGTTCAACACTCTGCATCAGGTACGATATTGCAATTTTTTATACTCTCTTAGACAGCACTTCATCCTCATATTTCTGAATGTCATCAAACCATCCTTCAGCTTCTACACCACACTGACGGCAGTACTCTTCCCATACATCACCGATTGGAAGTGTCTTACACTGTTCCATAACAACCATCTTCTTGCTCATCTGGTTTGTATCCTGAAGCTCTTTGAGCATCTCGCTTGGCTGACAAAGTGCATCAAGCAGTGCTTTCTGGAAGCTGCGGAATCCTGTTACCCATGCGGAGATACGGTTGATGGAAGCATCAAAGTAATCCAGTGCAATATATGTACGGTCAATTCCGTTCTCGCAGCGAACGATCTCTTTTGCGATCTCTTTTGTCTCATCATCAAAGAGAACTACATGGTCTGAATCCCAACGGATCGGGCGTGTAACATGCAGAGCAATCTCCGGGAAGAATGTAAGCAGTGCCGGAATCTTATCGGATACTACTTCTGTTGGATGATAATGTCCGTTGTCCATCAGTGGCAGACATTTGTCTTTGTTCATCGCAGCGTAGCTCAGTGAGAATTCAGCTGACCCTACTGTATAAGCCTCAACACCGATACCAAATACTTTAGACTCTACACAAGGTTTTACAAGGTTTGTGTCAAATGGCTCGGAAAGAATTGCATCGATAGACTCTTTGTAGCGTACACGAGGTCCCATACGGTCAGCCGGAATATCTTTGAATCCGTCACCTGTCCAGATATTCATTACACAAGGAACTCCTGTCTGCTCCGCAAAATACTGTGAAATGCGGATGCAGGCTTTTCCATGCTCGATCCAGAAGTTTCTTACTTCCTCATCCGGGCTTGAAAGTGTAAGTCCGTCTTTTACCATTGGATGTGAGAAGAATGTTGGATTAAAATCAAGTCCCATTCCTCTTTCTTTTGCAAAATCAACCCATTTCTGGAAATGTTTTGGCTCTAATTTATCACGATCTACGAATTCACCATCTTCAAAGATTGCGTAGCATGCATGAACATTGATTTTCTTTTTACCCGGCATCAGGCTCATTGCCTTATCCATATCAGCTAACAGTTCTTCCGGAGTTCTTGCTTTTCCCGGATAGTTTCCTGTTGTCTGGATTCCTCCTGTCAGAGGGCCGTCGTGGTCAAATCCTGTTACATCATCTCCCTGCCAGCAGTGAAGAGAAACCGGAATTTCTTTACATTTCGCGATTGCTGCGTCTGTGTCCACTCCTAATTTTGCATAGATTTCTTTGGCTGATTCATATCTTGTCATCTTTTCTTCCTCCATTTTTGTGAATTTGAATTACACATTTTCGTATATTTTTACATCAAACGATTTTCCAACACATGTTCTTGCTTCCGGCAGGTCTTTAAATACTCCATCATGTAGCATCTGGACAACAATATTTCCGATTGCTGTAGCTTCAGAAGGCCCTGCGGAAACTTTTTTTCCTGTATATTTTGCTGTCAGTTCGTTAAGATATCCTGCATTGGCACCGCCACCGACAACATAGATTGTAGTGTATTTTTTTCCTGTTAATGCTTCAATCTCTTCGATCGTATCGCCATAACATTTTGCAAGACTGTTGTAGATAACTGCTGCAATCTCGCCCACTGTTTCAGGCACCTGCTGCTTGGAATCACGGCAGAACTTCTTCACAGCTTCAATCATGCTCTTCGGAGCAAGGAAGCAGTCATCATTACAGTCTACTAAAGATGTGATCGTCTCTTTGGAAGCTCTCTCACAAATCTCTGCAAAAGAAAGATCCTCTGTGAATTCTTTCTTTACAGACTGGATCATCCAGAGTCCCATGATATTTTTCAGGTAACGGAAACGGTGATCGTATCCACCTTCGTTTGTGAAGTTTGCCTGCATACTTCTCAGTGAGCAGTCTGCTTCTTTTCTCTCAATTCCCATCAAAGACCATGTGCCGGAGCTGATATAAATGGCATTGTCATCGTTGGTTGGTACCGCAAGTACCGCTGAGCCTGTATCATGAGTGGCTGGAAGAACAACCTTGCAGTTGAATCCAACCTCGTTCTGAATGTCCTGTGTAAATTCGCCTACTACTGTTCCCGGCATAGATACCGGCTGGAACATCTCTTTGTTGTATCCGAGCATATCGATCAGTTCATAATCCCAGTCATTTGTCGTCGGATTCACAAGCTGTCCTGTTGTCGCATTTGTATATTCATTTTTCTTCACACCTGTCAGCAGAAAATGGAAGTAATCCGGAATCATCAGGATTGCTTTTGCCTGTTCAAGGTACTCCGGATGAGTCTCTTTTACAGCCATCAGCTGATAGATTGTATTGAATATCTGCTTCTGGATACCTGTTCTCTCATACAATGCGGAAAGGGAAATCTTTTCATACACTTTCTCATCCATTCCATTCGTACGACTGTCACGATAGCCTACTGTATCTCCGAGGATCTGATCCTTCTCATCAAGAAGCACATAGTCAACTCCCCAAGTATCAATTCCCATTGTTGCCGGAATCTTGCCAAGTTCTTTACATTTCTTCAATCCGTTCTTGATTTCTGTAAAAAGACGATCTACATCCCAGCATAAAGTACCGTTTTTGTTATCCATTCCATTTGGAAAACGGTAAACCTCTTCCAGTTTCATCTTTCCATCTTCCATGGATGCCAGCATATGACGTCCACTGGATGCTCCGATATCAACTGCCAGATAATAATTGCCCATTGTTTGGTGCCTCCTTGTTATTTTTCTATTACTGTTCATTTCTTATGACTTTATTATACCCACGCTTTTTATGTAAAAAAAGGACGCTATTTACGAAAAACAGCGTCCTTATTTGCATTATATTTTGTTTTTAGGGTTCTCCTTTGCACTTTGTACAATTTTCAATTACTATTTTTGTTGAAAATGTATATCTTCATTTCAAATGTAATTCTCCACAACCAGATACTTTATTTACCGGAGAAATTTCTATGAAGAAGCTCATGCTCTTTTCCCTTCAACAAAGTATCGTACAAGGAAAGAATCATTGGGTTCTCATTTGATTTCTTGATCTGAGTGTTTACATCTGTATCATATAAGCCCTTCATTCTTGCTTTTCTGGTTCTCGGTCCTGCATTCACCGGCTGGCCTCCACCCATGATACATCCTCTGCGGCAGGCCATCACTTCCACAAAATCATACTCTGCTTCGTGATTTTTAATCTGCTGCAATACTTTATCTGCATTTGCAAGGCCATTTACAACTGCTGCCTTAATCTCTCTTCCATTATAATTATAAGTCAGCACTTTAATACCGTCGTCCCCACGCACACCACTCTTTTTAATAGACTCCATGTCTACTCTGTTGTGTCCCTGCTGCAGCCTACGGAGCACTGCCTCTGTAACACCACCGGTAACACCGAAGATCACACCACTTCCGGAGCCGATACCAAACGGTACATCAGCTGCTTCGATCTCAACTTTGTCAAATACAATTCCTGATTTGCGGATCATTCTTACGATTTCTGTTGTTGTAAGCACGTAATCAACATCCTGCTTGCCATTTGTATAAGATTCCGGACGTAAGATTTCTTCCTTCTTCGCCGTACAAGGCATGATAGATACAGATACAATCTTCTTTCCTTCATTTTTCTCAGGATCTTTATAATACTCTCTTACAACTGCTCCAAACATCTGCTGCGGTGATCTGCATGTTGAAAGATTCGGCACGAATTCCGGATATTTATTCTCACAATATTTTACCCATGCCGGACAACAGGATGTAAAGAGTGGCATCTTCTCACCGGAAGTAAATCTCTCAATAAACTCTTTGGATTCCTCCACAACTGTCAGGTCTGCGCCATAGGATGTGTCATATACTTCATCAAATCCCAGACGATGCAGTACTCCTACTAACTTACCCATTACATTTTCGCCTTTGGCATAACCAAAATTATCACCGATTGCAACACGTACAGCCGGAGCGATCTGAGCGATCACCTTTGTATTCTTGTCTGCCAAAGCTTCCCACACTTCATCAATATTGGTATGAATACTGATTGCACCGGTCGGACAGACAACACGACACTGTCCACAACCTACGCAGTCTGTTTCTGCAATCTTCTTATTAAATGCCGGTATTACCTGTGCATCAGTTCCACGATACGCGAAGTCGATTGCATTGATATTCTGTACATTATCACACATTCTGACACAGTCACCACACAGGATACATTTATTCGGATCTCTGATAATTGCGTGTGAACTTGTATCAATTGGCTGTATCTCTCTTACATTTTCAAAGCGGATCTCATGAACTCCCATACGGTGCGCCAGTTCCTGCAGATGACACTCGCCGCTCTTGATACACGTCGTACAATCTCTGCAGTGAGCAGCCAGAAGTAGTTCCAGTATCAGTTTCCGGTAGCGCATCAGCCTTGGTGTATTTGTATAAATAATCATTCCGTCTCTCGGCTTTTCTGAACATGAGGCAAATGTTTTCCCTCTGTCATCTTCTACCGTGCATAATCGGCAGGCACCATAGATAGATAATTCCGAATGATAACACAAGGTAGGGATATCAATCCCGGCTTTTCTTATTACAGACAATACATTAGGTTCATCCGTGAACTCAATGGCCTGTCCGTCAATTGTCATAATTCCCATAAATCTCTATCCTCCCTACTCTGTATAAACAGCTCCAAATGGGCAGTTATCGATACAACTTCCACACTTGATGCACTTTGAATTATCAATTGTAAATGGTGATTTTATTTTTCCTGTGATTGCATTTACCGGACAGTTCTTCGCACATTTCGAACATCCTTTGCATTTCTCCGGATCAATCTTAAACACACGAAGATTAGAACAGACTCCCGCACGACATTTCTTATCTACTATGTGCTCTTCATATTCTTTTCGGAATGCATGGATCGTACTTACAACCGGCTTTGGTGCACTCTTCCCAAGACCACATAGGGCAGTATTTTCAATCATGTCTGCCAGTTCTTCCAGTTCATCGAGGTCGCTCATTTCTCCGTTTCCGGCAACTATACGTTCCAGAATCTCCAGCATACGCTTAGTTCCTTCTCTGCACGGAACGCATTTTCCACAGCTTTCTCTCTGTGTGAAGTTCATAAAGAATCTTGCAACCTCTACCATACAGGTGTCTTCATCCATAACAACAAGTCCACCGGAACCAATCATGGCACCGATCTTTGACAGCGAGTCAAAATCCATCTTACTGTCAAGCTGGGATTCTACCAGACATCCACCGGATGGACCACCGATCTGAACTGCCTTGAACCCTTTATCGTCCTTGATGCCGCCTCCGATATCAAAGATGATTTCACGTAAACTTATTCCCATAGGCACTTCGATCAATCCGGTATTTTTAACATTTCCGGTAAGGGCAAACGCTTTCGTTCCTGGGCTTTGCGGTGTACCGATACGGCTGTACCAGTCTGCTCCGTTTTTAATGATCATCGGGATATTTGCATAAGTCTCTACGTTATTTAATACTGTTGGTTTCTCCCATAATCCCTGCTCTACTGTTCTCGGAGGTTTTACTCTTGGCATGCCACGCTTGCCTTCAATTGAAGCTGTAAGTGCAGAACCTTCCCCGCATACAAAAGCACCGGCTCCACGATTGATATGTAATTTAAAACTGAATCCTGTTCCGAGGATGTTATCTCCCAGAAGTCCTTTCTCCTCTGCCTGAGCAATAGCGATCTGCAGTCTTCGTACTGCCAGCGGATACTCTGCACGAACGTAAATATATCCTTCCTGAGCCTGTACTGCATAAGCTGCCAGCATCATACCTTCGATCATTCGGTGAGGATCACCTTCCATAACGCTTCGATCCATAAATGCACCCGGATCTCCTTCATCACCATTGCAGACTACATAACGGATCTTTTCCGGCTGACTCGCTACCTGTGACCATTTTCTTCCCGCCGGAAATCCTGCTCCGCCTCTTCCACGAAGGCCTGCATCTGTAACCGTCTTAATCACTGCTTCCGGAGTCATTTCAAACACAGCTTTTTCGAAAGACTCATATGCTCCTACCGCCATTGCATCTTCAATATGCTCTGCATCAATATGACCGCAGTTTCTCAACACCAGACGGGTCTGCTTGGCATAGAATGGAATTTCTTCCTGTGTCTGATATACATGACCATTATCTTCATACATCAATCTTGTAACCGGTTCTCCATGAAGAATCGTCTTTTCAAAAATTTCTTCGCAGTCTTCCAGTTTTACTTTCAGATACAAATAGTTATAAGGTTCAATACGAACTAGCGGACCCATCTCACAGAATCCATGGCATCCGCTCATCTTAAGTCCCACATGAGCAATCTCTTCACCAATTTTAACTGTAACATGATCCATATTGGAAGTCAGCTCTTTCAAACGGGCATAGATTTTATCCGAACCACCTGCCAGACATCCTGTTCCTCCACAGACCAGAATACAACAGTTTTCTTTCTGCCGCTTTTGCTTACACTCTTCTCTCCATAACTGGAGCTGCATTCTGTTTTCTATCCTCATTCCTCTTCCTCCCGCAGCTTCTTGATCAGCTCGCTCATTTTCTCAGGTGTCATTTTCGGATGTACTTCATCATTGACCATCACGGCCGGTGCCAGTCCGCATGCGCCCAAGCATGAAACCGTCTCTACTGTAAACAACTGGTCATCTGTTGTGTGTTTCTTTTTTCCAAGCCCCAGTTCCTTGTAAAGTCCTTCCAGAATCGGAATGGATTTACGCACATGACAGGCTGTTCCATCACATACTTTTATCACATATTTTCCTTTTGCCTCAAAAGAAAAATTTTCATAAAAACTTGCCACACTGTAAGCTTTCGCCTCGGAGATTCCCAGTTTCTCCGCAACATAAGTTAAAAGCTCCGGTGGAAGATAGCGATATTCTTCCTGAATCCCCTGTATAATCGGGATCAAAGACTTTTCGTCACATGTATACTGTGCAATAATCTCATCTGTTTTTTCATAATAGGATATATCTAACATTGCGTTCCTCCTTTTTGTATTTTTCACATATAATTCATTATACATCCTATCCTCTTTTATGCATAGTGCTATTTGATATTGTTTTCACAATTTTTATTTCGTCGTTTTTTTATTTTTATCCGTTTTATCGCGTTTCTATTAATGCAAATTGCCAATTCTTATATCAGTATAGTCATTGGTTTACTATTCGCGCAAAAAAGAAGATGCCATCTGTGAAAAATAGCATCCTCTCTATACTTTATTCTTATTTCATGTTTTCAATCCGGTATCCTTTCGGACTGATTCCGTAGCGTTCTTTAAATTTTCTATAAAAATAGCTTGTATTGTCATATCCAACTGCTTCTATAATATCCGACACCGCAATCCTGCTGTTTATCAGAAGATACACTGCCTGCTGCATCCTCTTTTCCTGAAGAAGTTCTTTATATGTCTTCCCTGATTTCTTCTTGATCTCACGACTCAGCCAATAGACATCCACTTTCATCTCTACCGCCAGTTCTGACAGCGTACCTTCTTTAAAATGATCCTCGATATAACGATACACATTCGCCATAATCTCTGTGTCAAATTTGCGTCCGCCGGCTTCCATCTTATCCATATAATTCAACAACTGAAGAAACAAAAGTCCCATCGTGATCTGATTACTGCTTCGCTTATTGGAAATGTCATAGAAGATCGTCCAAACCATATTCTCGATCAGATTCTGCACCGGGAGAATATCAGCCACATGGAAATACAGATAAGACGTCTCTTCATCTCTTCCGCACAACGCCCCGACAAGGAAATCTTTCAGCTGATTTTCTTCTGCCCCGATCATAGAGAATGCTGTGTTAAAAAACTCCGGCAGGACAATAAAGTTCACTGCAATATCATACTCTCCGGCCGGAAGGATCTCCTGCACTGCATTCTGATTCAGAAACAGAAGGTCACCCTGTTCGAGCACAACCTGATTGCCGTTCACGATATGTGTCGTTGTTCCCTGGCACATATAAATTACTTCTATATAATTGTGTGTATGCGCCGGGAAATGTACAAAGCGAGTATGCGGTCTGACCTGGATCAACTTCCCCTTCTTCAGAAGTTTCGCACTATCCACAACCATTTCCTTCTTTTCTGTATAAAGCTGTGGATCGATCTCCTGTTTTCCTTCAAGGATCCGGCGTTCCTCATCTGTGATCATCGCCAGTTCCCGGATCAGTTCCTGATGCATCTATTGCCTGCCTTTCTGGTTTATCCTTTTAATGTAGCTGCAATCTCTCTCGTTAATTCCATGTACTCTTTCGCACTTCTACTGCTCTTCTTATATGCGATCACCGGTGCATTATTATCCTGCGACCACTCAATTCCACTGTCTACTCGGATGTAGGTATCAAACACTTTCACATCATCCAGCTCTTTCAAAGTCTCTAATGTCTGTTTGAAATAATTCTTTCTTGTATCAACCTTTGTGATCACAATTCCACCAAGCTTGAGATCCGGTGCAATTTCTTCTACACTGTCCAGGAATTCAAACATATTTCCAAGACCAAACAATCCCCATGGAGATGCCTCTACCGGAAGGATCACATAATCGGATGCACACAGGATATTCATCACCCATCCGCCAAGTGTCGGCGGTGCATCGATCAGAATATAATCATAAACTTCTGACTCGCGGATTTTCTTCAATCCTTTTTTCAAAATATACTCTCTCTGCCATTTTGTAAAAAGTTCGTATTCGATCGAACTCATCAATGTAGAAGACGGAATCAGATCAAGTCCTTCGTATTTTGTATTCACGATATAATCTGTCAGATCATCCTGTCGCTTGATTGCTTCATACAAATTTTTGTCACTCTGTGCATATGCAAGCACTGTATCTTCGTCAAACAAAGAAAGGGAGAGATTCAGCTGCATATCTCCGTCGATCATCAGAACCTTTTTTCCAAGCTCTCTCAAGCCAAATCCAACATTTGAACAAGTTGTGGTCTTTCCGCTTCCTCCCTTATTATTCGTAAAACAGACTACCTTTGTCTTTGCCATTGTGTTCTCTCCTTCTTCCGAAATCATCAAATCTATCCTAATTACTGTATCCAGTAACGCCTTTTCTAAAATTTTAGCATATCCATTTACGAAAGACAATGAAATCCAATCCATTTTATGTTATAGTTAATGTATCTGAGTAATCGTTAGAATTTTATCATGATCACTCTCCAAATCAGCCGCTTATTTAAGGGCTCAGAAAGACTGAGGTTTTCTTTTATGAATAAAAAATCCATACTGATCACCGGTTCTTCCCGCGGCATCGGACGTGCCTGTGCGAAAGCATACGCCAAGGCCGGTTATCACGTATTTCTCAACTGTGTCCACCAGGTGGAATGCTTAGAAGAACTCGCACATGAGATTCTCTCAGACGGTGGTTCCTGTACAGCAGTTCCCGGAGATGTCAGTAACCCCGACGAAGTCCGGAAGATTTTTCAGATTATTGAAAAAGAGTGTGGTGGCGTTGATATTCTGATCAACAATGCCGGTATCGCCTGGTTCGGACTTCTGACCGACATGACTGACAATGACTGGGATAAGATTCTTGCCACGAATCTTTCTTCCGTCTTCTACTGCAGCCGCGCAGCCATTCCATACATGGTATCTAAAAAATGTGGAAAGATTCTGAATATTTCTTCTATGTGGGGAACTGTCGGTGCTTCCTGTGAAGTTGCTTATTCTGCAACAAAATCCGGAATACACGGATTGACACGAGCACTTGCCAAGGAACTTGCACCGAGTAATATTCAGGTGAATGCAATCGCCTGCGGTGTGATTGACACAGAAATGAATGGTCGTTTGAACGAAGAGGAACGCCAAGACCTTATGGATGAGATTCCTTCCGGACGTTTTGCCGATCCGGAGGAAGTTGCCGAGCTTGCATTAAAGCTCACAGATACGCCGGCTTATATGACCGGACAGATTATTGGAATAGATGGAGGATTCATATGATAGACGTACATCACATTGAACAGATTTCACAGGATTGTTCCCTTACTGAATTCGTTGGAACAACCGTTTTGGATACAATCGGACTTGTAATTCCAGGAATTGACCCTTCTCTTCTTGAGAAGATGAATCTGAAGAAGGCATATAAGAGTCTCGGCCTGATCAGTTCAAGAACAGGTGCAGCCGGACAGATCAATGCAGCAGACGAAGCTGTCAAGTCAACGAACACAGAGATTGTTTCCATCGAGCTTCCTCGTGATACAAAAGGCTGGGGCGGACACGGATGTTTCATCGTGATCGGCGGAGACAATGTCTCTGACGTGCGCCGTGCGGTTGACATTGCACTTGAATATATCGGCAAATATGCCGGTGAACTCTACATCAGCCAGGCCGGACATCTGGAGTTCACTTTCTCTGCCTGTGCAGACAAAGCACTTCATATGGCATTCAACGCTCCGATTGGAAAACCTTTTGGATTCTTCTGCGGTTCCCCTGCTGCTATTGGACTTGTCATGGCTGACCTTGCGGTGAAGTCTTCCCCGGTTGAAGTCATCAAGTATATGACCCCGGACCAGGGAACAAGCCATTCGAACGAAGTGATCGTCGCGGTAACCGGTGATGCGGATGCTGTTAAGAATGCAGTCCTCACTGCAAGAGATGTAGGGCTTCAGCTGCTTGTCTCCATGGGAAGTTACCCTGAGAGCCCGGCAACACCGTATCTACAGTAGGATTTAACTTTACAGAAACACCATATAATATCACACGCAATTCCAAGAACAGTTTTCCCACTGTTCTTATAAGAAAAAAACCGTAAGATGAAGCTCATTTCCTGCTTCCTCTTACGGTTTTGTTATCTATCTATTTTCTTATTCTATAACATTAGAATTCCAGACACATTTATAATCTTCCATAAATATCCTGCGGCACATATGCCTTAACCTCAATTCCTTCCGGCACATATTCTTCGGATAACAGCTGCCCCTTACTGCGGATCAGCTGAATCTTGCCCGCTTCACTGAAATCATATAAGCGTTCAATATAAATCTGCTCTTTACGGATAATCTCCAACAATGCGTGTTTGAACTCTTCCAGCCCCTGCCCGGTCTTCGCAGATGTCGCAATGGAATAATCTGCCTGAAGGTCTTTGTGATTAACCGGATTCTCAACCTTATCCTGCTTGTTAAACAGTGTAATGACCGGTTTTCCTTCGGCTCCAAGCTGTCTGAGTGTCTCATAAACTACATGCATCTGCGCATCCATCTGTGGATTCGAAGCATCAACTACGTGCACGATAATATCCGCATACTTTGCTTCTTCCAGTGTGCTCTTAAATGCCTCTACCAAATGATGCGGCAGCTTGTTGATAAATCCAACCGTATCTGTCAAAAGAATTTCCTGTGTGTTATCCAGTGTCAAAGCTCTCGTTGTTGTATCCAATGTTGAGAAAAGCATCGCATCCTCCAATACTCCTGCCTGTGTCAGTGCATTCTCAATACTGCTCTTCCCTGCTGAAGTATAACCTACTAATGCTGCTACTTTCAGTCCGGACTGCTTTCTCTGTCCACGAATCAATTCTCTGTGGCGCTCTACATCTTTCAATTCTTTCTTCAGTCTGCTGATACGTTCTCTGATCAGACGGCGGTCCATCTCCAGTTTTTTCTCTCCCGGTCCTCTTGTTCCAATTCCTCCTCCAAGTCTGGAAAGTGATTTTCCAAGTCCGGCCAGTCTTGAAGCACGGTACTTTAACTGTGCTAATTCTACCTGGATCTTACCTTCTCCTGACACTGCTCTGGCTGCAAATATATCAAGAATCAGAAGTGTTCTGTCCATGATTTTACAATCCAGTTCTGCTTCCAGATTTCCCATCTGCACACTTGTCAACTCGTCATCACAGATAATTCCTGTTCCGTGCGTCTCCCACAATAATTCCTTTAATTCCAGAATTTTTCCTTTTCCTATATAAGTTCCCGGATGGATATTTTCTCTTGGCTGGATCATACGGCCGACAACTTCTGCACCTGCTGTCTTCGCAAGCTCTCCAAGCTCATCCAGGAATCGTTCTGCCTGATCAGATCCATCCGTATCTACCGCAACGAGAATTACCCTCTCTTTTATTTCATCCATTGATATCATATTTTCTTTTCCTTATCTACTTATCATGATCTGCTAATATGCAACCTGCCCTGCTACTGACCGCAGTAACCTTTTTATCTTGTCTGAAGGAACTCTGCTTCCTTACTCACAGAATCATCTTCCGGGAAATCTTCCTGATACTGTTTCATCGCACTCTTTGCATTTTCCCAGTCTGCCTGTTTTTCGTAGCAGACAATCACATTATATTCCATTTCTTGAAGAAGTGCTGTATCTGCTTTCGTTTTGTCATCTCCTGTCTTGCTTTCTGCAAGTGCGATTCCAGCCTGGAAACATTCGAGTGCCTTCGCATAATCTTCCGTCTTCATTGCGCAAACTGCGGTCAGATTATAAAGTTCCTGCGTCTGCTCTGCTCCCTGATCCAATGCAGTCTGAAATGCTTCCAATGCTTTATCATATTCTTCCTGCTCATAATATGTCATTCCAAGTCCCTGATATCCATCTGCCGCAACTTCTTTATTCTCATTCTTAGTTGCCTCTTCAAATGCCGTCTCTGCCGCATCATATCTGCCCTCACCAAGTGCTTCTGTCCCGTCCTTGACCACATTTCCACAGCCGGATGCTAAACAAGTCACACCAGCCAACATCAAAACTGCCAGTTTTTTTCTTATCATCATCTATTTTCCTCATCTTTCTATGCTAAGCATCTTTCATATTTTCCATTCTTCTATTGCTATAGTATACCGAACCTATAGAAAATCATCAAGCCCCATCGCCAAAGGCGATTTGAAATAACGAGATGCGTTTCTGGTCGCACATCGTGTAAACAGTAACACAATCACTTTTAACAACAAGAGCTGTGAAAATATGAATCTCTCATTTCCCACAGCTCACTTCGTTTATTACAGTTTTATATTTTCTACAGATTACTGTCTTATGTTACAATCTCTGTCACTTTTTCCTGTACTTTCGAATCTTTATATTCTTTGTTATTTCCAAGAACATCTCTGCACACATCATTCATCAGTTCTTCATTCATCCGAATCTGATCCTTATCCTGTTGGGCAATGCATTCCTGAATTGCCTCATTCAATGAAAGCATCTTATCATCCAGCTCTGATACCATCTTTGCGCATTCCTGCAGATCCTTGCTGATATACTCCGGTGCATTCCCTTCAAATTTGTAGTAGATCTTATGTTCAAGGCTTGCCCAGAAGTCCATTGCAATGGTTCGGATCTGAATCTCAACCTTCGTGTCTACTACACTATCCGAAAGAAATATCGGCACAGAAACTAACATATGATAACTTTTATATCCACTTTCTTTGGGATTCTTAATATAATCCTTAATTGAAAGAACTTTCAAATCGCTTTGATTCCCTATCATCTCTGCCAGACGATATATGTCTGATGTAAATGAACAGATCAATCTTACTCCTGCAATATCATTCACATAGCGAACCATGTTCTCTATGGACGTCTCATGTCCATACCTCTTCAGCTTTTTCACAATACTGTCCGGTGTCTTGATCCTTGTCTTAATATGTTCAATTGGATTATACTGATGTACATGCTGAAATTCATCATTAAGAATCTCCAGCTTTGTACCAACTTCTTTCAACGCTGCATTATACAGGAAAATGATTGTCTTCCAGCTGTCAACATCTTCATAACTCTTTAGCGCAGCTTCTACCTGTTCTTCACTTCTCATAGCAGTCATCCGTTACTGAAAACTTATAAAAAGTTATAAACTTCTATGTTTCATTCCTATTTCAACGAGTATGCTTTTGATGATATAAATATCTATCTACTCACAAGTTCTTGTACTCTCCATAGGCGTAAATTCCGGACTAACGTATCCGTACATATTTGCATTAACGTTTCAGTGTTAGCTTGCAAATCGTTCTCCATAAGCCTTGAGATTTATAGATGCCTGGAAATCTCTGTCAATCATATTCCCACATTCACATCTATAAACCCTGTCAGATAACTTCAAATCTTTTTTGATGTTTCCACAGCAGCTGCAAAGCTTTGATGATGGATAAAACCGATCAGCCACAATAAGCTGGATCCCTTTATCACTGCATTTGTATTCAAGCTGTTTTCTAAACCAAAAAAATCCTTGTTCCTGTACTGCTTTGGATAAATGTCTATTTTTCATCATTCCGCTGACATTCAGATCTTCAATACAAATAAATCTTGGCTTTCGATTTACGATCTCAGATATGGTCTGATTCAAATAGTTTTTACGGATGTTTGTTAATCTGTGATTTCGTTTTAATAAAAGTTTTTCCTTTT
>ERZ827363.211-NODE-211-length-62332-cov-5.330186_pt1 | contig 62332 bp, 59 predicted proteins | sample MGYA00519776_ERZ827363 | MGnify/ENA primary metagenome ERZ827363 (study PRJEB31778, sample SAMEA3449288) | human gut metagenome | biome: human gut; feature: human-associated habitat; material: faeces | place: United Kingdom | collected 2010/2012 ... | reverse complement strand
TTTTTTCGCGCTGCTTTTCAAGTTTCAACACCTCCTTCGTCAGATTTCGATACCCCTCTGCCACCTTGCCGCCAGGGTCATGGGCGAAAATACTTTTTCCCTCTGCGCTAATTTCCTTTGCCCGGACAGAATGGGGGATTTCCGTTCCAAAGACTTTGATTTTACTTCCATAGGTGTCCCGCAGCAAAGCAGCAATCTCTTTGGCAAAGTTGGTGCGGTTATCCACCATCGTCAGCAGGATACCGTCAATCTGGAGCTTTGGATTGATCTGCCGTTTCACCTTACTGACCGTAGATAGAAGCTGTTCCAGCCCTTTGGCGGGCAGATACTCTGCCTGAACGGGAATTATGATCCTGTTCGCAGCCGCCAGCGCATTGACCGTAAGCATCCCCAACGAGGGCTGACAGTCAATCAGGATATGGGAATATTGTCCCTTCAGTGTGTCCAGATATTGCCGTAAAATCGTTTCACGGCTCATGGCGTTTACCAGAGAAACCTCCATACCGGAAAGCTGAATATCCGCAGGCATCAGGTCAACGCCTTCTGCATGATGCAGAATACCTTCTCCGGGGCGTATAGGCTGATCCATCAGAATTTTGCCCATTGCATCCGACAGTGTAAATGGCAGCTTGTCCGGTTGCGGATTTCCCAAGCTGATTGTCAGGCTTCCTTGTGGGTCCCCGTCGATCAGAAGCACTTTCTTTCCGGCCTGTGCCAGACCTATTCCCAAGTTCGCACAGGTTGTTGTTTTGCCAACGCCGCCTTTCTGGTTGGCGATGGCGATGATTTGTGTGTTCATGACTTCACCTCATTTCTGATTGTTGCTGTTGTTTCTGGAAATAGAAAAAGCCGCCACTTCAAAATCATAAAGTGACGGCCCTTTCTAATGCCGGAATCTCTGAAACAAAAAAAGCACCCAGTTATTTGTTACTGAGTGCCTGCATTAGAATCGTATTTAATTGTTCAGATTTGGTCAGATTATGCCAAACCCTCCAGCGAAAAATCCGGTGTCTGAGAGTGCCAAATCACCCTCAAAAATACCCCCGAAATTGCTCTCTGGTTGTCCTATTTTTTAACCACTAAGGCCGTTTTTTGACCCCATTTTTGCCGGTTGTCCTATATTTAACCACTAAAAATTGGGTGAAATCGGCTCTCGTTTTGCCAAATTTGGTCAAACCATATCAGCCCGTTTAGATATAGCAAAAGCCCGGAAAACCTTCTGTTAGTGTTCATAGGGACATTTTCTGACAGTATGTAGGTGCAGCAGAGGCGGATGGCGTTTGTCATCCGCCTTTACTGCGTTTATCCCACTTTGTGCGGTGCTTATGCAGGGAGCAGCTCCGGCTGTGCAACCGTTACTGCTACGACCTGTGGCTGTTGCTGTTCGGCTTCGACCGCATCGTCGTAATCCCATTCACCGATGTCACGGTAAATGATACGGATTTTTTGAGCAGAGTGCCGTGAGTATTTCACGGTGCGTTCTCCGACCTCGATCCTCGCAATAAACAACCTCACGTTTTCGGGTGTCAATTTATCAATGGTTTTGTACCGTTTTGCTTTCTCAATGAAAGCGTCTACATTGGCAGCCGACGATTTCAGTTTTTCCAAGCGTTCCTCTTTTAGAGGAAGAGCATCGTCTATCTCTTTCTGCTCGGCATTGTAATCGGCAGAGAGAAGACGGAACTGCTCATTGGTCACACGGCCGAGCACGTTATCCTCATACAGCCGCTTGAACAAGGTCGCCAGCTCGCTTCTGCGCTTACGCGCCGTGTCAATCTCCATTTGCAGCGCGTTGATCTCCTGTCGAAGCTGTGCTGTATTTTTGCGGTTGATATACTCCGCAAACTGCCGTTCCTTTTTACGGGCGAAGTGTGTCACCCGTCGCAGGTCATCCAGTATGATGGCGTACAGTTCTTCCTCTCGGATGTGGTGGGGAGTGCATTCTCCCTTGCCGCGCTTGCCGTAGGTGTAGCACTTGAAATTGTAATCAGACTTTTTCATCGTGCTTGCTCGGTGCAGTACCATCGTCCTTCCGCAGTCGGCGCAGTAGGCGAGTCCCGAAAAGATATTCGGCTCTGCCATCTGCTTTGGTGTGCGTTTCTTGTGCGTGCGTACATCCTGAACGATATCCCATTGCTCCTGCGTGATCAGCGCGGGATGCGTATTTTCCACAACGGCGCATTCGCTTTCGGGGCGGTGTACCGTTGTTTTGTTTTTATACGATATCGTCGTGGTACGCAGTCCAATGGTGTGTCCGAGGTACACCTTGTTGTCAAGGATACCCGTGACGGTACTGCTGCTCCAAGCATAGGGACGGGTGGTGTCCAATCCGAAATGCCCTTTTTTGTGCTTTTGGAAGTAATAATTGCTGGGTGTCAGCACCTTATCCTCACGAAGAATACGGGCGATCTGATTGGGGCCTTTGCCGGAGGCACATAATGAGAATATTCTCCGTACCACCGTTGCGGCTTCGTCATCGGGGATGATCTCTTTGCTTTCCTTGTCTACCTTTTTGTAGCCGTAGGCAGGTCTGCCGCCGAGCCGTTCCCCGCGCTCTGCCTGGAGCTTTTTCACCGCACGAACCTTTTTGCTGGAATCCTTTGCGTGAAGCTCATTTGCCCAATTTCGTATCGGGCTGAAATCATTACTGCCTTCAATCAGCGAATCGACGCCGTCATTGATCGCTATGAACCGTATGCCCATATTGGGAAAGAACAGTTCGAGATAATATCCCACCTGCAAATATTCTCTGCCGAGTCGGCTGAGATCCTTGACGATCAAGGTTTCCACCTCGCCGCGCTTGATCATTTCTTCGATCTGTTTCCACGAGGGACGCTCGAAGTTTGTTCCCGTATAACCGTCGTCCGCAAGGAACAGGACGTTATCGAATCCATTATCACGGGCATATTTTTCGAGCATGAGTCGCTGATTGGTTATGCTGTTGGACTCGGCACTCTTGCCGTCGTCCTGGCTTAATCTACCGTAGAGTATTGTATATTTTTGGCTTGTCATTTTGCATCCTCCTTTTATGCAGGGCAAGCCGATACGGTATCACACAGTATACCGTATCCCTTGCCGGAAGTCCATTCAGAATCGGAAAAATTCAAAAACTTTTTGCATCTTTTTGGAGGTCTGCGTCAATGAGCACCAGCATTTTATCCGTGGCTGTCGCTTTTGCTTTCACGGGAAAGACAGAGGAAATAATAAACCGCTTTCCTTTAATCAACATCTCACGCTCACGGGTGCAGGTATCGTCATCGAGGGTGTAGGTTGAATCACGGAAGACAGCGAACGCTGCACCGCTGTCGGATTTTTTAACGATGGCGCTTTCCGGTCTGTAGCTGCCGAGCATTCCTGTTTCAAGATATTCTTTGTATTCGTTCATTGAACTCCTTTCCGCCGCTATCGGCTGTTGCATTATTGTTTTACATACCGCCCATCACGGGGCCGGTATTCTTCTTTTGTCTGCGTGGCTGATGCATTGTAGTGCAATCCTCCACGGGAGCATCCTCGTCGATGATATTCGTTAGGTCAGCAAAAAGATATGCCGTATCAGTTCCCAGATGATCAGCGCCGCCGTCGGGATCAGCGAGATCCATATACTCCGTTTCGTGAACGCTCTCACTGTTTTCCGTTCCTCTCCAAGACTCTGTGAGAACTGCTCGCTCGCTTTCCCAACCTGTGAGGATAAATTCTCGGCAGCCGTACTCATCCGTTCGGTATATGCTGTCACCATCTGTTCCATCATCTCCGTGAACTGCTCGGTCAGCTCCCGACTGCTCTCGGCGTACTCGGTCAGTATCGTGATCTGCTGATTCATCTCCATGGTGATATACTCTTTGGTCGCCAGCGTTTTCAAGGACTCCTGTATCTCCGAAAGCATATCTACCTGCGTATTCATCGCCGCGATCAACGCCTTCCAGTTCACATCCATAATCGCCGTACAGGGGACGGAGGTTTCCGCTTTCTTGATCTGCGCTCTCGCCGTACCCTTCAAATCCTCTTTCGATTTCTCGCCGTATTCTAAACTCATATTCCATATTCTCCTTCAAAAATTTTTCTTCGTACAGTTTGTTATCCCTGCACCGTTTTCCGTCGGGTGTGGTGTAGGTGATGCTCTTTCGGTCACGAGTCCACTTCACCTCATAGCCCTCGGCTTCCATCAAGCGTATAAAATGTTCTCTCGATCTTGCGATTGCCATGGCATCCTCAATCGTAACGATTAACTGCATCTTCCAGCTTTCACCGCGCTCGGCAGAGTGATATTCCCTTGCGGACATCTGCTTCACCTTTTGAGACTTATCCTTCGGCACGACAACCGACAGACCGTATTCCATACACAGCTTGTCCGAGGCATCTCGCAGGCGTTGGATGTTATCGCTGTCCGAATGATATTTATATCCGGTATCACAGCTCACGCTGTTGACAACAAAGTGTGAATGAATGTGTGCCTTGTCGGTGTGGGTGGCGACGAGAACCTCGAAGTCGGGGAACATCTGTTGTGCAAACTTCAGCGCAATCTCATGAGCAGTTTCGGGTGTCAGCTTCTCATCGGGATGGAAGGATTGCGTGAAGTGATAGAACATTCTGCCCTCGGTCTTTCCATACTGCAGCTTGGTATTCATAAATTCACGGTAAGCGGATTCGGGAAGACAGTTGATACTCGACACAAGTTTTTTGCCTTCGTGAATGGTTTTGCTGTCGCGCTTACAGTAAGAGAGGATGAATGCAAGTCCGGCTCTTGACTGCGTGCGCTTATTTTTCATGATATTAACCGTTGCCATCCGACCACCGCTTTCGCTCCAGCAGTTCCGTCAGAGCTGCGCTTACCTCTGCGTACTGCTCTTTCATTTCCGCAAGGCTTGCCACACTCACTCTCCCCATATTGCAGAGCATCGTGAGCTGATTGAGGTTGCGCCCGATGGCTTTCTGCTGACGGAGCACATAGTCAAGACCGTCTATGACAACGATCTGTTTGCCGAGGCAGGCTTTTGTCACGTAGTCTGTGAAGGTCATATCCGCTTGCTCTGCCTTGCGGTGTATGGCGGCGAGGTTTTCCTCGCTGATGCGTATACTCATCTTCTTGTTTTTCAAAAATAGATGCTCCTTTCTGTTCTAAAGTTTCTTGGCTTACCTTCTTTTCAAAGAAGGTAAGAAGTGGGTGCAGGGCTTCTGCCCGCCGAGTAGCAGAAGGCAGGGCGCGGGCGTTCCGCGACCAGTCGAATGCGATGCTCGCACTCTCTCCAAAGAGAGAGTACAAAAGCGTAGCCCTCGCCTTCTCCGTATTTCCGAAACAACGGCAGAAAGAGGGGAATATTTGCTCGGTGGGGTGTGTACCCGTCCCTGCGATAAAAACGGCACACAGGGCGTTTGTGTGGCTCAAAGGGCGGTGTTCTGCGCCCTTCGTTCTCGCTCCCGCGCTCGGTCTTTTGCATCCGTTGTCTTGGCAAAAAGAACAATGCAACAATGCAAGGGACTCCCATGGAAACATGCAGAGCTGCGTTTTCTATTCCTTTTCATAGGACACCTCTGCAATGTTGCAATCTTCACCCGAGATAGACCACATCCACTTTACGCCTACCTTTCGGGTGACGATGCCCTTGATATTTTTCTTTGCTTCGTTGACGGTGCGCTGTGAGATCTGCTTTCTCTTTGCCGCCGCAAAGATCTCACCGCAGGGCAGCTCGGCACCGCCGTCCAGCATGGTTCGGATCAGTTCCTCTGCCTGCATCATTTTCGTTTCTTCCTGATTGCCGTAGCCGGACAGCAATTCCTCGGGAGAAATATTTTCATAACCGTCGAGCCAATAAAAGCCTTCTTCGTTACCGAGATTGAAGGCGAGGGACTTACCTTCGGGAGCAAGAGAAGATTTGTCGTGAACGATGACACGGACATTTTTGTTGCTCCGCAGTCTGCCCACCACGAGAACGCTTCTTGCGGAGGCGCGGAAGTCAATAGATCCGAGTCCACGGTAGGCACTGCTCATACCGGCGGCTTTGTTGAGGTGTCCTACAAGGACAACGGCACAGCCGGTCCGCTGTGCGACCTGCCCGATGGATTTCATAATCGTCCGCACCTCGTTGGCACGGTTCATATCCACACGCTCTCCAAGGTATCCCTGCATCGGATCGAGGATAAGCATCTTGGCACCGCACTGCACGATGGCTTTTTCAATTCTTTCGTCCAACATATGCAGAGATTTTTCTTCCTCGCAAATATTGATGATGCGTTCCTGGTCTGCGCCTGCTTCTATGAGACGAGGCTTGATGGTATCGTCGAGACCGTCCTCTGCCGATTGATAGATCACCGTTATGGGTGCAATGGTATCCATGTTCGGCAGAGGCGTTCCGGTGGAGCAGGCGGCGGCAAGGCGGAGCGCGAAGGTTGTTTTGCCTTCTCCCGGATCGCCGTGTATGATCGTCAGCTTACCGAAGGGAATATACGGATACCACAGCCAATCCACTTCCCGCACTTGGATGTCCGACATTTTGAGTAGCTTCAGTTCATCTTTTTTCATTATCTTTTTCCTTTCTGTGTTGTATTCATTTGTTTCGTTTGGCACAATCATAGCCATCCCACCTTTCATAAAAATTCGTTTTTAGTTTTGCAGATCACGGCTTTTGTCCTACGAGAGAAAGTTCATAGTCCTTCCTCGCTCTCCGCAGTTTTTACCTGTACACCCGACATCGTTCCTACGCTCGCTTTGACCGTGTATCGCTTTCGGTGTTTGTGCCTTGCTCGCCGTGTCCTCTTTTGAGGGCGCACCGTCTGCGCCTTTCTCCTACGGCACGATCCTTCGGATCGCTGTCATCGCAAAGTCCACCGCCGCATATCCTGTCGGCAGGTTATTCAGTTGCGTTTAAGAAGACATCCTCTCACTCGTCCAAAGGAAACGATTATCCGTGTGACATAAAATTGTCATAGTAACGGCAGAGGAGAGAAAAAGTACCTTTCACTTTTCCATGGGAATTCAACTCCCAACTGATATAAACGTGTCACAAGGGCGGAGGGAGAAGAAAATTCATCCCTTCACTTTTCAAGCCGATCCAACTCCCGACTGACACAGTTCCGTCATAACGGCGGAAAAAGAAAATATATTTCTCTCACCATATAGCTGTCGGGTAGTGCGAAAATATTAGATGTCGGCAAAATTTATCCTCTCATTCCGTATTTGGGAATTCGATTGGTTTTGACATAATTCTGTCATAGGCATTTGGGCATAAAAAAGACACCTGCTTTGGATAAGCAAGTGTCTGTATGAGATATTAACTTATTTTCTTTTATGCAGTCGGCACACGCCGTCCGCTTCGTCCCGCGCTTTGAGAGCAGCGGCAAGCTCCGCAATAAATTTCCGGTTGAGGTGATCCACGCTGCCACGGTTCATATTGTGTGCCTCGGCATACTTGCGGACAGATAGTCCGTCAACGTGCCGTTCTTTGAAATATGTGCCGTAGCTTTTGAGAACGGTTTTGAGACAGTCATTTAGGAATTTCAGATCCTCTTTCAGTATATCGAAATCGGATTTACCGTCTACGCCGATATACCGCTTTTGTGTCACGCACAAATTGTATCTTCGCAGATCGATTTTGTAATTTGTGCAGAGATCTTTTGCATAGTCGGTATAGGTTTCCGCGCGGCGATAGGAGCGCGACTCGTATGCGAGCAATTCCTCGTCCACCGGTTGTTTCTTTCGGACGGGGCCGTTAAATCCGCCGTCGATGAGATTCTGAATGTGCGTATCCATGATTCTGACCTGCGGTTGACGGATGAACTTATCTACCCATTCGCCGTCCACCTCCACCATCTCGCAGAATGACTGCTTGGTCATGGAGTAGTATTTGCACTCACAGGCGTCGATCCCTTCGTGAAAGATGACCACTTGTTCTCCGGTGTCTACATCAGGGACGACAGCGACAACGTAGATGAATTTGCCGTCATACCGCTTGTAGAACCCTGCGAATATTCTTCTGTTGTGCTGCTTTCCCACAGGCGCTCCTTTTGAAGTTTTTCTTTATTATATCATTTATTTGTGACTTTTTCTACCCGTATTTGAAAGGCGCCGCCGAACGACGCCTTTAGCAAACATACGCAACTATTTTTCCTTGATAAAGCAGGTTCCAAATGTTCCTGCCAGAAGCAAAGTAATGATCACGCCAATCACCGTGATGTAATCAAAACCGAACATCAACGGCATAAGGGATGCTACGGTTGCAAAGCCGGATACATTCAGGATAGCCGTTTTCAGTCCCTTGCGTGGTTTGAACAGATAGATGACTGCCAATGCAAGCAGGGCGCAGGTCAGTATGGCAGTAATGAAAGGACCAAAGTTTGCATATCCAAATGGTGTCAGACTGAAATAGGAATACGTCCTACGCCAAGGCTCGCCTTCAGGGTTAGCAAAGTTCAGTACAACGCCGTAAGGAAGTAGTTCTAATACGAATGCTATAATCGGAAAGGATACGAGAAGTAGCTTCTTCATCTTCATACAACCACCGCCTTACTTTATCTCGGTGCCGCCCCATTCAACAACAGTAAATCCGGTGCGATCGGGTGCGGTCAGATCTTGCTTTTCCAGTTCTACATATTCATCTGCAGACTGCCAAGCCATAAACACGCGAATCAAAGTGTCAGGTGCTGGATCCACCATGAGCTTCGCATTGTCGGTGTAGATGTCAGTCTGAAATGAGATGATGTTGTACAGATTCTGTTCCATCAGCGGCAGCCAATATACGATAAACTCATTGGCTTCACGTCGGGTAAGGCCGAGCTGTTCAAGCGCACCCTCAAGGAATGCTGCAGTATCTTCGCCCTTAACACAGAAGCCTTTAGACAGGTCATACTGTGCATAGGACTCGCCCTCCCAATAGAGATAATTATAGGTCTGACCGTTTGCATCGGAGAGTGTTCCGTCCGGAGCTGCTGTTACAGTCCAGACGTCTTTATAGGCAGGATAGGTGCAGGTTAGCTTGCCGTTCAAGTCAAGATCAACTGTAACCTCGGTTTCTTTCTCGGGGTAGAGGTAAATAACCGGCTTATATGCAGCATTTGGATCCGGCTGCCAATCACTTGCTTCGACTGAGGTAAAATCAACTTCTACACGCTGGTTTTCATCATCATAATAGACATTGGAATAGGTTGCGGTAATCTGGTCGCCTACGCACCATTCATCCGACAAAGTGCCATTTAGCTTAATCTCATAAGACATTGGAATGACCGTTCTTGCAAAGAAACAGTTAGAGTATATCTTGGTGATCGTAATATGGTCAAAGATGTTGTTATCGCATTTTTCGGCTGTTTCTTTATCCAACCATTGCTCGGTATATTCCATGTGGCGTAAATCATCTGACAATGACCAGCTCTTCGCATTAACCTTTGCCGGATAAGATTCCATCACGCCGCCTGTGTAGATGACTTTTACAACACTACCAACCTCTGCATCAATCTTTTCAAGGTCTGCAGTTCCAAAGGAAACCTTATCAGAACTCATTAGGATAGCATTGTTCTCAACCGGCTGCACCGTAACGCTGGATCCGTTTATCTCAAGAATAGTTGCGATAAAAGAATGCTCGACATTCGGTTCTTCTTTATACCATAGGTTGTCAATGGAACGGAAGTTATTCGGGAAGAAATACACCTTAGTGGTGCTGTATGTGGAGCCATCATCGGTCAAGCGGTTCCAATCCACGATCTTATAGGTCAGTGATGTGTATTCCCGTGTTCCACCATCCTTATAGGTTCCGGTTGGAATCGGAATAACAAGGATAGCGATAACTGCAACTATCAAAATCGGTATCCATATCTTCTTTTTCATCAAGGCACCTCCTTCAGCTTCAAATATTCATCATCAAGGATTTTTCCTTCAAGCGTCATAATGATATCCTTAACGCTGGCAGAAGAGTTTTTCTCATGGAAACTAATTCGCCAAAATCCGTTTGTGGAATCAAACCTTGCGCGGATTTCATCGTATTTCACATCTATTGCTTTCTTAGCAATCTCAATGGCTTCGCCTTCGCTGATATACCCCTCAGCAACATTTATCGTATCGAGGATCTGCATCAGTTCAGTTTCATACTCTCCGAGCCATTTATCTGCACCTTCATTCATAATAACGTAAGAACCGGGAGTATTTCTCAAACTTATATAATCCCAATGCTTCTTGTTATCATAGGTTCCTTTCCATGCGCTATAACCGCCAACGGTGATTTCTTCCTGCTCAAGACCGGTTCCGCAAACACCAAAAGCGTTATAGTACCATACCTTAATCTTTCCCGCTGTCTGTCCTTCCGGCCAAATGGCAATACAATACTCGGTGGAATCGTTCTTACGTTCCGCCTCATATTCCCAATCGTGAGGAATAGTAAGCGTAATGTTTGAATAGTTTCCGTTCTCTCGCACTGTTGCAGGCTGAGTCTTAGGATTTACTCCATCCAGATAAACAATAACATCCGACTCTCTTGCAACGATGACATCTTTCTTCATCTCAATTAGAATATGCCATTCAGCCATGTCAGCTGTACCAACTTCAGGTACATCTCTTCGTATGCTAACATAGAGTTTTCCGTCCGAACCATATTTTACATTATCTACATTATGACGGACAGAACCACTGCCTTCTTCAAGCAGTACCATTACGAGAATTTGTTTCTCAAAGTATTCAGCGTTGTACTTGTCACAGGCATCAAGAAAGCCAATTGTGCTGTCCGAAGCAGGATCTTCTCTGCGTTCAAGGCCATATTTTTCCTTGTTCTCGTTATAATAAGAATTCAATTCGTCAACCGAGCGAATGATTTTCACTACCGGATACTCAACATCTTCGTCATATCCGTTTGTGCGGATGTATTGAGGGACAAAATCAACAAAGGTTTTCTTCACATCTCCGCTTGTATCACCAATACGAGTAACGGTGAACTCTACCCATAACTCGCACTCTGTGCTTTTGCCACCGCGCCCCTTATCATAGATAAAGCAATCTGTAGTAAGGCGGTATTTGCCATCTTGGGAAATATCAAAAACATCTGTTAGGTTATATGTTTTCTTTTGAGTTGCACCGGCTTTAAGCTCATATCCAATTGAAGTAAAAACGAGGTCTTCAAGAGTAACACAACTGGACCATTCACCATTGTTTTCACGCTCTATATCGTATGATGAGCCGTACACGACATCATATCCTGTTTTGTTAATCCAGTTGACGTCGAGTTTGATTTCTTCATCATCCCAAATTGCATTTGCAATCTGAATGTTCATACCTTCAAAAGAGCTATGTGTCTTGCCGATTTCAAAGGTTGCTTTATCAGCTTTTATTATGCCATCTGCATGCCGACCAACGTTTTGATCGCAGGCAGTGAGCATACCCAAAAGCAGAACGGTCAGTAATATGGCAATTATTCTTTTCATTTGGGTTCCGCCTCCCACGTGATTGTTAATCCAAGCGTATCCAAAATATTTGAACGCTGGTCTGCAGTCAATAATGTTTCTTGTTTCGTTGTTTCGTTGATCAATTTGTACCCAGAAAGAGAATAGATGGTTTGTGAGCCATTCTCGGTGGTAAAGATTATTCTAAATTCGGAAGATAGATTTGTTGTTCCACTTTGAGAAAAGTCCTTGTTGTCTTCCACTAACCCATCATCTTCCATGTCATTGACCGATTCTTTATTGTCTCCGCCGGAGTTCACAAAGGACGATTGCAAGGTATAGCAGATTTGTGCTACCTCATCAGCATCATCCTTCAGTATGCTAGACTGTGTGGCTGTACCGACGTTTATAACCTCCACGCTAACATAGGCAACATTAGTACCATCAGCATTGCCCGCCATATCTGAACAATTATCGCTTAAATTTTCACCTTTCTTTGCAGGCATCATAGCCGGCAGGATTGCCGTGGAGAACACCGTAATGCAAATCAATAGTGGGATGCAGCACATTAGTATTCTGTTACGGTTACGCTTGCGCTCTTTGATGCGCTTTTCGCTTCGACGGAACACTTCCGCCGTACATTCATTTATTTCTCTCATAATAACAGCTCACCATCCTCTCCAAGAATGATGCGAAGTTCCTTCTTTGCACGATATAGCAGATTATCCACTTGCTTTCGGTTTTTCTTCATAACCTTGGCTGCTTCATCGTAGGTCATTTCCTCAAAATAGATTAGATGTATAACAACACGCTTATCCTCCGACAGTTTCGCAATCGCACTATGTACTGCTCGCTTGCGCTCGTCTGCCAGGACAATCTCCTCCAAAGTCTTTTCATCCTCAACACCTTCTGCTTCGGACAGTTCGACAAAACTCAATACCTTGCGGTGCTTTATGTAATCGAGAGCACGGCTCCGACCGAGCATAAAGACATAGGTTTTGAGTGTGACTTTGAAGTTGTACCGATGACGATGTACTACCAGATCCGAAAAGGCGTCGATAGCAATATCTTCGGCTGCGTGGATGTCATGCACATAACCGTTAATGAAGAAAACAAGACTACGGAACAGCTCCTCCATTATTTCGTTAAAGGCACTTTCATCACCATCGAGGAAACGGCGGTAGCTACTTGCGCCGTTATCCATGTAAGTTCCTCCTGATTCCGGGATCACGTCTGACCCCTTCACTTATTATACGACTGAGCAGTGCCCAGTTCCTTATTACAAAACGCAAAAGCCTATAACTTTTTTGCAAGTTACAGGCTTTCATCATCGTCCGTGTTCAGTTCTCGGGTGGGCTGATGCTCCTATAACCGCACCGGGAATTTTTAACATTGATATTATAGCATATAAATATGAAATTTTCTACCCCTAATGAACAAGACCCCGCCGAAACGGTGCCTTGTATTATGGTCTATCAACAGTGGATACACCGATGCTGACTGCATAAATAACCCTGGCGGTACCGCTTGTGTAGTAACGCATTAACTCTTTTGAATTAAGGATAAAATGTTCATGGTCAAGTTTGATGAAGTGGACAAATGTTTCAAGATTGCTTTTCGTGTGGAAGCATGCTATAATAAAAAAGCTGACAACAATGGTTACTATGTGATAAACTATCTGTATCAAGTTTCAGACTTGATTCCTCCTTCGTTTTTTGTTGTGGTTGGCAAACCCACTTCTATTTTAAACGAAGGAGGATTCTTTTTCTACTCATAGCTAAAGCTTTTTGGAACTACCGGCACTGCCGGTAGTATTCGTTTCACAACAAAAATCCGACCATCTCATTCGATGATCGGATTTTTGCTTACCCCGTACCGGCTTTCACCCATTGGTCAATTTTTGTCCCTTTGAGCGAAAACCCTTGATTTTCCGGGCTTTTTGAACCATTTTGATATAGTCTGAGCAGTCGATTATCGCTTGCTGAACTGAGGCGCGCGACGAGCGGCTTTGAGGCCGTATTTCTTTCTTTCTTTCATTCTGGGGTCACGGGTCAGGAAGCCGGCCTTCTTGAGGACGGTGCGCAGCTCGGGATCGTACTGGAGCAGAGCGCGGGACAGACCATGACGGAGAGCGCCGGCCTGTCCGGCAACGCCGCCGCCTGCCAGAGTGCAGACGATGTCGAACTTGCCTTCGGTCTCGGTCAGTGCCAGAGGCTGACGGGCGATGGCTTTCAGGGTGTCAAGGCCGAAGTAGTCGTCGATGTCACGGCCGTTGATGGTGATCTTGCCGGTGCCCTGATAAACTCTCACGCGGGCAACGGAATGTTTTCTTCTGCCGGTGCCGTAGAAGTAAGGTTTGGATTCGTACATTATAAATTGCCTCCTTTCACTGATTAAAACTCGCAGATTTCAGGTTTCTGAGCCTGATTCTCATGCTCGGCGCCCCGATAAACACGGAGACGACGGAGCTGAGTTCTGCCGAGCACGGTGTCGGGAAGCATCCCGTTGACGGCAACGGTCATTGCCTTCTCAGGGTTCTCTTCCATCAATTTCTTGTAGGAAACCTCTTTCAGGTGTCCGATCCAGCCGGTGTGCCAGCGCAGGAACTTCTGCTCGGCTTTCTTGCCGGTGAGGATGGCCTTCTCCGCATTGACGATGACGACGAAATCGCCACAGTCAACGTTGGGGGTGAAGGAAGGTTTGTGTTTGCCACGGAGAAGATGGGCAGCCTTAGCGGCTACACGGCCCAGGGGCTTGTCCGTTGCGTCAAGCACATACCATTTGCGGGTAACTTCCGCAGGCTTTGCCATAGTAGTGGACATATTGGTACCTCCAAACAGATTCTTTCGTGAAATCCTTGAATCGCCGGGCTTTGAACAGACTTCTGCCAGCCGACGCATTTTCACAACATTGATTATTATAACGGCTGGCGGAAGATCTGTCAAGAGGGAAAACGGAGATTTTTTAATTTACAACCGGTATTCTCTCATTTTCTCTTTGAAATGCTCGATTTCTCTCTGTTTCTCATCTTCTGTTTTTCTTTTTCATTGGAAAGAAAAAGCGGGCAAAACAATTGATTTTTATTGAAAAATGCTTAATTAATCTGATTTCTGAAATTTATGCTCCGAATTCTTTGATTTTCTTCCGAATTTTCCTGTTTTCTACTCATGCGAAATTGGTCGTCCCTATTTTGATGACTTTTTTCAGGAGCTTTTTCCGGGGGAAAAAGAGCTTCCTGACGGTCAAATGGCCGCTCCTTTGCAATGTCTTCCAATAAAATGCAGGTCACCGTCAACGTCATTTCCCCGTCTTCGCAGACAGCCGCACGTTCCCTCGAAAGCATCTCCCCGGGAAGGGCTTTCTCCCAGCTTTCCGCCGTCGCTTCCAGCTGCAACAGCGCCTCTTCTTCGGTGAAAACGTTGGTGGCTTCCTCTAAAAAGATCTGCGTTTCCTTCTCCACTCCCACGGCAAAAGACCCGAGACGGTATTCCTTCATCTGAAACCGGCTTTCGTAAGGCTCCTTCGTCTGGAATTTCGGGAGGGCGAGAAAGAGGGGCCATTTCCGCCCGAAGAGATCCAGACGGAAACGGGCCTTCTGCTCCCCAGTCTCCTCCCAATGTGTCTGACGGAGCGTTAAGGTGAACGTCTTCTGCCGGGTAGTCTCGGCTAGGATCCTGGCGGAAGCATGCTGATAGGACGTGCGGCCGTCGGCATTTTCCACCACGCCGCTGACCAAAAGCTGCCCCTTGGCCACCGATTGCCCCACACGGGCGACCGTCTGCCCACGGTATGGCTCCAGCTGTCGGAGAATCCCTTCCCGTGAGGCGACGATGTTGCAGGGGGATGTGCCGGAGGAGATAGGACGCTGGGGCGGGGGATCGGCGTCGGCCATTTCCGCCTGCACCCGGCTCCCGATCCGGTTGAGGGCAAAAAAGGAAAGCCCGGGCAGCTCTGTCCGGGCCCGGAGCGCCGCCGCTTTCAGATCGGTCCGGGGAAGATAGGCGCCGATCCGAACGCCCTGTTCCGCCAAAACCGCAAGCACTTGGGACTCCGTGACGCCAGGGGAGGGATCCACGTCGATGGCCCAGAGAAAATTCTGGGAAAACAGCAGTCCTACGAAAAAGAGCATAACGCCGACCAGCAGACCCACTCGCCTGCGGTAGAAAAAAAGCCGGTAGAGAAGCCCTGTCCGTCCCTTTGCCCGAAGCCGCAGCCCGCTTTTTCGTGCCAGCCGGGCGGCATCCCGATAGCGGAAGGCGGAAACCTCCCCGCAAAATGTCCCGTCCTTTTTTTCAAAGCGGCGGATCGGCAGCCCAATGTTTCGGGCGGAGGTAAGAAAGGTGCCGGGATCGCCGCCGGATGCGGTAAACAAAACTGTGGGAAACAGGGTCATGGTTACCCCTCCTTTGCCTTTATGTATATGCAGGTCGGAGCGGGAATAGATATTGGTAAGAGGGGGCGCTGCCATGAAGCTGATCCGGGAAAAAGAACCGAGAAACCGCTGTCGGGAGGGAAGCCGTCATCCTATGGAAAAACGCCGCAGGGAACCGCTCACGGCGGCGTTTTTCCGGAAAACGGAAGAGCTATTTGGACCGCAGATCCAACTGCTGGGCGATCGGGAGCTGCTGATCGAAGGGTGTCGGTCGGTGGAAGCCTGTGACGAGAACCTGATCCGGCTGCGGCTTCCGGGGCTTCTTCTGATGGTGCTGGGGGAAGGGCTGCAGGTGGGGGAGTTTGCGGCGGAGTCCCTTTCCGTGCGGGGGAAAATCCGCTCACTGGAGCTGGAAACAGAGGGGAAAAAAGGAAAATGAAAGGAAGAAAAAGGGTAGGAAACGGAATCCGTTCGGTGCTGATCGGGAGCGGACTGCTTTTTTTAGGGGCGGCGATCCTTTTTTACGGGGCGGAAGCGGCAGAAGGGATCCGGCAGGGGATCCGGCTGTGTCTTTCCTCGGTAATCCCATCTCTCTATCTCTTTCTGGTTTTTGCAGACTTTCTGGCGCTGACCGACGGGGGAACGATCCTGTTCCGGCCGTTTGGGCTTCTTGGAGGATTGTTCGGGGTGCCGAAGGGAGCGGTTCCGGTGATCCTCCTTTCGCTGATCGGCGGGTACCCGGTGGGGGCGAAAATGCTGGCGCAAAAAGTGCGGCGGGGGCAGCTGGATCCCCGGACGGCGGAGCGGCTGCTCTGCTATTGCGTCAACTGCTCCCCGGCATTTCTCATTGCGGGAGTGGGGATCCCGTATTTTCACAGCGTGGAGGTGGGCTGCGTCCTCTGGGGGAGCCAGGCGGCAGCTGTAGTGGTCACGGGGCTGCTGGTCCGGTGCTTCTGGGGGTGTGGAGATTCCGATTCTGAGGAAGAGGCGCCGGAGGGAAAGGTCGATTACCTGCAGGGATTTGTTTCGGCGGTGACCGAGGCAGGAAAGAGCATCCTTGTGATCTGCGGATTCGTTTTGGTGTTTTCGGTGATCGTCGGGGTAGTGAAACAGCTGCCCGGCGGGGAAACATGGGCAGGCCTTCTGGAGGTGACGGTAGGCTGCGCCGGGCTTGCCGGCCGGCGTGGGATGGAGAAGCTGATCCTTGCGGTGGTGTACACTTCCTTCGGCGGGGTCTGCGTCTGGATGCAGGCGGCATGCTTTTTGCGGGGGACCGGGGTGCGGATGCGGAAATTCGTCTTCCTGCGGGGCGTTTATGTGCTGGTGAGTCTGGGGCTGACCATCCTTCTGGTGCGGCAGCTGCGGCTTTCGGCGGAGGTCTTTGCCACAACGGGACAGCCGCTTCCCCGCACCGGCGGCGCAACGCTGGGGGCGTCCGTGCTTCTGATCGTTCTCTGCCTGATGCTGCTTCTTTCAGAGCGGAAAAGGCGCCCGCATCCGCTTTCTACTTTTCTGAAGCCGTCTAATGAGAATGAGAAACCGTAAGCTGCCTTCTCTCTGATAGCTTATCCGGGATTTTACAAGTCCAGCGAGAAACAGCAAGTCTTTCACACACTAAAATTTCCCCAAATCTTCCAATCAAAGCGAGAACCCTTAAGCCGAAGAAAGGCTTCGGTTTAAGGGTTCTTGCTCTAATGGAAGACTTTGGAGGCGTTTGGGGGTGTAGAAAACTCACCAGCAGATCCGGTCGAGCATTTGGTTCATATGGGCGATGGCGATGCCGAAGTTGGTGATAGGGACGTGGTATTTCTGGGCCTCGCTGATCTTGGAGAGGAGATTTTTTCGGTTGAGCATACAGCCGCCGCAGTGGAGGATCAGCCGGTAATCCCGGATATCCGGGGGAAAGCCGGGGCCGGAGAAAACGTTAATCTGCAGGGGGCCGCCTACGTATTTTTCAAGCCAGCCGGGCAGCTTCTGCCGGGCGATGTCGCCGGCTAGCGGATGGTGGGTGCAGGACTCCATGATGAGAACCCGGTCGCCGGGAACCAGCCGGTCGATGGCGGAAGCGCCCTCCACGAAGCTGCGGATGTCGCCTTTGTTCTCCGAAAGGAGCACCGAGAAGGAGGTGAGCCGCACCTCTTTCGGGAGGATGGCGTTGACCTGCGGGAAGACCTGAGAGTCGGTGATGACCAAGTCCGGCAGATCTTTCAGTGTGTCCAGCATGGGCCGGATCCCGTCGGGGAGCACCGAGATCACCCGACAGCGGTTGTCCAGAAGATCTCTTGTCACCTGCACCTGTGGGAGGATCAGACGGCCTTTGGGAGCCTGAATATCCTGGGGCATGACCAGCATCACCAGATCCCCGGGCTTCACCAGATGGCCGGTGAGGGATGGGATCTCAAAATCAGTGTCGGCGTTGTCGATGAGAAATTTCTTGAAGTCCGGCATGGCGGCGGGATTCCGGGCATCCAGCGAAAGGACAGGCAGGTCAAAGGGCAGCTTGAGGGCGGGGGCGTTATCCATGCGGTTGACGACGCAGACCGTTTTCACGCCGTGCTCTTTTAAGAGGGTAAGGTAGTGCTCCTCCTCGGAAAAATCCGTCGTGGAGGAGGAAACGACCAACACCGCCAGGTCAGTCTTCCGTGCCACCTCCCGGGTCTTTTCGGTGCGGAGAGAGCCGAGACTGGTGGCGTCGTCCAATCCAGCGGTGTCAATGAGCACCACCGGACCGATGGGCAGAAGCTCCATAGGGCGGTAGACCGGGTCGGTTGTCGTTCCGGAAATAGGGGAAACGATGGACACCGCCTGCCCGGCAAGGGTGTTTAAGAGGGTGGATTTTCCGCTGTTGGTGCGGCCGAAAAAGGCAACGTGAAAGCGGTTGGAGCGGGGAGTGTCTTCCATGGAAACGATCCTTTCTGTCAGTTCCAGCCTTCCGCCTCCAGCCGGTACTGGATCGGGCGGAGCAGGGCGCGGCGCTGCTGCCAGTCGGGAAAGACGGCAGAAACGACGGCCCAGAAGGCTTTGGAGTGGTTTGATTCTTTCAGATGAGCCAATTCGTGGACGACCACATAATCGACGGCTTCCTCCGGGGCACGGAGAAGCCGCCAGGAAAAGGAGATCCGCCCTTTTCCGGAGCAGGAGCCCCAGCGGGTCTTGGCGCCGGTTATGGTAAGCCCTTTTGGGGAAAGTCCCATGCGGCTGCCCCAGAAGGAGAGCTTTTCGGAGAAGATCCGGCGGGCGCTTTTCCGGTAGAAGACTTCCGCTTCCTTTTTAAGGTCGCTGCCGGGAAGGAAGAGGGTATCTCCCTCTAAGCGGGGAGTGGAGCCGGTTTTTAGGGTCAGCTCCCGTCCGAGGAAGGGGAGAAGGGCGCCGTCTTCCAGCCGGAAGGCGGCTTGCTCTTCCCGAAGGCGGGCGGCGATCTGCTGGTGCTCCCGGATCCAGGGGGATTTTTCCTCCACGAAACGGTCGATAGAGGCTTTGGAAAGCCGCAGGGGCGCCCGGACCTCCACGGTTCCGTCCGGGCGGACGGAAAGGCTCACCGTTTTGCGGCGGGAGCGGAGCAGGGTGTAGTCCATATCAGAGGATCCTCGTAATCAGCTGGAACAGCGGCTGCGCTAAGAAAAATCCGGCGGCGCAGCTGGCGGCATTTGCGGTAATGGCATAGGCGATCCGCCAGCCCTTCCCACGGCCCTTGAGAAAATAGACGTAAACAAGGCATTCCACCACGAGGATCACCAGCTCTGCCGGGAAGAAGGTGAAGTAGTAGGCCAGGTAGCCGCTTCGGACGGTGGGAATGCCGATGATGAGGAAAAGCCCCAGCTGGGTCACAAGGTTCGTGATGAGGAAGGGAAGCCAGTTTTGCTTCAAAGAGAAGCGGAACAGCAAAAGGATTACACCTTCAATGAGCAGGGTGGGCAGCAGGGTGCCCAGCAGCTGGATCAGATAGGCGGGGAAGGTGGAGGGCTGGGTGACTTTATTGGATTGAAAATCCCAGGTCACATGGATCTGGAGTACATCCTTGCGGATGGGTTCGGACACCTTCAGCTGCAGGTCCTCGGTGACGGCAATCAGGCGGAATTCATCGGGGACGCCGAAGTAGCTGAAGGTGTAGAGCCGGTCGTTTCCGTCGGCTTCTCCGGGCAGGCTGCCGAAAAGCGGGATGTTGGTGCCGCAGGTCAGGGCGGGATAGCCGTACTCGCCGGAGTAATTTTCAAGAACCGCCAGCATGTCCGGGTTTAACGCAGAGCGGTTCTGCTCCGTGATGTTTTCATAATCGCCGGATTTTTCAATCAATAAGTCGACGTAGCAGTTCCCCTCCGGGAGATTTTCCATCCGGACGACGACCCGGGGCTTCGGGCCCATGTCGGCAAAAACGGTGAACGGAAGTGCCAGTGCAAGAAGGAGGAAAAGACTCAGGAAAAGACCGATTTTTCGTTTCATAAGAGGCTCCTTTCGTAGTTGGCGCCGCCCGTCTTTTTTACAGGCGGCCGCGGAGGAAGCGGGAAACGGCGTGACCAAGCTCGGCGAAGGCTTCGGGGGTCAGGTGGCAGTAGTCGGCAAAGTGGGAAGCGTCCCAGGGCTCCACTACCGAGAAAAGGTCGTCGATGGGGACGTTCAAGTCCCGGAGGGCTTCCCGGGCGGTCTCGTTATAGGCCCGCAGTTCTTCGTTGGAGCGGGGGTTGACCCCCTGGACGGCGTTGGGGCTCATGGGGGTGGAGGTGGCGAAGGTTACGGCGGCATTGGGGAAGATGTGCCGCAGCTGCCAGACCAGCGCCCGGAGGTTCTCGCCGTAAACGGGCAGGGGGGTCAGGGAAACCGGCGCCCCGTTCCAGTGGGCGGCGTCCCAGTGGCCGCAGTTGAAATGGACAAGATCCACCGTTTTCGGGTCGCAGAGGGTGCTCCATGTCCGGAGGCAGGTGATGATATACTGGGAATTGCGGCAGTTTTCCGCCGGGTAAAACACGTTTGCCACGTCGGAAAGGTCGGTTTTCACCGTCTCACAGTATCCCATCCGGAGGGAATCTCCGATGAGAAAGACGTTTTTCTTGCCGGCTTCGGCGGCGGCTTTCTGAAGCTCTACGCCGTCTTCAATGTACGGTACCATGCTGGATGCTTCCTTTCGTTTAAAAGGTGTCAGAAAAAGGAAAATCTGTTGCGGTCATTCAGACAACTTTTTGCGGATAAATGCGGCTGCGGCGATCCCAAGCTGCCGGAATCCTTCCGGAGTGAAATGACAGAAATCGGCGTAGGCGTCTTCGGAAAAGCCGGAAGCCGCCGCCCACAGGTCGTCGATGGGAACGTCTAAGTCTCTGAGAGCTTCCCGGGCGGCTTCGTTATAAGCACGCAGTTCTTCATTCGTGCGGGGGTTCAGGGGGTCTTCCTTTCCGGGGCACATGGGAGTGGAGGCGGCAAAGGTGATCTTCGCATGGGGAAAGAGCTTCCGCATTGCCCACACGATCCGCCGGAGGTTTTCGGCATAGGCGGGGATTGGGGTCAGGGGCAGGGGGTCGCGGTTCCAGTGGGCGGCATCCCAGTGCCCGCAGTTAAAATGTATGAGATCTACCGCTTCCGGGTTGCAGAGACTGCTCCATGTGTAAAGCCCGGTCATCAGATACTGGGTGTTGCGGCCGTTTCCCAGCGGGTAGAATACATCGGCGATGTCGGAAAGGGCTTCCTTTACCGTTTCAGCGTAGCCCACCCGAATGGAGTCGCCGAAGAGAAGGACGGCTTTGCGTTCCGGCATATTGTCAGCTCCTTTTCTTTCGGAGAAAGGAGAGCTTCGTTTCCGAAAGGATCACGGCGATGAAGATCAGCAAAAATCCCGCCCCCAGTCGGAGGGTGAGCCGTTCCTGGTAGAAAAGCATGGAGAAAAGGACACCGAACACCGATTCCAGACTTAAAAGGATGGCGCCGGAGGTGGGGTCGGCGTATTTTAAGCCGATGTTCTGCAAAAGAAGGGCGATGGTCGTCGCAAACACCGCCAGATAGAGAAGCCCTAGCGCCGCATTCAGGGGGATCTCTTTCGGGAACGTTTCCGTGGTAAAGCCCAAAACCCACGAACAGACGGCGGCCGTGCCGAACTGCAGGATGGTCAGGAGGATCGGGTCGCTTTTGCCCCCGAAGCGGGCGCCGGCTACAATGTGGGCGGCGAAGAAAAGGGCGCTTATCAAGGTCATGGCATCGCCGAAGCGCATGGAAAAGCTGCCGTCAAAGGATACGAGCCCGATCCCTGCCAGGCAGAGAAAGGCGGCGGAAAAGTTATAAAGATCCGGCCGCCGCTTGTCGGTGATCCAATAGAGAAAGGGCACCAGAATGCAGTAAGCCGCCGTCAGAAAGGCGTTTTTTCCGGGGGTGGTGTCGGTAAGGCCGATGGTCTGGATGCAGTAGGCGGTGAAGATGAGAAGCCCCAGAACGATCCCCTGCCAAAGGCAGGTGCGGTTCAGCTGTGTTAGCTTTTTCGGAAAAAGGACGCACAGCAGAAGGCAGCCGATAGTGAACCGGATGGCTAAAAGAAAGTTTGTGGGGAAGATGTCAACGGTGTTTTTGACGATGAAGAAGGAACTGCCCCAGATCAGGGCGGCGGAGAAGAGGGCGAACTTTGGCAGGATGCGTTTGAGGGTGTCGTTCATAGGAAGGTCTCCTTGAGATTTATCCGTTCATCCGGCCTTTAATGACAGTGAGGAGCCGGTGGGCGGCCTCGTCTTTGGAAAGGAGGGGGAGCTCCTCTTCCAGATCCGGGGCGATCAGGGTCAAGACGTTGGTGTCCCCGGCAAAGCCTGCGCCGGGCACTTTTACGTTGTTGGCGGCGATGAGGTCGAGATGTTTTTTCTGAAGTTTCTTCCGGGAATTTTCCAGCATGTCCCGGGTTTCCATGGAAAAGCCGCAGAGGAACTGCCCCGGCTTTTTGTGTTCGCCAAGCCAGCCTAAGATGTCCTTCGTCCGGGCAAGGGGGATGGAAAGGTCGGTGTCGCTTTTCTTGATCTTATCGCCGGCCACTTCTAAGGGAGTGTAATCCGCCACGGCGGCGGCCTTGATGATCACGTCCATCTGATCCGAGCGGGAGGTGACGGCTTCAAACATATCGGCGGCGGAGGTCACGGGGACGACGGTGCAGAACCGGGGGGGAGGGAGCTCCGTGGGACCGGTGACCAGTGTCACTTCCGCCCCTCTCCGAGCAGCGGCTTTTGCCACGGCATAGCCCATCTTCCCGGAAGAACGGTTGGTCAGGTAGCGGACGGGATCCAGCGCCTCTCTTGTGGGGCCGGCGGTGACTAAAATTTTCTTCCCAGCCAGATCTTTTTCACACTGGATCGCCTGAAGGAGCCAGTCGCAGAGCTCTTCCGGTTCCGGCATCTTCCCGGCCCCGGTGTCGCCGCAGGCTAAGTGGCCGGTGGCGGGTTCGATAACGGTGAAGCCATATTTCCGGAGGGTCTGAAGGTTATCCTGGGTGATGGGGTTTTCGTACATCCGGGTGTTCATGGCGGGGGCGACGATCTTGGGGCAGGTGCAGGCTAAAACAGTGGTGGTGAGCATATCATCGGCAAGACCGTGGGCAAATTTTGCCAGCACGTTTGCGGTGGCGGGAGCCACCAGAACGGCGTCGGCTTTTTTTGCGAGGGAGATGTGCTGGACGTCGAACTGAAAGTTGCGGTCGAAGGTGTCAACGACGCACTTGTTGCCGGTCAGGGACTCGAAGGTGACGGGGGTGATGAATTGGGTGGCGTTTTCCGTCATAAGGACGTGGACGTCGGCATGGAGCTTTTTGAGCATGGACGCCAGAGCGGCGGATTTATACGCTGCGATGCCGCCGGATACGCCCAGCAGCACGGTTTTTCCATTCAGCATGGAGAGACCTCCTTTGATTCGATGCATTTCTTTTATTGTAGCACATTTCCGGAGGGAGGACAACGGAAGGAAAAAATTTTGCGGAAAAAGGAAGCAGGGCGGACCCGCAAAAGTCCGTCCTGCTTCTATGATTATTGGAGGGAGTCAGGCAATTTCAGCGCTGGACACGGCCGGAGCCGTCGCCGCCAGCCAGCTTCTCCACTTCATCGACGCTGACCATGTTATAGTCGCCTTCGATGGAGTGCTTGAGGCAGGAGGCTGCCACAGCGAATTCAAGGGCGCCCTGGCAGTTCTTGCCGGAGAGGAAGCCGTAGATAAGACCGGCGCCGAAGCTGTCACCGCCGCCGACCCGGTCGACGATGCGGACGCTGTACTTCTTGGAGAAGTAGTATTCGTTTCCGTCATAGAGCATGGCGGCCCAGTCGTTGTCATTGGCGGAGTAGGAGGTACGCAGGGTGATGGCGACTTTCTCGAAGCCGAAGGTGTCCTTCAGCTGCTTCGCCACGCTCTTGTAGCCCTCGTAGTTCAGCTTGCCGCCGTGGATGTCGGTGTTCTCGGCTTCGATGCCGAAGACGTCTTTTGCGTCCTCTTCGTTGGCGATGCAGACGTCTACATATTTGCAGAGCTCAGTCATGGTCTCCCGGGCCTGGGCGCGGGTCCAGAGCTTGCCCCGGTAGTTCAAGTCGCAGCTCACCTTCACGCCGTGGGCCTTGGCGGCTTTGCAGGCTTCTTTGCAGAGCTCCGCCACATTTGCGCCCAGAGCGGGGGTGATGCCGGTGAAGTGGAACCAGTCGGCTCCCTCGAAGATCTTATCCCAGTCGAAATCGGCGGAAGTGGCTTCGGCAATGGCGGAGTGGGCCCGGTCATAGATGCACTTGGAAGCCCGCTGGGAAGCGCCTTTTTCCAGATAGTAGATGCCGACCCGATCGCCGCCCCGGGTGATGAGGCTGGTGTCCACGCCGTATTTCCGAAGGCTGTTCACCGCAGCCTGACCAATTTCGTGCTTGGGGAGCTTGGAGACGAAAGCGGCGTCCACGCCGTAATTGGCAAGGGAAACTGCCACGTTTGCTTCGCCGCCGCCGAAGGTAGCGCCGAGGGTGTCAGCCTGAACGAAACGATAATAGCCTTCCGGGGCCAGACGGAGCATCAGCTCGCCGAACGTAATCACTCTGCTCATGAGAAATCCTCCTTATTTCTGTACCAGATGCCAGGAGAAGCCGCCGATGGGATCTTTAAAGTAGATGGCGACGTTCTGGCCTTTGGAATTGGTCTTCATGGTGTCAGGGTCGAATGCAAAGCCCTTGCGGGTGAAATAAGCCATGGCACGGGACAAGTCGTTGACCCGGATGGCGACGTGGCCGTTGGCAGCCCGGTAAGGTTCCTTCATGACTTCCACGGGGCCGGCAAAGACGGAGCTGTTGCCCTCCTTCACCGGGAAGCTGAACATGGTGCCCAGCAGGTTTGCGATAGCCAGCGCTTCGGAAGAACTGTTGGCATTGACGCCGACGTGAGCCAGCTCAAAGCCCATGACGATGGAGACGGCTTTCCGGGTTAACTCGGTGATGGCGGCGAAATCGCCGGCTTGGATCAGGGCATCGTTGACCATGAAGGAGCCGCCGCAGGCGATGATCTTCGGGAAAGCGAGGTAGTCGCCCAGATTCTGCTCGTTGACGCCGCCAGTGGGCATAAAGCGCAGCTGGGTGTAGGGAGCGGACATGGCCTTGATGGATTTCAGGCCGCCGTTTGCTTCCGCAGGGAAGAATTTCACCACGGAAAGACCCAGCTCAATGGCCTGCTCCATATCGGAAGGAGTGGCGCAGCCGGGGAGAATGGGGATCTCCTTATCCAGGCAGTAGCGGACCACCTTAGGGTTCAGGCCGGGGGAAACAATGAATTTTGCGCCGGCGGCAACGGCTTCGTCCACCTGAGCGGTGGTCAGGACGGTGCCTGCGCCGATGAGCATATCCGGGAAGGCAGCCGACATTTTCGCAATGGCGTCCTTGGCGGCGGCGGTGCGGAAGGTGACCTCAGCGGCAGGAAGACCGCCGTCGCAGAGGGCCTTTGCCAGAGGGACCGCTTTTTCGGCGTCGTCGATCTTGATGACGGGGATCAGACCGTAAGAGCGGATCTCTTCGATCATTTTGTCCATATACATTTCAATCGTTCCTTTCTTAAAAGGGTTTCGGTACTTTAAGAATAGCACGTCGGAGCGTGGTTCTCAATTGTAGTACAACAACAATAATTTTTAATTTTATTTGTTGATTTTCACGGTTCGTTATGGTATGATAAGGGTATCGAAAGGGATGCGTTCGGGCATCAAAGGAAACGAAAGGGGAAGGCTTCGTGGTTTCATCGGATCACATCTATCACGTCCTGCGGCAGGAGATCCTGTCGCTGACGCTGCTTCCGGGAACGCAGCTCCGGGAGGAGGAACTGGCCGCCCGGTTCGGGGTGTCCCGAACGCCGGTTCGGGGAGCCATCTCCCGGCTGTCTTCCGAACGGCTGATCCAGGTGGTGCCCCGGAAGGGGACGTTTGTGGCGGAGATCGACTTTGCCTACAGCCGGCAGCTGGTCTTTCTTCGGACGTCGGTGGAGCAGCGGCTGCTGCCCATGCTCTGCGCTTCGCCGCCGGAGGGACTGCTCCAGAAGCTGGAGGAAAATCTGGCAAGGCAGAAGCTGCTGCTTTCCGGGGAATTCCAGCCGCTGCAGTTTTACCGGCTGGACAACCGGTTCCATGAGCTTTATTTTTCCGCTATGGGGCTGGACGCCGTGTGGAAGGTGCTGCAGCAGTTCCACGCCCATTATACCCGGTTCCGGATGCTGGATATGCGGGAAAGCGGGCTGTTCGGGCAGTTTTACGAGGAACACCGGGAGATCGTCTCCCTGATCCGGAAGGGGGAGGCGGAGGAGCTGACCCGGCTGATTGCAAGGCATCTGGAGGGGCCTCTGGATCGGATGGAAGCGGAGAAAGAGAAGGCGGGACCGCCGGTTTAAAGGGAGCCTGTCGGATCAGGGAAAGCAGCAGAGAGAAGTGTTCGATTGCGGGGAATGACATTTTGCAGTTCGATGAAAAATGAGTGGATGAATTTTGGATTTTGCGGAGAGAGCCGTTTGAAGAATGGGGCGGAATTCCCCGATTTGCGGATACCTCTGAACCGGAGCAGGCAATATTTTTGTCGCATATCAATAAGAACCTGTTCAGCTGGGGAGTGATTCAAAAAGGGGAGCTGGCGGCGATCGGTTCGTTCTGCCTGTTTACTGGTATTCCGTACAGAGAGGTACAGTTTGAATCTGTATAATGGATCCGCAATGGAGAAGGTGCGGGTATGCCGGTCAGATTTTAGACGCCATGATCGAATACAGCTATAAAAACGGCATCGGAAGATTGCGGCTCCATTCCAGTGAAAAGGGAAAACCTCTTTATTTGAAAAAGGATTTTCCCAAAAGGAGAACGAGATGAAATGGTTTCCGGTAGGATGCCGAAGGGGCGGGAGCGGGGACGTCCGTTTGGTTTTTCGGAAAAAATTTCGTGAGATCCTTGCATTTTTAAAAAAGATCTTTTATAATAGAAGGCAATCGATTCAACGGATGTCAAACCAGCCGACGTTTTTGCGGGCGGCGGCGGGTTTACATAAATCGCGTTGTATCCCGGTAGGCGGGAACAGCAGCAGGAGGAATGAATCATGGAAAGAAAAGTATCCGCAAAGACCCTGAAGCTGGTGCAGCTGGCGCTTTTGGGAGCGCTGATCGTTGTGCTGGCGTTCACCCCCTTCATCGGGTATATCCCTCTGGGCGTTACCCGGGCGACCATTGTCCACATCCCCGTCATCATCGGATCCATCTTGTTAGGACCGAAAATGGGAGCGGTGCTGGGCGGACTTTTTGGGCTGACCAGTTTTATCAATAACTCATTTATCAGCCCGAACATCACCTCGTTCACCTTTACGCCCCTTTATTCGGTGGGGGAGTTTCACGGGAACGTATGGAGCCTGGTCATCTGCTTTGTGCCCCGGATCTTAGTGGGGGTCGTGCCCTACTACGTCTACAAGTTCGTGATGTGGCTTTTCAAGGGCAGAAAAGGCGGCGAGACCGTGTCCTTAGCTCTGGCGGGACTTTCCGGTGCGCTGACCAACACGTTGCTGGTCATGAACCTGATCTATTTCTGCTTCGGGGAGCAGTATGCCGCCGCAAAGGAGAAGGCGTTTGAAGGATTTTACTGGGTGATCCTTTCGGTCATCGGGATCAATGGCGTGCCGGAGGCCATTGTAGCCGCCATTCTTACCGTCGCCATCTGCAAGACGCTTTTTAAAGTACAGAAAAAGCGGCCTGCCTGAATCAGAATACGGAAGGGACAGGGCTCGTAAAAGGGGTTCTGTCCCTTTTTTCAAGGAGGAAGCGTTATGATCTTAGCCTTAGACGTGGGCAATACCAACATCTGCATCGGCTGTTTTAACGAGGGGAAGATCCTTTTTACCGGGCGGATGTCCACCGATCACAGCAAGACCGCCGACGAGTATGCCATCGGCTTCAACAGCATCATCCGGCTTTACGGCTATCACACCGGGGACGTGGTGGGGAGCATCATTTCTTCGGTGGTGCCGCCTTTGAACCCCATTTTGCGGGACGCGGTGAAACGGCTGACCGGGACGACGCCCCTGCAGGTGGGGCCGGGGCTCAAAACCGGGCTTAACATCCTTCTTGATAATCCCGGGCAGCTGGGATCGGATCAGGTGGTGGACGCCGTGGCGGCCATCCATCAGTATCCGAAGCCGCTGATCGTGGTGGATATGGGGACCGCCACCACTCTCTCCGCTATCGACGGGGAAGGGCGGTATTTAGGGGGCATGATCCTGCCCGGCGTGCGGGTGTCCCAGGATACTTTAACGGGGCGCACCTCTCAGCTGCCCCGGATCAGCTTAGAGCCGCCGGCTCACGTGATCGGGAAGAACACCATCGACTGCATGAAGAGCGGCGCCATTTACGGCAACGCCGCCATGATCGACGGCTGTATCCAGCGGATCCAGGACGAATTAGGCGGGAAAGCCACGGTGGTGGCCACCGGAGGGCTGGCGGAGTGCATTGTGCCCTACTGCCGGCAGGAGGTCATTTACGACGGGGATCTGCTCCTGAAGGGGCTGATGCTTCTGTATGAGAAAAACGTGGGATTGACCGGCCGGGGATAATTGTTAAGTGAATGTAAAATCGGGGCGGAAGCCTTGACATTTCTTCGGAAATCTGGTAAAATCGGGGCGTAGTGAGGGAGTAATTCGCGCAAAGCTCTGCGTGGTTCATCAACATACATGGCGGTTTTTGCCGTCTGGTGTACCGGAAAGAATGAGACTCATGTACAGGTTCCATACTTGTACATGAGTTTTTTTGTTACTCCCGGAAAATCAGAAAGAAGGATCCGAAAAAATGAAGGAGTATCGGCAATCGGCGGAGCAGGTCTTGGAAGAGCTGCAAAGCGGGGCGGAGGGCCTTTCCGGGGAGGAAGCGGCCGCACGTCTTGCAAAAGACGGCCCAAACAAGCTGGCGGAGGGAGAGAAGGTTTCGCTCATCCGGCGGTTCTTCGGGCAGATGGCAGATCCGATGACCATTATCCTGCTGGTGGCGGCGGCGGTGTCCGGCGTTACCTCGGCGCTGCAGGGGGAGTCCTTTGCAGATGTGTTCATCATTCTGGCGGTGGTCATCGTCAACGCCGTTTTGGGCGTTCTGCAGGAGAGCAAGGCGGAGAAAGCCATTGAAGCCCTGCAGGAAATGGCGGCGGCTACTTCAAAGGTGCTGCGGGACGGGAAGATCGTTTCGATCCCCAGTCACGATCTGGTGGCAGGAGACGTGGTGCTGCTGGAGGCGGGGGACGCCGTACCGGCAGACGGACGGATCCTGGAAGCCGCCAGCATGAAGGTGGAAGAGGCTGCCCTGACCGGCGAATCAGTGCCGGTCATCAAAGGGACAGAGGCCATCTGTCCGGCTGCGGGGCAGGCGGACGTACCGCTGGGCGACCGGAAGAATATGGTCTACATGGGCTCTACGGTGGTCTACGGCCGGGGTAAGGCGGTCATCACCGCTACCGGCATGAAGACGGAGATGGGCAAGATCGCCGGGGCCTTGGCGGATGCGAAAGAGGAGAAGACGCCGCTTCAGAAGAAGCTGGCGCAGCTCAGCAAGATCTTAACCTGGCTGGTGCTGGGGATCTGTGTGTTTATCTTTGCGTTCAGCCTTTTGAAGGCGGGGAGTATCAACGGCGAAGTGGTGCTGAACACCTTCCTTGTGGCGGTGAGCCTTGCGGTGGCAGCCATTCCGGAGGGGCTTGCAACGGTGGTGACCATCGTTTTGTCCATCGGCGTCACGAATATGTCCAAGCGCAACGCCGTGATCCGGAAGCTGACGGCGGTGGAGACGCTGGGATGTGCCCAGGTTATCTGCTCCGATAAGACCGGCACCCTGACCCAGAACAAGATGACGGTGGTGGAGCACTCAGGCTCCGACGAGGGGCTGCTGGCTCGTGCCATGGCCCTTTGCAGCGACGCCGAATTAAACGGCGGGGAAGAGGCTACGGGAGAGCCTACCGAGTGCGCATTGGTCAACTATGCGGCGAAATTGGGACTGTCGAAGGACGCCTTGAAGGAAGAAGAGCCCCGTGCGGCAGAGGCACCCTTTGATTCCGTGCGGAAGATGATGTCCACCATCCATGAGAAAAACGGCAGCTTTATCCAGTACACGAAAGGCGCGCCGGACATAGTGCTGGGGCGGTGCAATTTTGCGCTGGTAAACGGGAACGTGGTGCGGATGACCGATGCGCTGCGGGAAGAGCTGCTGGCCGGGAACAAGGCCATGGCGGACAAGGCCCTGCGGGTGCTGGCGGCGGCGTACCGGGAGTATCCGGAGCTGCCGGAGGATCGCTCCCCTGAGGCGCTGGAGCAGGATCTGATCTTTATCGGCATGACCGGCATGATCGACCCTGTGCGGCCGGAGGTGGCGGCGGCTGTGGCGGAGTGCCGGGAAGCCGGGATCCGGCCGGTGATGATCACCGGCGACCACAAGGACACGGCTGTGGCTATTGCAAAAGAGCTGGGAATCATCAAGGACGCTTCTCAGGCGTTGACAGGCGCCGAACTGGACGGGATTCCGGAGGAGGAGTTCCGGAAGACCATCGGGAACTACGGCGTTTACGCCCGCGTGCAGCCGGAGCATAAGGTACGGATCGTCAATGCGTGGAAGGCGGGCGGCTTCGTGACCGCCATGACCGGCGACGGCGTCAACGACGCACCCTCCATCAAGGCGGCGGACATCGGCATCGGCATGGGCATCACTGGTACGGACGTGACGAAAAACGTGGCGGATATGGTGCTGGCCGACGACAACTTCGCCACCATCGTTTCGGCGGTGGAGGAAGGGCGGCGGATCTATGACAACATCCGCAAGTCCATCCAGTTCCTGCTGGCGTCCAACTTGAGCGAGGTGCTGGGTATTTTCTTCGCGACGCTTCTGGGCTTTACCATCCTGCAGCCGGTGCATCTGCTGTGGATCAATCTCATTACCGACTGCTTCCCGGCGCTGGCGCTGGGGATGGAAAAGGGTGAGGCGGATCTGATGAAGCGGAAGCCCCGGGACTCCAAGGCGGGGATCTTCGCCGGGGGAATGGGTTTTGACTGCGCCTATCAGGGAATCTTGGTGACGGTCATTGTGATGGCGGCGTATTTCATCGGGCACTTTATGGAAAGCGGCGTCTGGGAGATCGTGAACAGCCCGGACGGGACCACCATGGCCTTCCTGACCATGTCCATGGCGGAGATCTTCCACTCTTTCAACATGCGCTCCCAGAAGGGGTCGGTGTTCACCCTGAAGAACCAGAACTGGTTCCTGTGGGGAGCCATGGCGCTGTCGCTTCTGGCGACTACGGCAGTCATCTACATTCCGGGACTTTCAGCGGCCTTCGGGTTCACGCAGATCTCTTTTGCGGAGTATGCGGTGGCGTTGGGGCTGGCGGTTTTGGTGATCCCGCTGGTGGAATTGGTAAAACTGCTGCAGAGAAAGTGCAAAAAGGCAGAGTGAATTGGAAAACCAGCCGAGAGAAATGTCTCTCGGCTGGTTTTTTGAAAAAAATTGAAATTTTTTTCAAAAAAGGCTGGACAAACCTGTTCTGTTGTGCTATAATAATCAACGTTGACCGCAATGAACGATCACGACGGTGCAATGAGACGTACGGGGGCGTAGCTCAGTTGGGAGAGTGCTTGCTTCGCATGCAAGAAGTCGAGGGTTCGAATCCCTTCGTCTCCACCAGTAAATGAAGGTGTAGCTCAGTTGGTTAGAGTACCTGCTTGACATGCAGGGGGTCGATGGTTCAAGTCCATTCATCTTCACCAAGTGAAAAGGCCAGTAACGATTCTGGTCTTTTCTTTTTCGGAGGCATAGCTCAGCTGGTTAGAGCGTTCGCTTCACATGCGAGAGGTCCCGGGTTCGAGTCCCTGTGTCTCCACCAAAGAAAGTCCACTGTAAGAGATTACGGTGGACTTTTTTCTTATCCTTTTACGGCACCGATGGTGATGCCTTTCACAAAATACTTCTGCACGAAGGGATAGAGCAGGACGATCGGGCCGGTGGCTACGCAGGTGAGGGCGAATTTCATGGTCTCGCTGGGGGGCGATTCCGTACCCGTATCCACGCCCAGAGCGATCAGGCGGTGGATCTCGTCGGCTTTGTTCAGAGTGTTATAGAGGTAATACTGGAGGGTATAGAGCCGGTAGTCGTTGATGTAAAGCATACAGCGGCATATCGCTGCGTGCTGTATCGGGTAACAGGGGATGCAGCGATTCCGGAACCGGCGATGGCTGGGGTAAAGATGCTGCCTTTGCAGTTTCAGGGGGACGGTATCGCAGTGCGGTTCCTATATGCCGACCGGGCGGAGGATTTGGGTGACGAAGCGGTGCGGGCGCTATGGACGCAGTCCAAAGCGCCGGGCGTAATCGGAGCGGCAGCGGGAAATGCGGCGGAGAGCTGCCGTACAGCTTCCCGGTCTTACAGCGAGGCGCAGAAGGCGCTGGATCGGTTGTTTTTCCGGAAGGAGCCCTCTTTGGAGTTGGCAGGCGAAGCGCCAGAGGGAGAGGCGCTTTCTCTAGACGACCGGACAATTGCTGCCATTGAAGCGCCGCTGATCGAACTGAACGCCGGCGGGGTGCAGAAGGTGCTGGACGAGCTTTTTTTGAAGCTGCGGGAAAATCCCGGCACGCCGGTGGCACATATCCGCAATTATTGCTGCAAGATCGCCGACCATATGCTGCGAATCTCTTTTGCAAACCATCTGGATTTTCATGAGCATCATACCGGTGCGGCGCTTTACCGCAGCGTCTGGGAGGCACAGAGCCTAGACCAGGTGGAACGGACGGTAGGAGGCTGGATGCGGGAGCTTTTGACCTACGATTACGGCGATGAACGGCTGGTGCGGCTAATGGTGGCGTATATCCGGCGGCATTATGGCGATCGCACGCTGGATCTTGGTACGATCTGCGAGTTTGTGGGGTATTCGGTATCGTCGCTCTGTCCGCTTTTTAAAGAGACGGTGGGAATGACCATCAACGCCTACATCACCGAGACCCGAATGGAGCAGGCAAGGGAGCTTCTGCTGAACACCGAAGACAGCTTGGAGCAGATCGCTGCGGCCTGCGGGTATGCCAGCGCCAAATAGTTCGGGCGCAGTTTTAAGGCGCATGAAAAAATGTCCCCCGGTGAATTCCGCCAGCAGGGGAAGCTCTGCTAAGCGAAGCCGGGGCAAATGACCCGGGGCTTTTCGGGGAGAAGTTTTGAGCGGTTTTTGGGAAAGAAAAATCTCCCGCAGCTGTAAAGAGTCACAGCTGCGGGAGATTTTTTGCGTCAATCCCAATGGAGCATGGAGGCGATGGCTTCGCCGTAGACCTGTGCCATGCACCAGAAGCCTAAATCGTTTGGATGACAGCCGTCGATGGTGCAGCTGTCTGGGGTGATCCCCATGGGGGAGAAACGGGAGAAGACCTGGCTTCCGTCTAAGAACAAGACGTTTTGGTCGCCTTTCGCCCGGGCGTTTTCATAGGTGGTGCGGATGATCTGCCGGCGGCGTTCCTGTTCGGCTTCTCCGTCCGGGGAGATCGCCGGGTCGGTTTTGGTGGCGAAAATCACCGGGAGGGTGGGATTTTTCTCCCGGATGATCCGGAAGAAGGGTTCGTGAGTGACGGCTAAGTCCTCCGGAGTGTCGGCGTTGTGGTCGTAGTCCATGAAGAAAAGCTCCATGGGTTGAGAGGCGATGTATTCCGCCATGGCGGTGTGGCCTTTCGCACTGCCTGACCAGCCTAAGTTCCGGTAGTCGCAGTTGAGGTTTCGGGAAAGGAAGCCCTGATAGGAGTTTCCGGGGCGGGAAGCGTTTCCGCCCTGAGTGATGGAGGAGCCGTAGAAGAGGATGGGCTTTTCGTTCCGGTAGCCGGGGGCGGGAAGGAGCTTTGCATCCGGCTCCAGACCAATCAGAAGCTGGTCCACGCAGTCGTAAAGGGGAAAGTTGATGGTGATGTCCCGCAGCGTCCGATCCGGCAGCCATACCATGGAGTCGTAGCCGTGTTCCATGTCGATGGGGGGCATGAACGAGCGGATGTAGCGGCTCACACCGTTTTCCGTGACATAGAGATCCAATCCGGAGCTTCCCAGCAGCGCCTGATCCGACATCAGGCATTTCCCGGGCATTTTCACCCGGACGGCGATGCGGGAGGAGTCGGTGAGAAAGCGCACCCGGCCGCCGGCTGTGTTCCGGTGAAGGGCGTAGACGCCTTCGCTGCAGGCTTTTGCTACCGATTCCGGGATCCGGCGGAAGGGATCCTCCTCACTTCCGGGGAGAAGGCCGTAGACGTGGAAAGGGGCGTTTCGGACATTAGAAAAGAGCAGGTTTTCGCCGTAAAGGGTGGCTTTTACCGCCCGGTTGGGGTCGATCTGATCCAGATGGTACATAACATTTCCTTTCGTCAGGGGTGGGATAGGATTTCATTGAAGGCGGTTTCGGCAAACCACTGCTGCACCGCCCCGGTGTAGTGGACGCCGTCGCCGCAGAACAGGCCATATTGGTCGTCCTGCGGGTTCCAGCCGGGAAAGTCCTCGGCGGAAATGAGACGGGTATCCGGGAAAAGGTGGGTCAATTCTTCAAAGGTCTTGTTGATCCGGTCGATGTTTCCGGGAGGCTCGCCTTGGGCGGCGGATCGGCGCTTGCCTAAGATTTTATAGAGCCTGAGTGGGAAGGAACCGCCGGCGGCTTCAAAAAATCCGTTGAAGATGCGGACGTAAAGCTCCGTCAGACCGGTGAGCTCTTTGGGGTCAACACCGGTCTCCTCTTCGCCACCCAGCCAGTGGAGGGCGAGGATCCGGGGCGTTTTCCCTTGATTCCGAAGATCACGGACAACGCTTTGCAGCACCCGGCAGGCTAAGGGGTAAAGGGCAAGATCCACCGTTCCCAGAGGGCCGGGGATGAGGACCTTCGGATGATCGGGGTTCCACATAAAGGAGCGGGTGACCCCCTGGGCGCCGACGGAAATACGGATGATCCGCAGATCGGGAAGGGGAGGGCAGCGCTCCTGCCAGAGCTTCGCAAAAAGGTTCGGAAGGCAGAGAGTGTGCTCCTGTATTTCTCCTAAATTGGTTCCGTCGGAGGTATAGTGCGTCCAAACGGGCTGCAGAAGATCGTAGGACTGGTTTTCCGGCTGGCGCAGGCCCCAGACGTTGGGGAGGGGGGAGGTGATCCGCTCGTTTTCCGGCATGGGTTGGGCGTGACCATGGGCGTTTGACTGCCCGAAAACCAGAAGGATCGGGACATCGGAAGGGGAAAAGGTCATACGGTTTCCTCCAGAGGAATGCGGCGGACGCTGTCCCGTGTTACCACCTTTCCGACAGGGATCGAGAGGTTTTCCGGCAAGGAAAGCTCCCCGGAGACCCGATCCAGAAGGAGGGTGATGCTGGCGGCAGCCATTTCTTTTTTGTCGATGTGAACGGTGGTCAGTCGGGGGGTGACGTAATTGGAAAGGAGAATGTCATCGATGCTGATGAGGGAAATGTCCTCAGGGACATTTAAGCCGTGTTGCTGGAAATACTGCAGACAACCGATGGCGATGAAGTCGCCGGTGCAGAAAATGGCGGAGGGGAGCTTGCCGGTATTGGCCCAGTAGCTGCTCCGTTCAAAAGAGATCTTATCGCTGTTGGGGGAGGTGACCATCCATTCCGGATGGTAGATGCAGCCGCCGTCCCGGAGGGCATACTGGAAGCCGCGGAGGGTGTTCTGCATATATTTGGGACTTTCAAAGCCTAAGTAGCCGATCTCTCGGTGGCCGTTCTGGATCAGGTAGCTGGTCGCTACATAAGCGGCCCTTTCGTAGTTGGTATAGACGGAGGGAACGCCGGTCTGAGGCTCATGGGCGTCTGAGATGACGAAAGGAATCTCGAACCGGCGGATCTTCTGAAGGACCTGTGCAGGCGGGGCGCCTAAAAAGATCACGCCGCAGGTATCCCGGTGCTCTAAAATTTTAGGGAAGAGCACGTCTCCGGATTCGGTAAGCTGATAAAAAGAATAGACCAAATTACAGCCGACCCGGTCGCACTCCGGGATCAGTTCGTTGGTCAGCTCTACATAGAACTGGTTGCTCAAGTCCTGATGCTCTTTGTCCAGCAGGACGGTGATGTTGTCGGAGCGGTTGAAGAGCAGGCGGCGGGAATTGGGATTGGGAACATAATTGTTCTCCCGGATGATTGCCTGAACCTTTTTCCGGGTGCCCTCGCTGACGCCGGGGCGGTTATTCAGAACGATGGAAACGGCAGAAGGGGAAACGCCGGCCAGTTCTGCAATGGTCTTGATGGTCATTTTGGGCATAAAATCCCTCTCTTTCCAAATATCCGCTAAAAGAATACAGCTTTATTATAAAACGTTTGAGCTGAGAAATCAATCGTTTTTAAGAAATCTTTTCCAATTTCCGGATAAAAAATATTTTTTGCAAAAAACCATTGACAAAACATAGGAAATTGTGATATAAAATAGGTAAATCACCCAGCGCACCAAATGGTTGTGCGTGCTAAAAGCGTTTAGCTTGGCGTTGGAATTTTAGTTATCTTTTTCGAAACAGCGAGGTCTTTTATGGAAAATGCAAAGTGGACACGTCCGAGAACTTCAAGAATTTACCTGCATCCGCCGCTGGCGGAGCGGCTTGTCGTGCTGTATCCGGACTTCAAGGTGACGGATTCCTCCCTTCTGGACAACGGCACCCATCTGAGCCAGCCCGGAATCGGGTTCACCCTGCTCCACGGGGAGGAAATGGAAGCCTTCGATTACGAAGACACCTTCTTTTCTCCGGTTTCGGACGGGCTTCCCATTTATACGCTTCATAATAAGGTGGAGAAAAACTCCAATTGCTGTTCGGTCATGCTGGAAGCGTTTGACACCTTTGACCGGAAGCCTGCCACCTGCTTCAAGGTGACGGTGAAGAACGAGTCCTCCGTTCCCTTTTCGGATTGTCTGGGGCTCCTTTGCCGTTCGGGGCAGAGCGACGCTTATATGACCCAGCTTCACATGGAAGGCTATGCGCCTTACGTTCCGAACCTGAAAAACTGGTACATGCTCAAACGCACCTGGGAGCAGACCGGAGAGACCTCTGCGGCGGCGGAGGATGGCTCTGTGTTCCTGCAGTTCCCGAAAGAGGCGTCCTTCCGCTGGTTGAAGGACGGCCCGAAAGGCCACCTGTTTGAAGCAGCCGACTATTTCCGAATGGATTACACCCTGCAGCCGGGAGAGAGCCTTTCCTTTGTGGGAATGTTCCGTCACGGCGAGACAGAGGCGTTCGATTATGAGGCTCTGAAAGAAGAGACCATCCGGAACTGGAAGAAAATTCAAGCGAATATCGAGACTTTCCCGGATACGGATAATCCTTTTTACCGGAATATGTACCTGCAGCTGCTGACCCAGTGCTGTCAGATGCTGGCGCACTATGAGGGCAGCGATCTGGTAGCCACCCGGCAGGGCGATCTGGGGCGGTTCATCTGGCCTTATGAGTCGGCGGTGGTGCTGACGGCGCTGGATCAGGTGGGACTGAGAGCCCACACCGGCGACGGATACCGGTACTTCTGCGAGCGGTGGCTGGTCACCGAAGGGGAAGACAAGGGCCGGATCCAGTCCGGATGCGGCGCTTGGGAGAACTTCACCGGATCGGTGCTCTGGGGTGCTTCAGAGCATCTGAAATACAGCAAGGATCCGGAGGAGCTGGAATATTTCCTGCCGAAGCTCAAGATGATGCTCGATTGGATCCAGCGGCGGCGGACAACTCCTTCTACGGGGTACCCGGGGATCTTCCCCAGCGGGAAGGGCAGCGACTGGCCGGATGTGGCGCAGTTCTGGACCTTCACCGACAGCTACAACGTAAAGGCCGTCAAGAGCATGGCCGAGATGCTGGATCAGTACGGACGGGAAGAAGCCAAGGAAGCCTGGAAGATCTATGAGGATTATTCCGACAGCATCATCAAGATCCGGGACGAGCTTTATAAAGGCCATGAGGATGATGAGATGTACCTCTTCCCTCACGAGCTGGGCGTTCCCTTTGAGGACAGCCAGACCTACAGCTACTACACCGATGGCGCACCCATGCTGCTGGAGACTGGATTCATCGCACCGGACAGCAAGATGCGCAAGCAGATGGAAGCCTTCTTCCGCAACCGGGGACAGTTCGAGAAAGGGCTGACCGGGTTGATGACCAGCTGCGACGGCGCTTACGACGGGGCATATCACGGGGGCTACGGCGATGTATGGTACACCATGCAGAGCGAGTGGTTCTGGATCCCCACATGGTTGGCGGCCGGCGAACAGGAAAAAGCCGATGAGAGCATGGAAGCCCTGATGACCTACGGGTTGACGCCGGAATTTGTGGTATCGGAGCGGTACTGCTCCATCAATAAATGGTACGGCCCGTGGCAGCCTAATGGCAGCGGCAGCGCCCGGATGGCGAAGCTGATGCTCCTTTATTTCGGTGAGCGCCGGGCAAAGGAGGAAGATCAATGAACATTCTTGCATTTGCAGCTCATCCGGACGACGTAGAGGAGATGTGCTTCGGCACCCTGATGAAATACCATGCGCAGGGCGACCAGATCTACATCGTTCTTTCCACCAGCGGGAACATCGGCTCCAACTGGCACGACTCCTGCGAGGAGCTGGCAGCGATCCGGGAAAAGGAGCAGCTGGAAGCGGCAAAGCCGCTGGACGCAAAGGTGAAGTTCTTACGCTTTGACGATGAAGGGCTTCAGGACACGGCGGAGACCCGGAAGGCGTTCTTGAACGCCATCCGCTGGGCCAACCCCGATGTGATTTTTACCCACAGCCCCAAGGATACCAGCACCGACCACGCCATGACGTCAAAGCTCATCACCGAGGTGCTTCTGGTGGTAGGCGGGAAGCTGGTTCCCACGGAGGAACCGCCGATCACTAAAGTTCCTTCCGTCTTTTTCTGGGACATTCCGGCGGGATTCAAGTTTGATCCTCAGATCTTCGTGGACATCAGCGACGTGATGGAAGAGAAGATCGCCGCCATCGGCTGCCATCAAAGCCAGATGGCGTGGATGGAGCACTTCATGAAAGACGACTATCTGGAAACGATGCGGGCTCAGTCGAGATTCCGTGGGTTCCAGTGGGGATGCAAGTACGCCGAGGCTTTTGAGGCGTATCAAATTCAGGGATTCGTGGCCGATTATCGGCTGATTCCAAGATAAACTCTGTCGTTTAAACCCTATCAGATTAAGGAGGATTCTCATGAAAAGCAAACGGTTTCTCAGTATGGCTCTGATTGCAGCATTGGCGACTTCGATCGCTATGACCGGCTGCAGCAACAACGGCGGAAGCTCTTCCAGCGGTACTGCCTCCAGCGGCAGCGATGCCGCCCCGCTCTTTACCTATGACGGGAACAGCGCACCGGTGGTCAATTCCGATAAGCCCATTAAGATCACCTGGCTGGCGGCCACCTCGATTGTGGACGAGAACAAGACTCAGGTCATGCAGGCCATTCAGGAGGCATGGGGCGACAAGGTGGAGATCGAGTGGGAATTGAAGGAGTACAGTGAGTACTCCGAAAGCGTCGGCCCCCGTCTGAACGCCGGCGGCAACCTGCCCGACGTTTGCTGGGCTCCCAACGGAAACGATGCTAATGGCCTCTACTGGAAGTCCGGTGTTTTTCAGGACATCAGCGAATACTATGAGAAGTACGGCTACAATCTGAAGAAGAAACTGGAGGAATATCCCAGTGCAAAAGAGCGTTTGATCCATGAGGATGGCTCCATGTACTATGTCCCCCGGTTCGGCATGGACAAGGATTACGGCGTCAACATTATGATCAACGGCAAGTGGCTGGACGCTCTGGGACTGGAGCAGCCGAAGGACACCGAGGAGCTTTATAACGTCCTGAAGGCTTTTAAGGAAAAAGATCCCAATGGAAACGAACAGGCCGATGAGATTCCGTTGACCTTTAATCCCGGATATGAAGTCATCTTCTCGCCCATTTACGGTTTTAACCTGCAGGACAACTTCATGCAGAACGACAAGGGCGAATGGGAAGTGGCCTGGACCAGCGATCTGGCCAAGGATTACATCACTTATATGCACAAGCTGTATGAAGATGGTCTGCTGGATCAGAGCTGGTCTACCAATGACGGAACCAGCGTTGATACGAAGGTTGCCAACGACACTGTGGGCATGACCATGGGCTGGAGCTGGGGTGCTTCTTTTGAGTACAGCGCCGCTTATGATGAGTACGACGGGACCAAGGGCATCTTCGACCTGATGGTTCCTGTGAAGGCCCCCAACGGTAAGCAATTCTACCGCGGCGTTGACTGCCTGGATGGCATTTACGGCATTACCCGGAACTGCGAGCATCCGGATCTGGTCTTTGCTATGATGGATTACCTGTTCCAGGATGATATGGTGAAGTTGGCCAACCTGGGCATTAAGGGCGTTGACTGGGACGAAGATGCAAACGGAAACATCACCATCGACGAAGCGCTTCTCAACGATGAGGCCCATGCCAGCGAACTGGGCACCAACCCCCGCTGCGTCCCCTTTGAGCAGAACGTTGTTGCAATCGATCCCCAGTTCCCCAAGTGGCACCAGGAAGAGAACGCCGTCATCCGCAACTACATCGAAGCTCCGCTGGTCTGGTCCCCTGTCAACGATGAGGACACCGCCACCTATGAGCAGTACTACACCGACGTGAACAAGTACTGGTGGGAAGAAATTACCAAGTTCGTCGCCGGCACCGAAAGCCTCGATAACTGGGATTCTTACGTTCAGCACTGCAAAGACATGGGTCAGGACAAGCTCCTGGAAGTGTTCTTAAATTCTCAGAAGTAATCCATTGGTCTTATTTTAAGCGATCTGAAAAGGGGCGGCGTCTTTTGCGTCCGGACGGCCGCAGGGATGCCGCCCCCTCTCTTTTTTGAAAGGTGGCCTTGCTTATGACCGGTTCACAGAAAAGCTGGAAGCAGCGGTTTACGAAAGCGGTGAGGCGGGATAAGAACCTGTATCTCATGTTCCTTCCGATTTTCGTCTGGTACATCATTTTCTGTTATGTCCCCTTATACGGCATCGTTCTGGCTTTTCGTGATTTCGTTCCGGGAGCAGGCGTATTCGGCGGCCCGTGGGTGGGCTTCAAGTATTTCCAGCAATTTTTCTCCACGCCTTATTTCTGGCGGGTAATCCGGAACACCATCCTTATCAACATTTACTCGTTGCTTTGGGGATTCCCGATTCCTATTATTTTCGCAATCTGTATTACCGAGATGAAGAACAAGGTGGTTCAGCGGACGGTGCAGACCGTTTCCTATCTGCCGTACTTCATTTCCACCGTGGTTGTCTGCGGTATGATTAGGCAGTTCCTTGCAGTAGACAACGGCGTTATCAATCAGATTATTGTGGCGCTGGGCGGAAACTCCATCGATTTCCTGTCCGATCCCAAATGGTTCCGCACCGTTTACATCGCTTCGGACATCTGGCAGGGCTTCGGCTTCAGCTCCATCATTTATATTGCCACCATCAGCGGCATCGATCAGCAGCTTTACGAAGCGGCGGAGATCGACGGCATTACGAAGTTCCAGTCGGTGCGGTACATCACCATTCCCGGACTGATGCCTCTTATTATGATGCAGCTGCTCCTTTCTCTGGGAAGCATTTTAGGCGTCGGCTTCCAGAAGATCTATCTGCTCTATAACAACCTGACCAAAGAGGTAGCAGACGTTATCTCTACCTATACGTATGAGCGTGGTATCGTCAGCAACCAGTACAGCTACTCCACGGCAGTCGGACTGTTCCAGTCCGGAATCGGCTTTGTCCTGACCTGGGCTGCCAACAAGGCTTCCAAGAAGGTCACGGATTACGGCCTGTGGTAAGGGGGAACGGAAAATGAAAATCAAAAAACGCTGCGCATCGGATCGGGTTTTCTATTTTCTGGTGTGGTTTCTGATTATCTTTGGCTTTTTCATTACCCTGCTGCCTTTTATGTATGTCATCTCCGTGTCTTTCAGTGATATTCATGCCATCAACCGGGGTCAGGTGGGTATCTGGCCGGTGGGGTTCAATTTGGACGGATATAAGCAGGTTTTAGGACAGCAGAAGCTCTGGCGGGCTTATTACAACACCCTCTGGTACACGGTAGTCGGTACGGTTCTCAATATCGTGTTTACGGTGATTGCCGCCTATCCGCTGTCCCGGTACACCTTTTCCGGACGGAAGTTCTTAAACTTCTTCATCGCTTTCACCATGTATTTCGGCGGCGGAATGATCCCGTTTTACCTGTTAATGGTCAAGCTGGGGCTTTATAACACCCGGTGGGTCATGGTCATCCCCAGCCTGATCTCGACGTGGAACATCATGCTTTGCCGCTCTGCTTTTACGGAGATGCCCAACGAGCTGGTGGAAAGTGCCCAGATCGACGGCGCCAGCGACTGGCTGATTCTGCGCCGGATCGCCATTCCGCTGATCAAGCCCACGCTGGCGGTGGTTACCATGTATTATGCCATCGGTCACTGGAACGACTTCATGACTCCTTTGATTTACATCAACAAAGAGAGCCTGCAGCCGATGCAGCTCCTGCTGCGGCGGATCCTAGCGCAGTTCTCTACGGATTTCACCCAGGGAATGAACATAATGGCCGCACTGAAATCGGTCGTCTCCGTGCAGATCCGGTACGTCACCATCGTAGTTGCCATTGCCCCGATCCTGCTGGTGTATCCGTTTATTCAGAAGTATTTTGTGAAAGGCGTTATGCTCGGTGCGGTTAAGGGCTGATCCCCTGCGTCGGGAAACGGGAAGAAAGAGAGAAATCTGTGTTAAATGTCCTGCTGCTGATGGCGCTGGTCGGGGTTATGACCGCCATGTGGCCCATCAATAAATTTGCGACCAAAAATGGTGCCCGTCCGGAGACGCTGGGCATGATGACCTGTGTTTCCGGACTGGTCCTCTCCATTCTTTATCAGGCTTTCAGCGGGAACAGCTGGGGAAACTGGAAAATCTGGGGGCTGGGGCTCTTAGGCGGCTTTGCGTATGCCATGGGGTTCTTTGTGCTGATCACCGGCTGTCTGAAGATCGGGCCGGTGGGGCTTACGACCGCCATGAACAACATGGGGATGGTAGGGCCTTTGATCTTAGGGCTTCTCTTTTTCGGAGAGGTAAAGAGCTTCTCCCTGCTGAAGGGGCTGGGGTTTGCCGGGATTATCCTTTGCGTGATCCTGCTGGCGCTTCAGTCTTCCGGAAAAAACGGGAGCGTTTCGTTCAAATGGTTCCGGATGGCGTTCGGCGGGTGGCTCCTTTCGTGTATGTCGTTAGGATGTCAGTACCTGTCCAGTCGGGTGGAGCCGAATGGTTACCTTTTGTATACCGTAGCGTACTTTGCAAGTGCTCTAGTGATCCTTCTGGTCATCACGGTGGTGCGGTTTCGTTCCGGGCCAAACCGGACGGAGATCCTTGCCGGGCTTCCTTCGGGGATCCTGGCTTCTCTGGAAACGCCGCTTTCCATGTTCCTTGTCACCCAATTTCCGGCGTTTGTGTTGTATCCGGTGTCGGTGACGCTGCCTATGATCCTGGTTTTACTGATCGGGCGGATCTTTTTGAAGGAGCATATGAACCGGACCTGCTGGATCGCCTGCATCATCGGTGTCCTCGGTATGGTCGCTATCAATCTTTAATGAAGAGAGAAAAGGGCGGAGCATTCCGCCCTTTTTTCAGAAAGGAACGAATATGAAGCTGTATCTGAAGGGAGTCCCTTCTCATCTGGAGCCGGGAATCGCCGCGGCGGCGGAGGAACTGGGACTGATGCTTCTCCCAGAGGGAATTCCGGTAACGGTCGAAAAAGGGGACTGCCTGAAAGCGGAGCTTTCGGGAGAGGGAGGGCGTATCGTCTGGTCCCGGGAAGTGGAGATTTTCAGAGGGCTCGCCCATCTGGCACGGGAAGGAATCGGATGCTCTGTGGCAGAGCATGCCTGCTTTGTGGAAAACGGATTGATGCTGGACGCATCCCGGAATCAGGTTCCCAATGTTTCGATGGTCAAACTCCTGCTTCGGCGGATGGCTCTGATGGGCATGAATTTGATGATGCTTTATACGGAGGATACCTATCCGGTGGAGGGATATCCGTATTTCGGCTATCTGCGGGGCGGCTACAGCGAAAAAGAGCTGCGGGAGCTAGACGATTATGCTTATGCGCTGGGAGTTGAGATGATCCCCTGCATCCAGACGCTGGGGCATTCGGCCATGATCTTACGTTGGCGGAAGTCCATGGGGATGCTGGCGGATACGGGGGGCACCCTGCTTGTGGGAGAAGAGGAGACCTACCGTTATATCGCTCAGATCCTGAAAGACGCCAGCGCTCCCTACCGCTCCCGGAGGATTCACATCGGGATGGACGAGAGCAGCGACCTGGGTACCGGCGCCTATCGAGCCCGGCACGGGGAGCGGCCCTCCATTGATGTTTTTGAAGAACACATCAATCGGGTCATGGAGCTTACCCGGGAACAGGGACTGGAGCCCATGATCTGGAGCGATATGTATTTTGCCCATCTTTCCCCCACCAAGGACTACGATCCGGAGATCCACTATCCGGAGGAGATGATCCGGAAGATCCCGAAGGATCTTTCGCTGGTCTATTGGGATTATTACCATCATTCGGAAGCGTTTTACCGGGGCGTGATTCAGCAGCACCGGCAGTCGGAGGCTCCTGTGATGTTTGCAGGCGGGCTCTGGAACTGGTGCACGCCGGCGGTGAATGAGGAGCATATGCTTTCGACGGTGCTCCCGGCTCTCAGAGCCTGCCGGGAGGAAGGAGTCGACCGGGTCTTTGCAACCGCATGGGGCGATGATGGGGCGGAAAGCGTGCCGCTGTCGTTGCTTTACGGGCTGCAGGTCTATGCGGAGTTCCAGTATACCGGCGACTACAACGAAAAAGAGCTGGGACAGCGGTTCTTTGCTCTTCATAAGGCAGACCCACGGGCTTATTTGGATCTTTCCGGGTTCGACATGGTGCCCAAGGCGGTAAAAGGGGAGGTGCTTGCGCCCAATCCCGCCCACTTCCTGCTTTATGAGGATCCCATCACTCTGCTGTTTGAAAAGGATCTGGAGGGGATCCCGCTGACGGAGCATTATGAAAAGCTCCACCGGAAGTATGTGACCTACTGTGAGGAGGCTTCTCCGGAATACCGGCTTTTGTGGGAGTTTTACCGGGATCTCTCCGGAGTGCTTTATAAGAAGTGCTTCTGGAGGGACAAAGCGCCTTTGTCTGTCCGGAAGAAGGATCGGGAAGAAGCCGGGAAGCTGGCTGCCTTCGGACGGGAGCTTCACCGGGATATTTTAGAGCTTTCCGACTGCTGGTATCGGCTCTGGATGAGCTGCAGCCATCCGGAAGGGTGGGACGTTCTGGACATTCGGATGGGGGCGCTGGCGGCACGAATGAAGACCGCCGCCCGACGGATGCAGGATTTTGCGGACGGGATTGTGGATACCATCCCGGAAATGGATCAGGAAAAGCTCCCCTATGCGGGAGAAGTGTGCCCGTGGTTCTCTTCGGCCTTTGAAAGAGGGGTCGGATATTACGGCTCTTGGGCCGGGTGCGTGACGGCAAGCCATTTGACGAATTAAGGAGGATTTACTATGGATGTCATTTTTTTCGGTGGACAGAGCAACATGGAAGGTCAGACGGACAAAATCCCGTCTGACACCTCTCCGGTGCCGGGGGCAGTGGAATATAAATTCTTGACCAACACCTTTGTTCCCCTGCAGCATCCGGCGGGGGAGGACGTGCCGCCTTATCTTTTCGGAGCCAATTACGGACACGGATCGCTGCTTCCGGATTTCTGCCGGAGCTATCTGAGCGTTTCCCACTCCAAGGTAGCGGCGGTTCACGCAGCTAAGGGCGCCACCGCTTTAGCGGAATGGATGCCCGGCGGGGAGCTTTATGCGGCTGCCGTCAAAAAGCAGCAGGCGGCTTTGGAAGCGCTGGGCGATCAGGTAGACCGGGTCTTCTATGTCTGGCTCCAAGGGGAGTCCGACGCCATTTTAGGTGTGTCCGAGGAGGAGTATCTGAAAAAGCTCATCGAATACAAAAATGCCCTGAAAAAAGACTGCCGGATCGAGAAATTCGGGATCATCCGGGTGGGATATTTCGCAGGGGATGCCGCCGATGAGGTCATCATGAACGCACAGGAGCGGGCGGTGAAAGAAGACAGCGACTTTTTAATGCTGACCCGGATCACGGCACAGCTTTCCAAAGACCCGAAGTTCTTGAACCCGGAGGCTGCCGGCCACTACAACAACGAAGGGCTGGCGCTGATCGGGAAAGAAGCCGGAGCGGCGCTGGGGTGCTATGCGGTCCAGACAAAGTAGGAGGAGCATGTGTTTCAGAAATTAGGCGTACAGCTTTTCACCATCCGGGATTTTTTGGGAAGTGAAGAAGAGATCCGCCGCTCTTTCCGGACGCTGAAAGAACTGGGATACGACCAGGTGCAGACCTGCGGCTGCCCCATTTCGTCTTATGAGCGGTTTGGGGAGCTTTTAAGGGAAGCGGAGCTGGAGGTCGTGGGCACCCACGAGAATTTCTCCCTGATGTTGAGGGATTTTGACACTTCGTATCGGCAGCATGAGCGGTTGGGGACGAATCACATGGGCATCGGTGCATTTGAAAGCGCTACGGCGGAAGGCTGGGAGCAGTTTGTCACCGATGCCAATCGGATTGGGAAAAAAGCAGCGGAAAAGGGCGGGTATTTCACCTACCACAACCACTGTGAGGAATTTGCAAAGCTGCCGGATGGGCGGCGTCCCATGGATATTTTAAAAGAAGGGCTGGATCCGAAGAATACGGCGTTTGTGCTGGACACCTATTGGATCCAATACGGCGGCGGAGACGTGCGCCGGTGGATCGAGGAGCTGTCCGGGCGGATTTCCGTTCTGCACCTGAAGGATATGGGAATCCATGGGGAGACGCCTTTCTATGCCGAGATCGGGCAGGGGAACCTTTATTGGGAAGGAATCTTGGACGCTGCCGAAAAGGCGGGGGTCGCTTATTATGTAGTGGAACAGGACGAGTGCCCGGGAGATCCCTTTGAAAGCCTTCGGTTAAGCAGCGAGTACCTTCACAAGCACTTTATGAGATAGGAGCAGGCTGGAAAATGAAGCATTGGGAGACAACAGACCCGGAATGGGGGCGTATCCTGCATCTGAGCGACGGGAAAACGGAGGTTTCGGCCGCTTTGGATTTCGGCATCCGTGTGGTGGGGCTTTCCGCCGCCGGGGAGCCGAACCTCTTTTACCGCCAGCCGGAGGACGATCAGGAGTACCGCACACCGAAAGGGTGGCGGCTTTACGGCGGCCACCGGCTGTGGACGGCTCCGGAGGGGGACTGGTCCTATTATCCGGATAACGCTCCGGTTTCCTGGGAGCTTTCGGAAGAGGGCGTTTCTCTGGAGCAGGCGGATCCGTGGCTCCGGATCACGAAGCGGCTGACCCTTGCCTTCCAGCCGGACGGATGGATCCGAGTGGAGCACCGGGTGTCCAACACCGACGTTAAGCCCATAAGCTGCGGAGTCTGGGGCGTCAGCACCTTATCGGCAGGCGGGAGCATGGAAGTGCCCCTTCCGCCGGCAGGGGAGGACGACTATGCGCCGGGGCGGATGGTGCAGCTCTGGGGGAAAACGAGCCTTTCCGACCCAAGGATCCGGATGGAAGGAGATCGTCTGCTGCTGCAGCAGACGCCTTCCGACGCTTTCTTTAAGATCGGGCTTTACACCGGCCGGGGAGAAGCGGTTTACCGGAATCATGGGCAGCGTTTCACCTGTCGGTTCGGAAGCGGGGAAGCGCCTTATCCGGACGGCGGCTGCAATTTTGAGGCGTTTTTAAGCTCCACGATGATGGAGTTGGAAACGCTGGGCGGGCTTTGCACGCTGCTGCCTGGGGAAGAGAGAACACACACGGAATTCTGGCAGGTAGAGCCGGAAGACAGCGAAAGGACTAAATCAAATGAAGACCACATTAACGTTTGAGAAGATTTCCATGCCGGCGGCGCACTTGGGTGGGGAAAACCCCCTGCCGGATCTGCAGATCGCAGATCTTCACAGTTCCATGGAAGTGGACGACTCCGTTTCTCCGGAAGAGGCACGGTATTTTGAATACGGAAAAGTGAACGGGTCGCTTCCCTATCGGAAGCAGGATCAGTACGACCGGGAGAAGGAGGAGCGCTCTTTCGAGGCAGTGGTGCTGGAAAACGATCACCTCAAAGCCGTGTTTTTCCCGCAGTTCGGGGGAAAGCTCTGGTCTTTGTATGACAAGGATGGGAAGCGGCAGCTGCTCCATGTGAACCCGGTGTTCCAGCCCGCCAACTTAGCCATCCGCAATGCGTGGACCAGCGGCGGCGTGGAATGGAACTTCGGCATGACCGGTCATTCCCCGATGACACTTTCGCCCCTTCACACGGCCGTCTGGCATCGGGCGGACGGGACGCCGGTGCTGCGGATGTACGAGTGGGAGCGGATTCGTGAGGTCAGCTACCAGATGGATTGCTTCCTGCCGGAGGATTCCCGCTTTTTATTCGTCTGTGTCCGGCTTGCCAATGCCACCGACCGGGAGGTGCCGGTCTACTGGTGGTCAAACATTGCGGTGAACGAGACGGAGGATACCCGTGTATTGGCTCCGGCAGCGGAGGCATTCTGCTTTGATTACACCCGGAAAATGTCCAAGCGGGAAGTGCCGATGTATCACGGCGTCGATGGAAGCTACACCACTCGGATTTCCCGGGCAATGGACCTCTTTTTCGACATTCCGGCTTCCCGGCGGAAATGGGAGACCGCTTTGGACGGAAAGGGCGAGGGCCTGATCCAGACCTCTACCGACCGGCTTCAGGGGCGCAAGCTCTTCCTTTGGGGCACCAATCCAGGCGGCCGTCACTGCAGGAATTCCTCTCCCAGCCGGGGGAAGCCTACCTGGAACTGCAGGCGGGGCTTGCAAAGACCCAGATGGAGCATCTGCCCATGCCCGCCGGCGATCGTTGGGAGTGGCTGGAAGCCTATGGCGCTATGAAAGCGGATCCCTCGCTGGTTCACGGGGAGGATTGGAAGGCGGCCTGCATGTCCGTGGAGGAGCAGCTGGAAAAGGCGCTTCCCAGAAAGCAGCTGGAGGAAGAGCTGAAGCGTCTGGATGAGGAAACGGTTTCGGAAAAACCGATCCGGAACGGCAGCGGCTGGGGCGCACTGGAGCTGCAGCGGAAAGGGCTTTCGGACACCTTTCCCGGAGAGACCGCCCGCTTCCTTCCAGAGTCTATGGGCGAGGAGCAGCATCCGTGGCTGCAGCTGCTGGAGGAAGGCGTTTTCCCGGAGACGGATCCTTCCGAGGCGCCGGCTGCCTATCTGACACAGGCAGAGTGGATCCCGCTGCTTTTAAAGGCAGCGGAAGGGGGCAGTGATCACTGGCACAGCTGGCTGCAGCTGGGGGTCATGTACTGCGCTCAAGGGCAGAGGGACAAGGCAAGAGACGCTTTTGAGCGCTCTTTGCAGCGGAAGGACAACGCCTGGGCCCGGCGGAATCTGGCGGTTCTGGATCAATTGGAGGGCGCTGCCTCCAAAGCGGCGGACCAGCTTTTGGAAGCGGCAGAGCTTTTGCCGGATCCGTCCCTTGCGCTGGAGTGTGGGGAAGCCCTGATCGAGGCGGGACGCTGGAGCGATTTTATCCGGTTCTATGACCAGCTTCCGGAAGCCGTTCAGAAACGGGGACGGCTCCGTGCGCTGCTGGCACGGGCCAAAATGGAAGAGGGCGACTTAAACAAGGCGCAGGCGATCCTGGAGGAAGGACTTGTTATCAGCGACATTCGGGAAGGCGAGACGCTGCTTTCCGATTTGTGGATCGGGCTTCATGCCCTGCGGATCGCAAAGGAGGAGAACGTCCCGGTGGACGACGCTTTGCGGGAGCGGGCGAGGAAGGCGTTCCCGGTTCCGAGAGAACTGGATTTCCGTATGACGGTCGAAGAATGATTTGAATCCGCTTTAAGAGACCCCCGGATGGAAGAAACTCCATCCGGGGGTTGTTGTCATTCATGCCTTGAGGCAGCTAAGCAGAGCGAAAGAGAGAACCACCCGCTATGCGGGTGGGAGACAAAAGGTTATACAAAAACTCACCAAGCTGATACAATCAGGGTGTTCAGGCTTATTGCAGCAGAAAGGTGAGTTGAAGTGTATGGCAAACCAAACAGACAGCTTGGCGCATACCAAATGGGTGTGCAAGTACCACATCATGTTTTATCCAAAGTACCGGAGAAAAACAATCTGCAAAGGATACCGGCAGGGCTTGAAGGAAATCATCCAAAGATTGTACGGGTACAAGGAAGTGGAAATACCGGAAGGGCACATGATGCCGGATCACGGGCATCTACTGTTAAGTATACCACCGGAAAGGAGTGTGTCAAGTTTCATGGGATGCCTGAAAGAGCGCCTTGCTGATGTTCGACAAACACGCAAATTTGGGAATCGGCACTTCTGGGCAGAAGGGTACTATGTTTCAACGATGGGGTTGAACGAAGCAACGATACGAAAGTATATAGAGAATCAGGAGAAGCACGACATTGCTTTGGATAAGTTTAGCGTACGGGAGTACGACACTTTCAAGGGTAGCAGTAATATGAACGTCCTTTAAGGGGCGGCAAAAGCGGCAAGAGCAATAGGCCTGAATTTTTGAAAAAAGTGAAAGCCAGCGCCTTTAGGCGCTGGCCGGTGATCATAGGCTTTTAGCCTTTGTGTAAACCATCCGCTTGACGGGTGGTTGTGATTTCCGAAGTGCTCTAAAACTTTACAATAGAGTTATTTGGGAATCTGTTTATCAATGGAAGACTAGCATTTTCAGCTTCTTATAATGTGAATATACCCTAAGAAGCAAGGAAGGGTAATAATGCCACTGTCTTTGAAATGCGATACTACAGGGATGCGCACCCGTCCGCCCTGTCCGGCGGGCAGAAGCAGCGGCTTGCCATCGCCTGCGCCATCTCTTTTTCCGGCCGCAGGATACGGATCCTTGATAAGCCTGCCAGCGGACTTGACGGATGGAACATGCGCCTGATTGCAGAAAAATTGAAAAGCGAAGCGCGGCACGGCAGAACCATTCTCGTGATCACCCACGACAGGGAACGAATCGAGAGATGCTGCGATAATGCTGCGGATGTCGGAAAACGATCGCCGTGAAACAGCAAAGGACTGCTATGGGGTATCCGTATCGGAGAAATCGTTTTCCGTCCCTGTCGGCAGCTCCACAGCAATGGTGGTGCCCTTCTCCGAGCTTTCCTCTACGCGGACGGAGCCGCCGTGGAGATCGGCTATCTCCCACACAAGCGAGAGTCCCAGCCCCGCACCACCGAACTCGCGGCTGCGGGACTTGTCCACCCGGAAGAAGGGCTGGAAGATACTGCGCTGATACTCCTCCGGGATGCCGCAGCCAGTATCCGACATGCGGAGCAGGAGCTTTTCCGGCTCCCGTGTGACAGAAACCCGCACCGAGCCGCCCGGCCGGTTGTACTTGACGGCATTCTCCGTCAGGTTGAAGATCAGCCGGTAGATCAGTGCGTCGCTGCCGGTCACAATGCCATCGCCCTCCGCTGTCAGTGTGACGCCGCACTTATCTGAGAGCGGTGCGAGATCTGTGAAGATCTCCTCAATCATGGGGGCAAGCTGGATACGCTCGTTCCGCGCCACCTGCTGCAAATTACTCATCTCCAGCAGCGTCCTGGTCATCTGCGTCAGCCGCTCCGTCTGCTCCCGCAGAAGGGTGAGAAACTCCGCTGTCTCCGGCAGTACATCGGGATGCTCTGCGGAAAACAGCTCCAGCTGCGCCTGCATCAGCGCCAGCGGCGTGCGCAGCTCGTGGGCGGCGTTGCCGGTGAACTGCCGCTGGGCGGCAAAGGCGTTGTTCAGCCGCTCCAGCATCTGGTTGAACGAGCGGCTCAGCTGCCGGAACTCCGAAATAGCATCTTCATCGATCCTCATGTCGGCAAGATTGTTCAGCTGCACCTGTTCCACCTGCGTGGCAAAGCTGCGCAGGGGCTTGAGGGCGTGTCCGCTGACAAAATAGGCGAGGATGCCGCTGAGCAGCGTTACCGCAGCTGTGATGTACCAGTTGGTGGTGCGGAAGCGTCCCTGCGCCCCATCAACGAGGATGGTCAACTCCTCGTTGGGCGCTATGAGCTGCGGGTCAAAGCTCGCCGCCCCGCCCTCGTTCAGGATCACCGTGCCGCCGCCCTGTAAGCTGTTTGCAATGGTGTCCATATAGTACACACCGGAGGAGCAGAGCAGCAGATTCATGGCCACGCAGGTAGCGCCGATGAGCAGAACGGTCATCAGCGTGATGCGCCATTGTAAAGAGATCCGCTTCATTCTTCAGTACCTCCCATCAGATAGCCCTCGCCGATGCGGTTGCGGATGGGGTCATAGCCCAGCGCAGCGCGGAGCTTTTTGCGCAGGGCGGAGATGTGGACGCGAATGGAATTGCTGAAGCTGTCTACGCTGTTGTCCCAGACGTGATCCATCAGCTCCTCCTGACTCACCGGTCGTCCCTGATGCACCATCAGGTATTCGAGTATCCCCATTTCCTTGCGGGTGAGCGTCAGCGTCTGCCCGTTGACGGCGGCGGTGCGGGAGCGGGTATCAAAGGTCAAGTCGCCACAGGTCAGCAGCACGTCCTGCTGGGTGAACTGCCGCAGGGTCAGACTGCGGATGCGAGCCTCCAGCTCCGCCAGATGAAAGGGCTTTGCCAGATAATCGTTGGCCCCGGCGTCCAACCCCTGCACCTTGTCCTCCACCTCGCTTCGGGCGGAGAGGATCAGCACCCGCGTCTCACGGTCGGTCTGCCGCAGGGTGCGCAGCACCGTCATGCCGTCTTTTTTCGGCAGGTTCAGGTCGAGAAGGATCAGATCGTATCGTTCCACGCCCAGAAGTTCCAGTGCTTTTTCCCCATCATAGCAGTAGTCCACGCTGTAGGCCAGCCGCCGCAGGCTGCGGACGATGGTCTCACACAGGGCGCGTTCATCTTCAATTACTAAAAGGTGCATGAGAGCCCTCCTTTTTATTTCTCCGTTTTTGTGCTGCTTTCATTATAACAAAAATAGATAAGATTTGCATTAAGTTTTCGTTCTTAACAGAGACTTTAACTCTCCCGTGCTATGATAGGGGCAGAAGATCGGAAAGGGTGATGAAAAATGAGCTGCGGAAAAAAGGTCGCAGCGCAGGTCGCACTGCTGATGGCCGGAGCTGCCATGCTGTGCTTCGGCGCGTGGCGCGGCGAGGCGGTGACGGTGCTGAGCAAAGCAATTAAATTATGTCTGGAGTGTGTGGGAATTGGGTAAGAAATATTCGGGCGTGTCACAGCTCTTGTCCCGCTTCCGAGGCTGGATACAGGCGGGGGCAACCTTATTGACCAACCTGCACCTGCCGAACTTCTTCAAAGGAGGACTGTATCAGGGCGCAGGGAAAACCGTTTGCGTGCCGGGATTGAACTGCTACTCCTGCCCAGCGGCCTCCGGCGCCTGTCCCATCGGGGCGTTTCAGGCGGTAGTGGGGTCTTCCAAGTTCAGCTTCTCCTATTATATCACAGGTTTCCTCATTTTGCTGGGAGTCCTGTTGGGACGCTTCATCTGCGGCTTTCTGTGTCCCTTCGGCTGGTTTCAGGAGCTGCTGCATAAGATCCCGACGAAGAAGTTCTCCACAAAGAAACTCAAGCCCCTGCGATACCTCAAGTACGCCGTACTGCTGGTAATGGTCTTCTTGCTGCCGGCGTTCTTTGTAAATGACGTTGGCATGGGCGAACCGTTTTTCTGCAAATACCTCTGCCCACAGGGTGTGCTGGAGGGGGCCCTCCCGCTGTCCTTTGCCAATTCCGGTATCCGGGCGGCGCTTGGGAGCCTGTTTACGTGGAAATTCGGCATTTTGCTGGCGGTGATCGTGTTGAGCGTGGTATTCTACCGTCCATTCTGCAAGTGGCTGTGCCCGCTGGGGGCGTTTTATGCGCTGCTTAACAGGGTGTCCCTGTTTCGGATGAAGGTGGATAAAAACAAGTGCGTCTCCTGCGGGAAATGCGCCAAGGTCTGCAAGATGGATGTGGACGTGACGAAGACGCCCGACCACACCGAGTGCATCCGCTGCGGGATGTGCATCCGCGCCTGTCCCACCAACGCTGTCAGCTTCCGCTACGGCTTTGGAGACGGCAAAAAAGGACCTGTAGAACCTGCAAATGAATTAAAAACGGAGGAAACAAAATGAACGTAAAGAAAATGAACGCAAAGAAAATCATCACACTGGTGCTGGCACTGGTGTTGGCACTGGTGCTGGCCGCCGGTATGGTCGCCTGTGGCACAAAGCCCACAAAAGGCACGGACGGCAAGGATGGCGACGAGGAGGTCAAGGCACGGTACGAGCAGCTGATGACGCAGGAAAATGACATTCTGTCGGAAAACACAGAGCTTTGGGAAAAGGTTTTTATGGCTGCCGATAAGGGCATGATAGAAGACGGCGGCAACTACGGCGATTTTCTGCTCAAGACCATCGAGAACGCCAAGGATCAGTTCACCGAGGAGGAGCTGACGCTGCTCACCGGCGAGGCCACCAAGATCAAGGATGTTGAGAACCAACGGACGGAGCTGGAGACGGAGTATCCCTGGCTGTTAGAGACACCTGATGGCGACGGTATGAACGTCCCGGCGGAAAACGTCCCATCTGGCGCCGTTACCCCGTCGGAAAAGACCAACGACAGCGACAAGCAGAAGTTTCCCGCCTTTACCGGCAAGGATCTGGACGGAAACGATGTGGACAGCAGCACATTGTTTTCCGATAATGCCGTCACCGTTGTGAATTTTTGGTTTACTACCTGTAACCCCTGCGTAGGTGAGCTTGCCGAGTTGGATGCGCTGAACAAAGAGCTTGAGGAGAAGGGCGGCGCTCTCATTGGCGTCAACACCTTTACGCTGGACGGCGATGAGTCAGCAATCTCGGAGGCAAAGGATGTGCTTACCAAGAAAGGCGCAACCTATCAGAACGTGTATTTTGATTCCGATGGAGAGGCAGGCAAGTTCACCGCCAACATCTTTGCATACCCCACCACTTATGTGGTTGACCGCAACGGCAATATCGTGGGAGAACCCATCGTAGGCGCTATCACGGAAGAGAAGCAGGCGGAGACGCTGAAAAAGCTCATCGACCAGGCCCTCGCCGCCGATAAGGGCTGAATCGGGATTTGAAAAAGTACCTGCTGCGCACCATTGCGTTGTCTCTGGTGCGCAAGGGGCAGAGTGAGCCCCGCTTCCCCTGAAAGGAGGAAATGCGATGCATCGAAGCGTATTGGCCCTGCTTTTCGCCTCGGTGCCGCTCAGCGGCTGCGCCGCCGGATGGCAGGCTATGCTGAAGGAAAAGAGCGGGCAGGAAGCAACCATTTTGTGTTTTTTGCAAGCGGGTGGCTATATGAAAACAATCACGAGAGCAAAATGTCTCGATGGAATCATTGAACGGAATGGCACTCCTGACATCAAGATCATCACAGGCATTCGTCGATCTGGTAAGTCCAAACGGATGCAGACATATACATGTTCCGGGCGGCGTGAAGAAAGCGGAGTCCTGCGTCTTCTCTGACTGTCCGGAGCTGAAAAAGGTACATCTTCCTATGAGCCTGAAAGAGATTGAAGAAGAGGAATTCAACTCCTGCCCCAACGTCACCATCTACGCCCCGGCGGGTTCAGAGACAGAAGCATTTGCAAAATGGTGCGGGATCCCGTTTCAGGAGGAGTGAATTTTTAAGGAAGAAGAAAAATAGCAGGTTTGGTTGAAGGCCTCATCTTTGGTATCATTCTTCCGGTTCGGGTGCTTTGAGATCAGCTTAAGATGGATCTTGGCATTCGGGAACGGCGCTGAATCGGAGTGCAGGCAGCAAAGAAAATGCAGATCTGATCTTCCCCATGCTGCATAGCAGCATGGGGAATTCTTTTGCTTTGATGAGGAACAAAAAGCAACAATCCGAAATAAATGATAGAAAAATACGATTTGTATAAATCTCAGGCGGGAAAATGCCCCGCTTCAAAGCAGGGCATTGGGGAAGGGCTTATTCTTTTTCCATAGCGGCGACGGCCAGATTGGTCTCCCGGATGCGGCGGTAGGTCTCCTCAGAGAACTTGGGGCTTCGGTCGTAGCGGAACAGGCCGTTCTGCTCCTGCTCCACGTCGTAGGGCTGGGTGTAGCAGAAAGCGCAGATCTTGGGGTTCTCCATCAAAGCGCTGGTCAGGCCGCAGTAGCGGTCGCAGACTTCCTTCTCGGATTTGGGCTGCTGGCCGTAGCCCCAGCCGTCGGAAACATCGGGGTTCCACCAGGTCCCGCCGTATTCGCTGACGAAATAGGGAGTCTTGCCGTCCCAAAAGTTGGTCTCCAGGTTCCGATGGGGATCCAGATAGTAGCTGACACCTTCGTCCAGATGGGCGTAGTGCTCCTTGAAGGCGACGGGATCCTGCTCATAGTCGTGGATGTCGTAAACGTCGGTCTGGCCCCAATGGCAGTAGCCGCTGGTGTCGATGACCGGACGGGTGGGATCCATATGCTTGGTCACTAGGTAGAGCGCCTCCGTGGTGTCCAGCCGATCGGTCACACCGGTTTCGTTGAGGGGGCACCAGCCCACGATGGCGGGGTGGTTGAAGTCCCGATCCACGGATTCCATCCACTCGTGGAGGAAGACGCTCAGAGCTTCGGGGCGGGCCAGGTTGATGCCCCAACTGGGATATTCGCCCCAGCAGAGGTAGCCCAGATGATCGGCCCAGTAGAGAAACCGAGGCTCGAAGACCTTCTGGTGCAGACGGGCGCCGTTGAAGCCCAGATCCTGGCATCGGGTGATGTCTGCTTTCAGATCCTCGTCGGTGGGAGCGGTGTAAATGCCGTCAGGGTAGAAGCCCTGATCCAGCACCAGCCGCTGGTAGACGGGCTTGCCGTTTAAATAGATGCCCTTGGGGCGGACTTCCACGTCCCGGAGGCCGAAGTAGCCGGTGATCGTATCTTCGTAGTCCTCGCCCTTAAGGGTGAGTTTCAGGTCGTAAAGTGCGGGGTGGCCGGGTTCCCACAGCTCCACAACGGAAAGGGGCAGCTCCAGTATGGTGCAAGGGCCGGCTTTCACAGCAGAAACACCGGCTTCCTTTCCGTCAAAGCTGGCGGAAGCGGTAAGGACGGCATTTTTTGTGCAGCCCTTGATGGAAGCCTTCAGCGTGACTTTGCCGTTCCGGCGGTCGGGAATGACCCGGTAGGAGTCGATGTAGGTGGAAGGCACCCACTCGATCCAGACGGTCTGCCAGATGCCGGTGGTACGAGTGTAGTCGCAGCCGTGGGAGTAGTACTTGCTGCTCTGCTTGCCCCGGGGCTGGGTGCAGCTGCGGCCGTCGTCTTCCGCCCAGAGGACGACTTTGTTCTCACCGTCCTTGGCGGCTTCGGTGATGTCGATGGCGAAGGAGGTGTAACCGCCCTGGTGGCCGCCGCATTCCACGTCGTTGACCCAGACTTTGCAGCGATAGTCCACGGCGCCGAAATGGAGCAGGACGTGGCCGTTCAGTGCTTCTTCGGGCAGGGTGAAGGTGCGCTTGTACCAGAGGGCGGGGATGAAATCGGTAAAGCCGATGCCGGACAGTTTGCTTTCCGGACAAAAGGGGACGGTGATGGTCCGCTCAAAGTTTTCCTCCAGCTGATACTTGCGGTCGATGCCGCTGTTGGAAAAGTCAAAGGAAAAGTCCCAGGCGCCGTTCAGGTTCAAGAATGCGTCCCGGACCATCTGGGGCCGGGGATATTCCGGACGGGGGATGGGGTGCTGTGCCATAAAAGTGCCTCCTTAAAATTAAACTTAAAAGTTAACTATATTTTCCGCTTGATCAGCTATCTGCATTATAAACCAAAATGATAGGACTGTCAATGATTTTTTGAAAACTTACCGAGAAAGTACGAACGAAATCAGAGTTGACTATTAAACTTTTTTATTGTATAATTAAAGAAAAAGGAGGGTTTTCCATGCAGGATCAGAGAGAGATCCGGACGATTCCGGAGAACCATGCGTTCTTTGAAGCGCTGGGATCAAAGCCCCGGCTGCAGATCCTTTCGCTTTTGTCGGAGGGAAGCCGGAGCGTGAGCGAGCTGGCACAGGAGCTGGGACTTTCCGTCACCATCACCGCCCGGCATGTAAAACAGCTGGAGGAAGCGGGGATCCTCCGGACGGAGCGGACGCCCGGCAGGCGGGGAATGCAGCGGAAGTGCGAGCTGATCCTTTCCCGCAGCACCATTGTGTTCGGGGAGCCGAGGCCCGAGCCGGGGGTGCAGCGGCTTTCCATCCCCGTGGGGCATTACTGCGACTACGACGTGTCGCCGACCTGCGGGCTGGCGTCTGCGGCGGGGCAGATCGGGATCATCGACGACCCCCAGTATTTCAGCAGCCCGGAGCGGCTGGAGGCAGGGATCCTCTGGTTCGGGTCAGGGTATGTGAAATATCCGTTGCCGGGATATCTGTTCCGGAACCGGAAGGTAAAGGAGCTGCGGATCACGCTGGAGCTTTGCTCGGAATATCCGGGGTATCGGCAGGACTGGCCGTCGGACATTTCCTTCTATTTAAATGGAAAAGCTGTGGGGACCTTTACTTCCCCGGGGGATTTCGGGGAGCCGAGAGGAGCTTATACCCCGGCGTGGTGGCGGATGGGGACCCAGTACGGGCTTTTGAAGACCCTTTCCGTCAGTGAAGAGGGCTGCCGCATCGACGGCATCCGGCAGCCAGGGGTGTTTTTAAGGGATCTTTTAGATTTTTCCGGGAACAGCCTGCTTTTTACGATCGAATGCAGCCGGGACGCCCGGAATTGCGGCGGTGTGACCCTGTTCGGCAGGGGCTTCGGGAACTATGACACGGACATCGAGGTGGAAGTGATCTACGACGAGGATTGAAGCAAAAATCCGGGACGGGGCGAAAAAAGAGTTGCGTTCCCGGCAGCAGTGTGATATGATGAAGGAGAAAATCCGGAAGGAGGGAGCAGATGAAACATTGGGTGCAGACGGCAGCGGCTGCGGCAGCTGCGGTGATCCTTGCGGTCAGCGCTCCCTTTCAGGTCAGCGCGGCGGCGACGGACTGGGCAAAGAAGGTCCGGGATGACGATCGGCAGCAGTTGATCCTGCTGGATCAGAAGGATCCTCTTGATTATGTTTATCTGATCACGCCGGATCCGGTGAAGCGGCAGATCCTGATTGTGACGGCTCAGGGGATCACCCGGGGCTGCAAAAGCGATGAGGAGAAGGCGCTGCGAATCTACGAATGGGTGACGGAGAATGTCTATTACGACTGGGACGGGGTCAATTCCGGAGAGCTTTCCGGGGCGGATCCTTACTCTGTGCTGACCAATCACTATTCGGTCTGCGAGGGGTATGCCACTTTATTTGCGGAGCTTTTGAACAGTGTGGGTGTTCCCTGTGTGACGTTTCACGGGGCCAGCACCTCCGGGCTTTGGACAGAAGAAGAGTATAACGACATCGACCACGCCTGGAATGCCGTCTGGCTGGACGGGGAGTGGGTCTATTGCGACCCTACCTGGGATTCCGGAAACAGCCGGCATCAGGGGAACTTTCAGCTGGGCGTTTCCGGGACGGATTACTACGCCCTTAACGCCCAGCGGTTCGCCGTGGGGCATCGAAGCGCTTATCGGATCAACGACAACGGCGGTTTCCGCTATGCGGGTGGAAACTGGCTGCGGTACGATGAAGAAGGGAATCTGCTGACGGGATTGGTACCGGACTATTACGACCGCTACCTTTATGCCTACCGGCGGGGCGTCCCGGTTTCGGGGCGGACGATCTACGACTATCAGCTGGCGGAGTTTTCCGACGCCGGGAAATATCTGAAAACCTGCTACGATTTTACCGGCTGGTTCAAGGAAAACGGATCCTGGTACTATGTGCTGGAGGGCTTCACCTGTTACGGTTGGGGGCAGATCGGCGGAAAGTGGTACTATCTGGATCCGGACAACTGTATCATGAAGACCGGCTGGCAGAAAGTGGACGGCAAGTGGTATTATCTCACCGGAAGCGGCGCTATGGCCACCGGCTGGCAGAAGGTAAACGAAAAGTGGTACTACTTGTCCGGCAGCGGGGCCATGGCTACCGGCTGGCGGCAGGTCAATGGAAAATGGTATTACTTAAACAGCGATGGAGCTATGGCTATCGGATGGAAAAAAGTGGGGAACAAATGGTACTATTTGTCCCCCAGCGGCGCTATGGCCATCGGTTGGTGGAAGGTAAACGGAAACTGGTACTATTTGAATGGCGACGGTTCTATGGCGGCTAACACCACAGTGGACGGCATCCGCCTCAACGGGCAGGGCGCTGCAGCAAGAGAACCGGGCGTTTAAGGGAATTTTTTCTTCAAAATCCGAGAATCAGGCGTTTCCCGAAATTTCCGGTCGGGAACGCATGGAAAACCTGCGTTTCCTGCCGGTTTTTTAAACGCTTCCAGCGGAATATTTTTTGAAAATAAAAAGTGCGAAACTCTTTTATTTTTGAACCTTTTGTGATATACTAGAAACGTTAAAAATGAAAAAGGGGTGTCGCTTTGGAAAAGTATATTATCAGGGGCGGCAACAAACTTCAGGGCGAAGTTTCCATCAGCGGTGCGAAAAACGCCGCAGTTGCCATACTCCCTGCTGTCATTCTTTCCGACGAACCGTGTATTATAGAGAACGTTCCCAATATCAGCGATATTGATATTACCATAAAGATCCTGCTTTCCATGGGAGCAGAGGTCACTATGCTCAATAAATCCACCCTCCGCATCGATCCCAGACGGGTTCACACCCCCTGTGTCGAGTACGATCTGGCAAAAAATATGCGGGCTTCTTACTACTTCCTCGGCTCCTTGCTGGGAAAAGTGGGGAAGGCAAGGGTCTCCATGCCCGGCGGCTGCGATCTGGGCGCACGTCCGGTTGATCAGCATCTGAAAGGCTTCAGCTCCTTGGGGGCGGAATGCTCGGTGGATCATGGAATGATCCATGCTCAGGCGGACAAGCTGGTCGGCGCACACATTTATTTTGACATGGTCACGGTAGGTGCTACCATCAACGTCATGCTGGCGGCGGTAAAGGCCGACGGGCTTACGGTGATCGAAAACGCCGCAAAAGAGCCTCACATCGTGGATCTTGCCAACTTCTTAAACTCCATGGGCGCCGATATTATGGGCGCAGGCACCGACGTCATCAAGATCAAGGGCGTAAAATCCCTCCATGGCACCCAGTATTCCATCATTCCTGATCAGATCGAGGCGGGAACGTATATGGTGGCGGCTGCGGCGACCAATGGAAATGTTCTGATAAAGAACGTAATCCCGAAGCATCTGGAATCCATCACCGCCAAGCTCCAGAAGATCGGCGTGCGGGTGGAGGAATACGACGACTCCGTCCGGGTGATCGGTACGGGGCGGCTGACGAAGACCAATGTGAAGACGCTACCGCATCCCGGCTTTCCCACGGATATGCAGCCCCAGATCACTACGCTCCTGACGCTGGCGGAAGGGACAAGCATCGTCACCGAGAGTATTTTCGACAATCGGTTCAAATATGTGGACCAGTTGCGCCGGATGGGCGCAGATATTTCGGTGGACGGCCGAGTGGCGGTCATCGAAGGAACCGGGCGCTTAATGGGTGCGCCGGTTCGGGCTACGGATCTTCGTGCCGGCGTGGCACTGGTGATCGCAGGTCTTGCTGCTGTGGGCACCACGGAGGTAGAGGACATCTATCATGTGGAGCGGGGCTATGAGGATCTGGAAAAGAAGCTCCGGTCTTTAGGAGCGGACATCCGCAAGATCGCCACTCCGGAAGGGTACATGGCCCAGGCACTGTGACTCAGAAAAAGAGTTTGGATCGGGCTGCTGCGGCGGTGCAGGGTGAATCCTTGACCGCAGCGGCCTTTTGCCGTGTTTAGAGAAAGGGGGATCGAGTGTGTTTTTCTACAGCCTTTGCAGCTCCAGCGACGGGAATTCCAGCTATCTCGGTTCCCTGACCAACGGGCTTTTGTTTGACGCGGGCCTGGGTATCCGCAGCTTTCAGCGAGCTATGGCTCTGGCAGGAGTGCCGCCGGAAGCCGTGAAGGCGATTTTCGTCACCCACGAGCATTCGGACCATGTCAGCGGCGTCGGCGTGTGGTGCAGAAAGTTCGAGGGCGAGCTCCTCGCGAGCACCGGCACCGCCGACGCCC